>Ga0209164_1000455_pt1 | contig 97174 bp, 115 predicted proteins | sample MTBNYHSulfiMetaG_FD_187458 | JGI IMG/M metagenome (GOLD analysis project Ga0209164, IMG submission 187458) | Enrichment culture microbial communities from rom New York Harbor, USA that are MTBE-degrading - MTBE-NYH (New York Harbor Sulfidogenic)... | ecosystem: Environmental > Aquatic > Marine... | reverse complement strand
GGGGGGCCGGGTCCCCCTCAGGGCATCCGATTCCCCGCCCCACCTCCCCGTCCCCGGATGGACGGGGGAGCACGACTGGGTAGGATGGGTCCCCTTCGAGGAGAAGCCCCACGTCCTGGCCCCGGACCGAGGGTACGTGGCCACCGCCAACAACGCCCAGGTGAGGGACGCCCGGGCCGCCCGGGTGAGCGACGGCAACTGGGCTCCGCCCTACCGCGCCCAGAGGATCTCGGAGCTCCTGGAGGCCCGGGAGCTCCATGACGCCGAGAGCCTCCTGGTCCTCCAGATAGACCCCGGGAGCGCCTTCGTGGACCGCCACATCCCCCACGCTGTGGAGGCGTTCCGGGCCGCCGGCCTGGAAGAGCTAGCCCTTCGGCTGGAGGGATGGGACCGGATCGCGGGGCCGGGAAGCACCGAAGCCACCCTCTTCCACACCTGGTGGACGACCCTCCGCCTCCGCTTCCGGGACCACTACTACGGCGGGAGGCGGGGGTACTTCCCGGGCAGCGTCCTGGAGTCGGCCCTGGAGGGGAGGATCCAGCTACCCCCCGGCCTCACGGAGGAAGCTGCCCGGGTGGCGTCGGAGTACGCCGGCCTTCCCTGGGGGGAAGCCCAGAGCCTCACCCTGGACCACCCCCTGGCCGCCGTGCCCGTGGCGGGCAGGCTCCTCCGTTTCGGGCGGTCCGGAATCCCCAGGGTGGGAGGGCCCTACTCGGTGAACGTGAACCCCTTCAACGGCGCCCTTCCCCCTTTCACCTCCGGCTACGGCCCCAGCCAACGGCACGTGGTGGACATGGCGGACCCCGACGGCTCCGGGGGGTTCATCCTCCCGGGGGGCCAGTCCGGGTACCCGGCCAACCCCCACTCCTTCGACCAGTTGCGGCTCTGGCAGGAGGGACGCCTGTGGCTCCTCCCCACGGACCGCTCCCTGGTGGAGGCCCGCTCGGTGGCGACGGTGCGCCTGGAGCCGGAGGGAGGCTGACGGGAGCCGCCTCCTCCCCGCCTACCCCTCCAGGTTCTCCAGGAGCTCCTTCACCTGGCGCACCGACAGAAGCCGCCCACTCACCTGGACCGTACCGTCCACCGCCAGGGCCGGCGTGGTCAGGACCCCCATCCGCGCCATGACCACGATGTCCGTGACCTTCTCTATCGTTACCCGCAGACCGAGCTCCTCCACCGCCGCCGCCACATTCTCGGCCAGCGTCTCGCACCGCCGGCACCCCGGTCCCAGGACCTGGATCGTCTGCATGCTCCTACCCCCCTGTTCTGACCCTTCGTCCAGCATCCTCGTCCGCTCCGCTGCGGCTCCCAGGTTGCCTCGCGGACCCAGCCCCAAAGCAAGGTAAGCAGGAATCCTCCCGTAGCCATCCCCAGGAGGTTGATGACGATCACCCTGAGGGCGACGGGGAACGTCAAGCTCACGGTCTGCCTCTGACGTCCGACATCTACAAAGGCCCCCGATCACGGGGAACACGGGCGACGGATGCGAGTACGGACGTTGGCTCATGGAGCGGCGCCGCCCTTCGAGCCCTTTCCTCCTCCACCCGCGCTCGACTCCTCGAGCCGGGACTCCCCCTTCCCTGGGTTGCACATGAAAGCGTCGGGCATCTCGTTCTCTCGAAAGGTCTCGTTTCTCGCGGCCCTCCTCGCCATGGCCCCGCTTCTCCACTCCTGCGGCGGAGGGGGCGCGGGGTCTCCAGGGCCTGCCGACGGGTCGGCGGCGGCACCCGGTGCAGCTGCCGTGGGCACCTCCGGGCAGTCGGTGGTCCGACCGTGGACCCGTGATCCCAAGGCACCGCCCCCAGCCTGCGTCCTCGGGGGATACGCCTGTGCCTGGTCCGACGTGGAGTGGCCGGCCTTCGAGCGGGCCGTCCTCCTCGGCCAGGCCGCGGGGGAACGCCACCGCGCAGGGGAGGACCTGGCCTCGGTGGCTGACTGGCTGAAGCGCCAGCCGGGGGTGGACTGGGTGGAGGAGGCCGATGGGATCCTCCGCTTCCTGGCCGAAGGAGCGCGTCCCCTCGGGTTGGTGGACGGGCGACGGCAAAACCCGGAGCCCCTCTCCCCCAGGCCGCAAACCGAGGCGACGGATGCAGGGGCCCGGGAGGACCTCGCGGCGCTCGTCGCTGGTGCGACCTACGGGCCGGAGGAGGGCTGGGGAGAGGATTCCGGGACCGGATGGGACCTGGAGGGCGCCCCGGGGGACGGCGACGGCCACGTCTCCGCACGCTCGGGGCCGACCCGGGAAGGGGGCTCCGACGCGCCGGAGGCAAGGGACGGCGGCGCCCGTCCCGCTCCGTTCCCCGGTCCGAAGCGTGTTTCCAGCCCGCCCCTGCCAGCGATGCAGGCCTCCCCCGCCGCGGGGCAGGTCGTATCCGACAACTCGGATCCCTCGACGAAACCGCTGAAGCGTGCCCTCATTCTGGGACCCGCGGACTGGGACTTCTCGCGACAGGAGACCTTCGGCGTGGAAGTCCAACTGCGTAGTGTCGGCAACCGGGACTATGCCTGCGAGGACTGCATCACGGTCCGAAGGAGCGACTTCCCCCGGCCGCAGGGGAGCAACGTCCGGTGCATTCCCGAGCCGGACGGACAATGCCTTCCTCGGTTCGATACCTCCTGGAGGGACTTCCTGGGCTGGGAGCAATACGACCTGATCCATGTCACCACCCATGGCACGCAACACTGTGACACCCTGGGCTGCAGGACCTTCGTGAACACCGGGTACCAGACCGGCGGTGGGTCCATGAGGGACTTCTACGACCGGGTCACGGCGATCCCCTCCGGCAGCGTGCCCGATGGAATCGAGTATCTCCTCCATGAACCCTTCAGGACCTGCCCCTCCGTGAGGGAGGAACCCTCCGGACCCCGCCAAACCGCGTTCAACTGGACCGATCGACCGCACGACGACGTGATCCGATCGGAGAACAGCGAGGCGCACCGGGTGCTCTGCGAGCCCAACTGGGGCGAATACGTCACCGCCGACTTCTTCCGGGACGTCTACCCCGACGGGCTTCGGGACAAGATCATCGTGTTCAATGCCTGCCAGGTCTTCGCCTCCGATGAGATGGTGAGGCACCTGAGCTCCGGGAGAGGAACCTCCATCCTGGGTTGGACCATCGACGTCCCGTCCGACGATGCTGCCAGGGTGGCCGCCGCCTTCTATTCGAAGATTCTCAACGGTGTCGACGGCACCCCGTCCGCCGGCGCTGCCCGTAAGGGCGGGAACAGGGTCGTGGTGGCATGGGAGGAGGCCACCCGGTACGTGCGCCGGGACGCGGGCAATCCGGAGAGGTTCGTGGTGGGGCCGACTCGGAGCGCACGGGTGAGCGGCGGGGACCTGCGGCCCGGGCAGGAGGAGTCCCTGGACAAGAGGGCCGTGGAGCTCGTCCACCTGGTGGAAGCGACGGAGGACCGGGAGATTCGCGACGGGGAGGTCCTGACCCTCAGGGGCGCGGCCGCCGATGGAGCGGAGGACTCCCTCGGGGTGGCCGTGGATGTCACGGGGCTGGCCGGACATGACGATATCGACCAGTTCCGGGTCCGGTTCAGGATGGACGGTCGCGAGCTGGACGGTAGCTTCCCGCTCCAGCGGAAGGTCTCCGAGGAGGTCCACCGGTTCGAGGGAGTCGTCCCGCTGGGGGTGGACGTGCGACCGGGACAGCGGGCGGACCTGGACGTGCGGGTGGAGATCCCGGGGGGAGGGATCAGCCGCTGGCTCTACGAGGACCTCCTCCTGGTGGGCTCGTGCAGTTTCGCCGGGACAATCCGGGAGGTACGCTTCCCCGCTCCCCGGGAGCGGTGGGCGGCTATGGCGGGTGACTACTGGGGGAGAGCGACCTTCGATGGGAGCGGCAGGCTCCAGCTGACCATCGAGAACCTGGGAGACCCCCGCCGCGACCACGGGACTCCGGAGGTGGATCAATTCACCCTGGCGGTCACCTCGGCGGACCCGGATCGGCTACCTGATCCGCTGCAGCCCTATCGAGTCGCCGGGGCCCTGCTGGACCTGACCCGTCCGAATCGCCTCCACAACCAGGCACGGAGCTGGAACAGCACGGAGACCCTCTTCACGCGCTTCGACTACGACCCCCGGCAGGACGCAGCCACAGGGGGCGCCGGCCCCGCCACCCTCAGAGTCCTTGCCGCCGGCCCGGGCAGGATGGCCGGGACCGTCGATCTCTTCCTGCGAAGGGGGGACGCCGTGGTCCGGTTCGAGGGAGCCTTCGACGCAGGGCTTGAGTCGGCCTGCCGGGCCAGGTGAAGCCGTCAAGCCCGGAGCACAGGAGGCGACACCTCGACTTCTCCGGTTGACAGCACGACTATTAGGCGTGACAACGCACATCCCGAGGGCGGCGGCCGGAGCGTCCGAGCGACAAAGAGCATCCCTCGGGCGGCGGCGCGATCGGGCTCATTCTCCGACTTCGGCTGGGAACCGGACATCCTCGAGCATCACTGGGCGGCAGACCATGACCGGCATCGGATCAAGCGCGAAGACCCACCCGCTCCGCGGAAGGGGAGCGGCGACCGCCCTCCTCATGGGGGCCGTCCTCCTCCCGGCCCTCTGGCTCGGCGGATGCCGCCCCGCCGGGGGGCCCCACGCCCTTACGGGCGACTGGGATTACTACCGGATGCTCGGCGCCGAGCCGGGAGGGGGGTTCGAGGCCCGGCGCAGGTTCGGCTTCGCCCACTTCGAAGGCGCCGACCCCTCCGCGGCCTGGCTGCACCGGAGGGCCGGGGGCGACCTGGAGCGGATCCAGGCCCTGGCCCTGGAGGGGGACTCCCTCTTCCTGGAGTTTGCTTCCGGGCGCTCCGTCCGCGCCCTGGTGGCCGGGGACACCATCGCCGGGCGCATCTTCCAGGACGGGGCCCCCATCCAGCGGACGTGGCTGGTGCGGCGCCAGGCCCCCCCCGTCTATGAGCCCAACTTCCCTCTCTGGGCCGGACCCGTCTCCGACTCCACCTACGCCGTGCAGATCGACCCGGCGGTCCCCATGCAGGCCCGTGACGGCACGCTCCTCATGAGCTTCGTGGCCCGGCCCGTGGGAGAGGGCCCCTTCGGGGTGGTCATGGAGCGAACCCCCTACCTCAGGGTGGACACGGCCAACGGTGTGTTCTGGGCTTCCCGGGGGTTCATCTACGTGAAGCAGGACGTGAGGGGCCGGGGAGGCTCCGAGGGGGTCCTGGACATGAACGCCGGCCAGGAGGAGGACGGGTACGATGCCGTGGAGTGGGCCGCCGCCCTGCCGGGGAGCAACGGGAAGGTGGGGATGATCGGCCGCTCCAACCCTGGACTCTACGCCTGGTACGCCGCCATCGCGGCGCCGCCCCACCTCACCGCCATCGCGCCGGTGGTGGCCACGGCGGACCCCATCCGCCTGGTCCCCTACATCGACATGGTCTTCTCCCCCACCATCGTGCCCTGGCTCTGCTACACGGCGGTGAAGGAGACCCTCTCGGACATGAGCGACCTGGACGTGGTGACGGCCTTCCACCACCTCCCGGTCATCGAGGCGGCGGAGCGGGCCGGGTGCCCCCGGCCCCAGTTCTGGGACGACTGGTTCGACCACCAGTACCTGGACGACTACTGGCGGGCCCTGTCCATCGAAGCCCGCCTGGACCGGGTGCGGGTGCCGGTCCTGGGGATCGCCGGGTGGTACGACGACGCACGGGGCACCATCCGCAACTTCGTGGGGCTGGACACCCTTCCCCACCCTCCCTTCCAGCGCATGGTCATGGACCCGGGATCCCACAAGGGCATCGACTACGTCAACGGCGACTTCGGCCCCCAGGCCCGCATCGACCACCGGGCCCTCCAGCTGCGCTGGTTCGACCACTACCTGAAGGGGCTGGACAACGGGGTGGAGCGGGAGCCTCCCATCGACCTCTTCATCATGGGAGACAACGAGTGGCGCCAGGAGAACGAGTGGCCCCTGGCCCGGACCGTTTTCACCGACTTCTACCTGCACTCGGAGGGGGCCGCCAACGGCTCCGGCGGCAACGGAACGCTGAGCACGACCCCGCCCGCCCCGGGCGAGCCCGCCGATACCTTCACCTACGATCCCGGCGACCCCACCCCCTACCTGGTGGACGCCCGGGAGCTGGAGCTGGGCCTCAACGAGGACTACTCCCAGATCCACGCCACCCGGTCGGACCTCCTGGTCTTCACCTCCCAGCCCCTGGAGGAGGCGATGGAGATCACCGGGCCCATGACGGCCACCCTCTACGCCGCCACGGACGCCCGGGACACCGATTGGTACGTCATGCTCCTGAACGTCTTCCCCGACGGCAGGGCGGAGCGGATCCAGGAGGGCGTGGCCCGGGCGCGCTTCCGGGACGGGTTCGACCGACCCTCCCTCCTGGAGCCCGGCGCCGTCTACCGCTACGACATGGACCTCTGGTTCACCGGCATCGTCCTTCCGCCGGGGCACCGGCTGCGGGTGGCGGTGTCGTCGGCGCTGTTCCCCAAGTACGACCGGAACCTGAACACGGGAGGGGACAACGAGAGGGACACGCACTTCGTGCCGGCCCGCCAGCGGGTCCTCCACGACGCGGCCCACCCCTCCCACGTGACGCTCCCCCTGATCCCCCGATGATCCGCGGATCCTCGAGACGAAGGACGTACCCTATGACAGTCATGGGGAGGTTGGTTCCGATCCTCGCCCTGGCGGCCGTGGCTCTCCTGACGGCCGCTCCCTCCGCCGCCCAGACGGGCTCGGTCACGGGCGTGGTCCTGGACGCCAGTACGGGCCAGCCCCTGGACGGTGTCCAGGTGAGCATCGAGACCGTGGGGGTCATCCAGGCCCGCCTGGGCGTCCTCACGCAGGCATCGGGCCGCTACTCCATCGCCAACGTTCCCGCGGGGCGGTACGTGCTGCGGGCGGAGCTCCTGGGATTCCGTTCCGAGAGCCGGACCGTGGATCTCCCGGCCGGCCAGGTCGTGGCGGTGGACCTGCGCCTGGAGCCTGAGGCCATCTCCCTCTCCCAGATGGTGGTGACCGGCGTGGCCGGGGCCACCCAACAAACGAAGCTCCCCTTCGACGTCGCCCAGGTCCGGGCGACGGACCTCCCGGTCCCCAGCCCGAGCGCCGCCCTCAGCCTCCAGGGAAAGGTTGCGGGGGCCACGGTGCTCATGGGAAGCGGGCGGCCGGGGGCGGCTCCCTCCGTCCTTCTCCGGGGCGTCAAGAGCCTCAACGCAGCGGGCCGTGACCAGGAGCCCCTCTACATCGTGGACGGCGTGATCCTCGGCTCCGGCCTACAGGACCTGGACGCCCTGGACATCCACAGCATCGAGGTGGTGAAGGGCGCCGCGGCGGCCTCCCTGTACGGGTCCCGGGCCGGGGCCGGCGTCATCCACGTCCAGACCCGGCGAGGGGCCGAGATGGCGGAGGGGCAGGTGCGCTTCACCCTCCGCAGCGAATACGGAGGATCCGGCCTGGCCAGCACGCCGGAGCTTCTCCTGGCCAGGAAGCACCGCTTCCAGACCAGCCAGGGCCGGTTCGTGGACCTGGACGGATCCCTCTGTGACTGGCTGGACTGCTCCCAGCCCAGGGAGACGGGGACCGGCCCATGGGACACCTACAACGACCAGGAATGGCCCGGGCAGACCTTCGATCAGGTTTCCAGGTTCTTCACCGGCGCCCACTTCCTCCAGTCCAACCTGTCGGTGGAGGGCCGGATGGGGCGGACCAACTTCCTCGCTTCCGCGTCCTACATGGACCAGGAAGGGATCATGCGGTTCACGCCGGGATTCGAGCGGAGCAGCTTCCGGTTGAACGTGGACCAGGCCGTGACGGACAAGCTCACCTTCCAGACCAGCGTGTCCTATGGCAGGTCCTCCCAGGGGCGGCCCAGCGAGACCTCCGGGAACACCCTCTTCGACCTCACCCGGGTACCCGCCGGGGTCGACCTCCTGGCCGTTGGGGAAGACGGCGGTCTCCTGCCTCTCATCAATCCCACGGACTCGGAGAGCGAGAACCCGTTGTACACGCTGCAGAACAGGGAGGAGATGGAGCGGCGGAGCCGCTTCCTGGGAAGCGCCAGCCTCCTCCTTTCGCCCACCGACTGGCTCACCATCGACGCCAACGTGAGCTTCGACCGCCTCGATGCCGACTGGGAGATCTTCCTCAAGGACAGGCTTCGCTGCCTGGAAGAATGCCCGGCGTGGGACACGGGTACCCTCCACAAGCTCAGGAGCCGGAACGAGGCCATGAACTCCAGCATCACGGCCTCCACCCGCTGGTCCATGGGCAACCGGATCCGGAACAGCTCCATGGTCCGGTACCTGTATGAGATGAACGACTATGAGGGGACCAACACCTCCGGGTACGACTTCGCCGCGGCGCAGGTGCCCACCTTCACCAGCACGGACCCCAGCCACGTCTCGGCGGGCACCTACATCGAGACCGTGCGGGGCGACGGGTACTTCTTCATCACGAACTTCGACCTGTTCGACCGCTACGTGCTGGACGCCCTGGTCCGCAACGACGGAAGCTCCCTCTTCGGGGAGGACAAGCGGCGCCAGTGGTACTACCGCGTCGCAGGCGCATGGCGCCTCGGACAGGAGGGTTTCTTCACCATCCCCCAGGTCGACGAGCTCAAGCTCCGCTATGCCCTGGGAACCGCCGGCGGGCGCCCGACCTTCCCGGCCCAATATGAGATCTACCACACGGCCGATGGCCGGCTCTCTCCCGTGAACCTGGGGAATAGGGACCTGGAGCCCGAGTTCTCCACGGAGCACGAGGCGGGCTTCGACCTGTCCGTGGCGAGCCACCGGGCGCTCCTGTCCGTGACCTACGCCCGGACCACCACCCGGGACCAGATCCTCCCCGTCCCCCTGCCGTCCTACACGGGCTTCTGGATCCAATGGAGGAACGCCGGAACCATCGAGAGCAGGACATGGGAGGCCACCCTGGCCCTTCGCCTGGTGGACGGGCCCGACCTGGGCTGGAGCGCGAAGCTCCTCTTCGACCGCACCCGGTCGGAGATCTCCGAGCTGGGCGTTCCGCCCTTCGTCTATGGCGTCGGCGGGCTGAACATGGAGAACGTTTTCTATGCCCGGGAGGGAGAGAGGGTGGGGACCCTTTACGGCGGGATCATGGCCCGGTCCTGCGCCGACCTTCCCACCGGGGTGTCCTGCGCCGGCTTCCAGGTCAACGACGACGGCCTGCTGGTCTGGACCGGCGGAGCCGGGTTCGGCAATCCGCAGTGGGGGACCGACGGCCCGGTGGTGGGAGAGTCGGTGGTGAAGTGGGGCACGCCCTTCGCCGGGGTCTGCACCGACCCGGCCACGGGGGAGCAGAGCTGGTATTGCCCGGTGGGTAACACCATGCCCGACCGCAACTTCGGGCTGTCCACGACCCTCAGTTGGAAGGGGCTGACCGCCTACGGGCTCCTGAGCCGCAGCGAGGGATTCGACATCTACAACCAAGCCTTGCAGTGGGGCTTCCTCAAGCGGATGACGGGCTACTACGACCAGGATGCGAACGCCCTCCCCGGGGAGAAGAAGCCCCTGGGATACTACGACGCCTGGTTCAGCGCCACCGGCGGCCTCGCTCCCAACAACCTCTTCGTGGAAGACGGGAGCTTCACCAAGCTCCGGGAGGTCGCCCTGAGCTACCGCTGGAGCCCCCGGCTGATTCGCCGGCTCACGGGCTCGGACCGGCTCAGCAGCGTCGCCCTCAGCGTCACCGGCCGGAACCTCTTCACATGGACCAGCTACCGGGGCTACGATCCCGAGGTGGGCAAGGCCGGGGGGGACACAGGTTCTTCCGCCATCGCGCGGGTGGACGGGTACACCTACCCGAACTTCCGCACCTGGACCGCTGCCGTCGAGATCGTCTTCTAGGAGCGCCGACCTCAATGAGAAACCTCCTGAAGCCCCTGCTGGCCGGCTCCCTGCTGCTCCTCGGAACGGCGGCGTGCGCCGACCTCGGCGTCGAGAACCCGAACTACCCTGATGCCGCCGGCACCCCTTCCACGTCCGCGGACGTGCTCGCTCTCATCGGGGGCTCCTTCGGCAGCTGGTTCTACGCCAACTACAGCTTCTACGGCGCGGGGCTCGCCCTGAGCAACGCCGCGTTCCAGCACAACGCCCCCTGGGCCAATGCCGGGATGGAGAAGTACGGCCGACTTCCCAGGACGGCCTTCGCCAACCGCGTTTCCGACGGCGATTACCCCTACCTGACCCGGGCCTGGTACTACTCCAACCGGGCCATGGCAGCCGTCGCCGAGGGGCTGAGGGCCCTCGAGGACCCGGCGATCGCTTCGGGCCTCACGGCACAGGAGATAGCCGCGGCCAGGGCTTTCGGCAGGTTCGTCCAGGGCATGGCCCATGCCACGGTGGCGGCCCTCTTCTCCCAGGGCTTCGTGCTGGACGAGTTCACGCCCCTGGTGGACGCCGGCGGCCGGTCGATTCCCGACCCCGGGGCGCCGGTGCCGTACGCCCAGCTCATGGAAGCGGCCAAAGGGTACTTCGAGGACTGCATCGTCCTCTCCACCGGGGCGGGCTGGGTCCTTCCCGAGGGGTGGATGCGGGCCCAGCTTACGGGGCCGGAACTCGCCCGGGCGGCCCACTCCATGCGGGCCCGCTACGCCGCCGCCGCGGCCCGTACGCCGGCGGAGCGCATGGCGTTGGACTGGAACGCCATCCGGAGCGACGTGGAGGCAGGCATCACCGAAGACCTCATCCTCGGCATGGATCACACCGACGGCTGGTCCAACGACGTCCTGGGCTACGGTACCTACGCCGGCTGGTCCCAGCTGGCCTACTTCATCTACGGCATGGCCGACCAGTCAGGGAGCTTCCAGGCATGGAACGCCTTGAGCCTGCCGGAGAAGCATCACACCGTAGACGGGAACCCCGTCCTCATCGTCACCCCCGACCTCCGGTTCCCCCAGGGTAGCACCCTGGAGGCCCAGAGGGCGGCTCCCGGACTCTACTTCCGGGTGAACGGGGCCGCCGAGACCGGCGGCACCTGGACCCGGCCCGACCGGGGCACCTGGCGCTGGTCCTGGTACAAGCACAGCCGGGGGAGCGAGTACTGGGGCCAGGCTGTCTTCGACCAGCCCGAGATGCGAGTGGAGGAGATGCGCCTTCTGGAGGCGGAAGCCCTCTATCACATGAACGATCGTGCGGGTGCCGCGGCCATCATCAACCAGACCCGGGTCGCCGCGGGGCTGAGCCCGACGGACGCCGACGGCGCCAACGCGAGCTGTGTGCCCAAGCTCCCCGACGGCACCTGCGGTGGCCTCTTCGAGATGCTCAAGTGGGAGAAGAGGATGGAGAACACCTTCAAGGGCCCCCTGGGAAACCTCTGGTACTTCGACGGCCGTGGGTGGGGCGACCTCTGGAGGGGCACGTTCCTCCATCTCCCCATCCCCTGCGGAGAGGCCCAGGTCCTGAAACTCCTGCCCTGCCAGACCTTCGGGGGTCCCGGCGGTTCCATGGGCGCGGCCCTGAGCGTCTACCGGTGGAACGGCGAGGGATGAGCCGAGGCTGATCCGGTCACCCTCCGCCGATCTTCTCGCCGCAGGCCTCGGCCTTCTTCCCCAGCTCCTCCATCCTCGCCTGGGCCTCGTCGGAAAGGGAGGCCCTCAGGGCGATGGCCCGGGTGGAGTACTCGCTGAGCTCCATGGCCTGATCGGCCATCTCCTGGCCCAGCTGGGCCATCTCCGCCATGGTGGCCCGCGAGAAGCGATCGGTGAACTCGCAGTACTTGTCGACCAGCTCCTCGTAGTCCTTCAGGAACGCCTGGACGTCGGCGCTCGTCCCCGCCTCCACCGGCGCCGCATCGTCGGCGGCCCTATCCACCGCGGACGGCGTCTCGTCCCCACCCACAGCGGGGGATTCGGAGCGGTCCCCGCCGCCGCATCCCGGGAGCACGGTAAGGCCGAGGGCCGCCATCAGCATGAGGGGAGCGATCTTCATGGGGGGAGCGATTCTCATGGGGGTTCTCATCTCCTGGGTCGCCGTGTTCGAGGACGGAAGGACGCCTGGCATGACATCCATTACTATGAATCGAGGGAGTCCGGGTGTCTACTCCACGAACATCTCCCGGAGGATTTCGAGGGAAGTGGAGACCGCAGCGGGAGACAACCTACCGAGCCTGCGCACCAGCCGCTGCGAGTCCACGGTGCGGAGTTGATCCAGGACCACGACGCCCTGACGCCGCTGGAACCGACAGGAGACTCGAAAGGGATAGGGATGTCCGCCGGTGGTCAACGGAGCGACGATGACCGTTCGGAGGTGCTGATTGAGCTCGTCGGGAGAGACCACGAGGCACGGACGGGTCTTCCTGATCTCCGACCCAACGGTCGGCTCCAAGGAGACCAGGAACACGTCACCCCGGCGCGGGACCAGCCTCACTCCCACTCCCACTCCGAATCATCGAAGCGCGTGGGCAGGGGCTCATCCAGCAGGCGATCCCTGCCCCTCTCCCGCGCTTCGGCCGCCGCTTCGGCCCAGCCGGCTCGGGGAGCCCGCTCCGCCTCGATCACGATGCCTCCATCGATGACTCTCAGGCGGACTTCCTCCTCCAGGCCGGACTGCTCCAGGAGCGGCTTCGGGATCCTGACGCCCCGAGAGTTGCCGATCCGAATCAGCTTTGTCTTCATCTGTCACCCCTGCTGTGCCTACATCGTAATTACACCAATCTACTCGGCGGAGGGCCTTCCCGACAAGGGCATGTGCTACTCGCGGAATCCCCCGTCGTCCGCGCATGCGGCAGGACGCGTGACAATCCGCGGGCCGGATCAGGAATTCACGAACGTGTGGAGCTTCCGGACCTGTTCGGGTGCACCCAGGACGATCATGATGTCACCGGGGTCCAGGCGGGTGCTGGCCACCGGGTTGAAGACGAAGGAATAGGCTTCCTGCTCCAGTCGCAGCGTGAAGTCCGGGGAGCGGGTGGCGACGTCCAGGAAGGAGACGATGCTGGGCCGGATCATGAACGATGCCATGCGAATGGCACCACTGGCCGTGGGACTCACGACGTGGTTCGCCCCGGCCCGATAGAGCTTGGGTACCGTCTCCTCTTCGTAGGCACGGGCGACGATCTCCAGTTCCCGCCGCAAGTCACGGGCAGTCAGGCATACGAAGAGGTTGTCCGCATCTGCGCTCAGGCAGGTGATGAGGCCACGGGCTTTGTCAATGCCGGCTTCTTCCAGGGAGTGATCCAGGGTGGCATCGGCCTCGATCAGGAGGACGTCCGGCAGGGCCTCGAGAATCTAAGGCGGAGGTGAGAAAGGCGAACCAGAGTCCCATTCCGGTGATTCCAGCGGCCAGGACGAAGCTCGTGAAGATACGACCCGGGCCGGAAAGGGGGTGGACCTCTTCATATCCCACGGCCGTCAGCGTGATGACGGTCATGTAGAGGCTGTCCTGGAGTGTCCATCCCTCGATCTTCACATATCCCACGGCGCCCAGGACAAGCCAGGCCAGGAAGAAGAGAGCCGTACCCAGGAACCTCTTGACGTGGCGGCGCATCGGTTGACCGGGAGCCTCCGCGGGGGTCGCAAGTTGAGTGGGGATCTAAAGCGGAGCGGAAGCTACGCATGGTGAGGCCTCTCGGCCATGGGTCCCTTCTTCGGCACCGAAAGGTCCGTTTCGCATCCTCTTCCCCTGGACCGCACGAAGACGGTCCAAGCCCGGAGAGAATGGGGGCCGGGTGGCCGGAAGGGTGGCTCACATGCCCTGGAACGGGTGGCCCTCATCACGTGGAATCAGTGGCCCACTTCCGTCGGAATGAGTGGGCCTCATCCCGCGGTTCTGGACTCGGGGCGACGCCCCCCCATGGGGATTGGGAGGGACCAGCCTCCCCATACTGTCAGAGGGAGAACGTAGGATTGGGCCGGGGAGGATCGAATGGAACCGGGGCGAACCCTGGTTCGGGGAAGATCGAATGGAACCGGGGCGAACCCTGGTTCGGGGAAGACTGGGTGGGTGAATGGGGGTTCGGGATACGTGCGTGACCTCCACCAACGAGCCGAATGCGAGGATGCGGCGTGGCGGACCGCGCCAAGGGGCTGCGACTGCGGAGACGGTGCGCCTTCCGCCTGCGATGCCCATGTTCTGCGAGAGCCACGCTGAGCCCAGGGGGTATGAGGACCCGTCCAATTGGCGTTAGGCAACCCGAGAAGCGTTGACGTGTGTCACGTGACGCATTACATTCGGGCGTGATCAAGACCTTCGCCGACCAAACGTCCGAGGAGCTCTTCCGCACTGGCGGCGCGCGCAAGGTGCCTGCGGACGTCGCTCGCAGGGCGCTACGCAAGCTAGAGGCCGTCCACGCGGCCTCCCAAGTAGCTGACCTTCGCGTACCGCCGGGTAATCGCCTCCATGCTCTCAAGGGCGATCGCACCGGGCAACATGCCATTGTGGTGAACGACCAATGGCGGATCTGCTTCCGGTTCGAGGACGGCGATGCGTTCGAGGTCGAGTTCTGCGACCACCGCTGAGTTTGGAGTATTGACGATGAGCATCCCCAATACGCGCCCACTCGAGCGCCCGCCCATCCATCCCGGTGAGATCCTCCGCGAGGAGTTCCTCCCAGATTACGGGTTGACGGTTACCGCCCTGGCGGAGGCGGTTGGGGTCTCCCGGCAGTCCATGAATGAGTTGCTGCGTGAGCGTCGTGCGGTTAGCCCTGGGATGGCGCTTCGGCTCGGCAAGCTCTTCGGTATGTCGGCGGAGTTCTGGCTCAACTTGCAGCGCAACGTTGATCTTTGGGTTGCGGCGCGCGGGCTCGAACGGGAGCTTGCCGACATCCACCCCATCCAGGTTGCATAACGAGCGGTTGCAGCTGCCGCGGTGACCGTAGTAGCCCGGGCCGGCGCCTCGGAGGCTGCGGCCGGAGAGAGATCCTGCTCGCGCAGCTGAACCGCAGGGCGTTAGATGCTCTAGACGAGGAACATGGCTGATGATTGAATGTCGCCGCATGACGGAAGCATCCCGTGCGGATGCGTTCGCTCTATTGCGGGTCTTTCTCCAGGAGGATGCGCATTACCTCGACAGCAGCCAAGCGTATGGCGCGGGTGGCGAGGCCGCTCTCGAAGTGGCGCTCGACCTCTTTTTGCAGAGGCCAGAGCTGGGATTCGTATGGTTAGCGTACGAGGACGGAGGGCCAGTGGGCGTGTGCGTCGTCTGTTTCGCGGTCTCGACCTCGATGGGGGCCGTCGTGGCGAAGCTCGACGATGTGTTTGTGGCCCGTGGCAAGCAGGGGCGCGGCATCGGCTCAGCGCATTTGGCCAGCTTGAAGGCAGAGTTGCAGCGGCTGGGTGTCAGGCGGATTGACACGAGCGTGCACGTGCAGAATCCTGAAGCGCGGCGCTTCTATGAGCGCCATGGCTTCTGTTCGCTGCAAGAAGAGCGCCTAGCCTGCGTATTGTGAGGCAGCGCTGTCATGGCAGGGGCATTGGGGTAGGGGCAAGGAGCTGAAGGGCGAGACGGAGCGGATGGCCCGGGAGCCGAGGGACAACCTCCTGCGGCGTGGAGAGGTCCGCCGGGTTGCCCGGGGCCTCTACCGCAGGACCGACCGGCCGGTAACCGAGATGGAGACGCTGCTCATGGTCGCCCGCATGGTTCCCGACGGCGCCGCCCATTGAGACCCTGATCCTCCGGACCCGGGACGGGGCACCAGCCGGGTCATCGAAGAGTGCCGCCGGTAGGTTGTGGATGCACCGACCTTCGAGGAACAGGGCGGGACGGGGGGCCATCTTCCTCTCGAATCAGTAGGCCTGGTCGCGCTTCCGGACGCGGGTCACCTGAAGCTCCTTGCGCCTCAGCTCCGGCGTTATGAACACCCTCCAGTCACCGACCCGCTGCCGCCACTCCGGTGGATCGATGTCGGTGAGCTTCCTCACGTCACCATGACCGGTCTCGGCGAACAGCTTCACCTTCTCTCGTATCCGGCGAGCCTCCTGCTGGCCGAGCTTCTTCATGTCCTTCAGCGCCGGTCGGGTCCAGACGAGCTTCCAGCTCATATCCCGAGCTCAGCCCGCAGCTCCTCGTCGCTGACCACGTCACCCTCGGCGAGGGCTCGGCGGCCCTCCTCCAGGGCCTCACGGTCTTCATCACTCAACGGCTCGTCATCCTCGGGCGCGTGCAGCAGCGCACGCATCACCGGGTCCTGCGCAGCAGCGAGGTACTCGAGGAACCGCTCGGCAGTGTGGACCTCCCCCTCGGGGATCTGATCCACGAGGCGGTAGAGCCTCTCTTTGGCCTTGGCTTCCATGGCGTCTATTCCTGCGGTGGTGATCGTCACCCTCAAGATACCTCCGTTCTACCCACCGGGCACGGGGTATTGTTCATGGGTGAAGGCGGGAGCATGTGAGAAGAGAGCGCTTCTCCCCCCCCGGGAGGAAGATCTGGTACGGGTGCCTTGATGCCGCAGCCCCACCTCCTCCTCACCCTCGGGAACCCGTCCCACGCGGCCGATGCAATGGATGAGCCCTTCGCGGTGCTCCCGGACTGGGCGGGGTGGTGCTGCAGTGACTTCACCGACTTCTGGTTCCGCCCGCGGCGCATCCGGCGGCTGGAGGGACTGTCTTCTGAGGGACCGAGGAGGAAGCCCATTGCTGTGGCTGATCTCCCCTCACCAGCCCGGAGGCTTCCTGAGGAAACGGCCGTCGGGCAGCGGGACCGGATCGGGGAGTTGGTATTCAGCGTACCGGACAGCACGGAGCCGAAAGGAGAAGTCGGTCTCCTTCTCCTCGTGCCGTTCGATGGTCTTTCCGCAGTAGGGACAGGTCAGGTCCTTCCGCTTGAAGGTGGCGATGTGGAGGTGGACGCCCGTGCTGTGGAGGGCCTCCAGGTAGCCCTTGAAGTTGAACACGGCGGAAGGGTCCCTCTCGGTGAGGAACCCGGGGATAGCCGTGAAGAAGTGGATTTCCCGCAGGGTTGCGCCACGGCCGAACACGCTGAGGTAGGAGAGCAGGAGCCCTCTGACATCCAGCCACTGGAATCGGCGCTCCCCGGGAGAGGGGCGGGATTCCCTGGCAGAGAAGAGGAGGTTGAAGCCGTCCACGAGGCAGGTCACCCGCTTGCCCAACGGGCGCCCCTAGAAAGAAAAACCCCCACGGGCCGTGACCCGTGGGGACCCAGGGGAACTCCGGGGAGCCCCTGGGGGGAATAGGTGAAGTATGCGCCCAGATCCGAGCCCAGTCAATGGAACCGACAGAACCGGCAGCTGAGCCAGTAGGCGCTGAACTGACCTCGCATCCCGATCTCTCTCCCGTCGGTTTCTCCACCATCTCCACCTCCCCGCTGGTTCCTGGCTATCGCATGTCTCTGAGCAAGCTGGCAGGGAGCGGTGGGCCCCTCCATGGCTCGATGGGTCCCAGGGGACAACCGGCACGCGGCCGACGCCATCGACGAGCGCCCGGCGTGCTCCTGGACTGGGCGGGGCGGGGGGAGGTGACCTCCGAGCACCTGCCCCAGAAGGCTCCGGCGGAGCTGGAGCGGATGGCCCGGGAGCCGAGGGACAACCTCCTGGGCCCGGAGGTGTGGGGAGCGCTGGAGCCGGCCACCCGGCGGCTTGGATGGGAGCCCCGGTGCAACAAGACGTCGGCAAGTGCTTCCAGATGCCGACATATTGAGCCATCGGCCGGGGGGCTACATGTCGGCACCCGGCCCCGGTATCAGCGCGTCCTTCTCGAGGCGGATCTCCATGGTCTGCTCTGAGGCTCGGAACTCCGACGCCAACTTCTCAGTCAAGCGCTGACGCTGCGGGTGTTCGAAGAGTCTGCTTTTCCTCACTCCGCCCGCTTCGGCTTCCCCCACAAGTCGTTCGAACCGCGCCTTCAAGCTGGCAGGAGGCACGAGGACCAAGCCGGCAAAGGAGTTGGCCTGGAATTCGAACCACCGGTAATCCTCCCCGAGGTCACTATAGATCCGTCGCCAGTCGGCAACCGAGGCAATCCGGGTGTCCTGATAGATCTCATCGTGGAGCCACCAGGGCCCGACCTCGTGAGCCAGACTGAACCGGTAACGCACCGGAACGAACTGGAGTGTATGCTCGTCCATGTAGATGGCCGATAGGTCACTCGCGAGGAAGGCCTCTACCTTGATCTCGTCCTTCAGGCCAAGGATCGGGATCACGTCGATCCCGATGTCGAACTCGACGATCTCCTCGATCGGGGTGGGGATCGAAAGGGATGGGTGATACTCGCTGAGGAATTCCTCCGCTTCTCGCCGAAGGTCGTCGTATGAGAGGACTTCCGGCGAGAAGGGCACTTCATGCCTCCCTGATCAGCTCGATCAGACGATCGAGTTCTTCCGGTTCGAGCTGTCTGTTCTGCAGGGTCCTCAGAAGAAGGGGCATCTTGGCCATCACGACCTCGTCCTGAAGGACCGCTGCGGGGATCTGACCGTTCTCAATCGCCGCTTGGTCCTTGAGAGCGTTGGCGGCGTCGGATCCCGGCCTCCACTCGAGCGCTTCGCAGATGCGGTCCAGGATCTCATCGGACTGCGGTGCGCCCAGCCGGCCTCTCTCGATCTTGCTGAGATTCCCCGGGTCCATCCCAGCCCTCTGTGCGAACTCTCTCAGGCCCAGCCGGAGCTCCTTGCGCCTCTCCCGCACTGTGTCTCCGAATCCCATGGTTCCTCCCTGTTGTCGTGTTGTAACAACATTACAACACTTTGGGATCCTGTCAAGGCGGGACGGCACTGTCTCCAACAGGCTGATGCGCGATGGCAGGAGCCAACGCAGACCCAGGCAATCGTGCAACAACCTGTTGCACAAATGGCCCTGCAAGTCGAACACAGCTTTCGGTGGCACAGCCCAGGGCTCCCGGTCGGTGGATCGTGGATTCCGCCAGAATCTGGCCCGGAATGAGGGACGGCTGGATAGCTGAATCGGCCCTTCCAACCTTGTCCACTGTCAGACCCCTGCCGTATCGTAGGAACAGAAGGCCAGCCGCGGGACCAGGCTGCGGAGCTGGTGCGCATGACGCCCTCAACACCTAAGTTCTGGGAGAGGCTGGGAGATGCCAGGGGATAGGAGGACCTGTCCAATCGGCGTTAGGAAGCGAAGCAGCCCCTCGCCGTCGGCCGACAGGTCAGGCGACGTGAGCCGGCTGAATCTCTTCGAGCTCTGCCGCCTGATCTGAGTGCAGGGCATCCCACAGGTCGATGGCCTGTTGGAGGTTGAGCCAGAACTCGGGCTCGGTATTGGTAAACTTCGCGAGCCGGAGCGCACTGTCCGGCGTCACGGCTCGCTTGCCGTTGACGATCTCGTTCATCCGCGGATAAGAAATGCGGAGGCGAGCTGCAGCCTCCCTCTGCGTGATCCCGAGGGGAAGGAGGAAGTCCTCCAAGAAGACTTCTCCTGGGGGAGTGGGGCGGCGGTTCTTCGGCAAGCGGCGCATGGTTCGTTCCTCTGGCTCAACCCAAACCGCTGGGGTCAATGGTAATCGACGATCTCGACATTTTCGGCACCGGCTTCGGTCCACCGGAAGCAGATCCGATACTGGTCGTTGATTCGGATCGAGTGTTGCCCAATTCGATCACCCTTCAGCTTCTCGAGCCGCAAGCCTGGAAGAGAGAGGGACTGCAGAGACACGGCAGAATTCAGGCGGTCCAAGGTCTTCGCACCCTTCTCGTGAAGGCTCGATGGCAGGGTTCTGCGTGCTGCCTTCGAGTCCTCGCCATCGAAGATGTCTTCCGTGCCCTTGTCCCTGAAGGAGACGATCAAGCGTACCACCTTCCGTGGGAGCTCCCGGCCTTCACGCTTAACGTTAAGTATAATGCCAGGTCGCTTCCTAACAAGGGGCTGAACCTGACGCGGTGGAGCGTGTTGGTTGACGGTCGCATCCGGGCCGCGCAGGTTAGCCCCAAGGCGTTATACCACCCGAGAGCTTGTGGTTGGGCTACGGCGGCCTACGAGGGAGCCAGGACGGCATTGGTGCGCTTGACCAGCTGAACTGACGACTTCGTCTTGCATGGCGGGCCCTTGTGATCTAGGGACAGCTGAGGCTGAAGTACTCGTGCCTGGAAGGGCGCGCAGGTTATCTCAATGGCGTTCGACGCCAAGGAGACATCTTGACAATCAAGCGTATGGACAACGTCGGCATCGTGGTGGAAGACATCGATGGCGCCATTGAGTTCCTCACCGAACTCGGCCTTACGCTTGAGGGCCGTATGCCTATTGAAGGCGAATGGGCCGGCCGCGTCACCGGAGTGCGCGGCCAGCGCGTCGAGATCGCCATGATGCGCACCCCCGACGGCCACAGCCGCCTCGAACTCTCGCGCTTCGACGCCCCAGCCATCGCGTCTGATCATCGCACAGCCCCCGTGAACTCGTTGGGATACCTGCGCGTCATGTTCACCGTCGAGGACATCGACGAGACCCTCGCCCGGCTCAGCAAGCTCGGTGCGACGGTGGTCGATGAGGTGGTCAATTACGAAGACATCTACCGGCTCTGCTACATCCGCGGGCCCGAAGGAATTCTCATCGGGCTCGCCCAACAGCTCGGGCAGGAGGCCTCCCGACTATGATGCGGGACCCCATTCGCTGTCCTTAGAAGCGGACGCCTTGGACGAGCATCTATGGGTCCTCATCGACTGGGCCGGTCGGGCCCAGGCCAGGGACGCGGACCGTGACGAGGTCTTGAGGTTCCCCCGATTCGGTGGACACCCCATGGTTGACGTAAGGGAGGTGTTCACATGGCCCAAGAGAAGAAGACGTACGGATCGAGCGCCGGGCCTGTGAGATTGGGGGGCCTCGAGGGTTAGGTGTCATGAACCCGTGTTTCCGTGGGGCTGGGGAACGGCACGCCGAGCGGGAAGGACCCGACGGCGCCTCGGAGCCGAGTTGGTGTGCTCTATAACGAGGCGTTGAACCTGTCACGCCGCTTCGCGGCGCACAGGGTAACGCCAGGGCGTTCCCCTGCGGCCCACCCAACCCTTCTCTCGCCCCTCCCAAGAGGCAGTTTCGAATCTTCGTACGCCACTCCTCCACCCTTGTCAGAATGTCGGAACTGACATATCATGGATTCTGGGCTCGACAAGCCCCTGGTCTGGCTCCACGGGGAAATCAAGACGCCTCCGTTCTCTTCGGCAGCGCGGATTGCAGCCGGGCTGCTTCTCCGGCGACTCCAAAGGGGCGGGGAACTGGGGATGCTCCGAGCCTTCTATGCGGCAAGCTGAGTTTGGGAACCGGGATGAGAGACGAGAAGCGGAAGCATCTAGAGGCTTCGGGTTGGAAGGTCGGCACCGCTGAGGAGTTCCTGAGTCTCACGGACGCCGAGGCTGCCCTGGTCGAAATGAAGCTGGCTTTGTCCGATGGGCTCCGGGCCCTCAGGATGGAGAAGGGCCTCAAGCAGGCCGACGTCGCAAGAGCCATCGGATCCAGCCAATCCCGAGTCGCAAAGATGGAGGCTGCCGATCCATCCGTGAGCATGGACCTCCTGGTCCGCACGCTCCTCCGCCTGGGCGGGAGTCCAGAGACCGTGGCCGGTCTTGTTTCGGGGGATTCGAGGCAAGAGGCCGCAGTTTAACACGCGTTTCCCACTGTCCGCGCTTGCGCTTCGAGGGCACTCCCCGGAGGATCATGATGATGCCCAGGCTCCGTCCTCTACCCTGCCTTGACTCCCCGGCTATGGCTGCATCGCGACGACAGGAGTTGGATATCCCCCGAGATGTCGCTGCGGCTCTGGGTCGATCTGCGGTGGAGGCCGCCAGTCAGGGCTACTTCGTCACCGGCGCCGAGCGGCGGATCGAGTGGCGGGACGCCGTGCGGACGGCTCGTGCTGGAAAAGTCAGCATTCCTCCCCACGCCGCACTTCCCCGTCAAGAAGGAGTCGCGACGGACTAAGCCATCTACTCACCGGCCGTTCCCGTCTTTCGGAAGGATGACGGGACAGCCCTGGAAAGCTACTGGCTGCTGAGCTTCCTCACGTGTGCGGCGCCTTTGCCAACGATCCACGCCGGACGGCGGCCGATTTCCGGCAGGCCCTGGAAGATGATCTCAAGGGCGCGTTCTCCGACGTCGTGTTCGCCATTACGGATTGGTCGCCGGAAAGGAGAACCCTCGGGCCGTTCCGGGACGTGTTCCGTCCAGCGTGATGGATCAGGTCCCGCAGTGGTTACAGGTCAAGGTCTTTCTCTCGGACTCCGCGACATGGACGCAAACGCCGTTGGCTTTGAGGACCTCTAGATGCGTGCGGAAGCCGGTCACTGCTCCGGGGTCGCGCCCATGCAGGGGCCAAGAAAGAGAAACCCCCCGGGCCGTGACCCGAGGGGACCCGGGGAGGCCCATGGGACGGCTCGGGGGGGGATAAGAGTAAGGTCCTGTGCCTCGTATGCGAAGTGAAGGGACTCCTCGGAGGCTGCCAAATGCCCGACTCGGAGTCTCGATCTGATCTCCTTTCCCTCCGTTTCCTCCTCCCCGTGGTCCGGCGGCGTTTGTGCCCGAAGCTCTGGAGGGCGCTTGGGCCGCGTCAGCTGCGGAGCTCCATCCCCTTCAGTTCCTCCTGGGCCGTGAGCCGTGAGATCTTGGTGGGTTTCTTCTGGCTGCACCCCGTGGAGCTCGGGAGGCGATCGTAGGCGGCCTGGATGCCCCGGGTCGCCGAAGGGTCCCCTCGATCTGGGTATTCATCCCGGGCTTCCTTGCAGGACTTCCCCTTGGCCGCGCAGGTCAGTCCCCAGATCAGCCCCAGGGCCTCCTTCACGTCCATCTGCTGTTCATCGGAATCCACTTCCACCCCGAGCTTCTCGGGCCGGACATTCTCCACGTCCTCTCCGATGAGCCGCTTCACCTCATTCATCTTCGTGGACATCTCGGCGTAGGCGTCCACGTTGAAGGTCCGGAAAGGGGGCAGGATGCCGGCAAGCCGGGACCCGACGTATCCGATGACCTTCAGGGAGGAGGAAGCCTCCATTCTGCCGAACTGGGTCTCGGCGGCCACGAAGGGAAGCGTCAAACTCCCTCCGCCAGCGATGTTGTTGACCTTCACAATGAGACGTACTGCCGTGCCGTACCGGTACCTCTTCCCGTCTTCCCCAGAGCAGACCTTGCTCCGTGTGAACTCCCGGACGAGGAGTCTCTGGCTCGAGGAGATGTTCAGCCCTCCGAATCCGAACCCGAGCTTCGCCGCCATCCGGGCGTCCAGATCATAGTCGTACTGATTCCAGTCGGAGAGCTCCTCCGCCTTCGGAGGCTCGGCACATTCCTCCGGGCTGAAGGCCAGCTCGGGAAGGTCCTTCCGACGGGGGACGTCCAGTTCGAGGGGAACGAATTGAACGGACATGGACACCTCCGGACCAAGGGAATGCGGTTCGCCGATAGGCCACTTCTCACCCGATGTCGCAATCCGATCCTCCAGAAATCCGTCTCCGGAAGACAGGCTTCAGCCTGCATCGACTCGCACCGGACTTCGCGCGTTTGCGCGGGGCGAGATCCGGTCCGCGCCGAGCCCATGAACGTCCGCAACGGCGGCTTGTTGCCCAATGTGTTACCATGCGGGCACCCCTGCAAGCGTGCTCTGGGCAGCCCGGATCCGAAAGGAGAAGTCGGCAAGCTGCTGAAGCTCGGCGTTGAAACGGGCGTACGGAAAGACCACGCATAACCGTGACTCCGGAAAGAGGCGTTTGGCAGCTCGGATCGCAGGGGCGAGGTCGGTGTCCCCGGAGACGATGGCCAGGGTGTCGCAGGCTCGGAGGTGCAGGAGCTCAACGGCGATCACCCCCAGGGAGACGTCGGTCTCCTTCTCCTCCCAGCGCTCGATCTCCCTCCCGCAATGGGGGCAGGCAAAGGTCTTCCTCATGAACTCCGCGACATGAAGGCGGACTCCGCTGGCTTCGAGAACCTCCAGATAGGTGCGAAAGCCGGACACCTCCCGGTGGTCCGGCCGCGTCTGTGGCTCCGGGAACAAGCTGGCGAGGGGGAATGGGCGCTTCTCCATGGCCGGACGGGACATCCGGCGCCGTCTCAGGGGTCCAGAGCGCCGTGTGCACGGGAGAAGATGGCTTCATACCCACCACCTCCTCACCCTCTGGAACCCGTCCTACGCGGCCGACGGCATGGACGAGCACCTGCGCGTGCTCCTGGACTGGGCGGGGCGGTGGCCCGTGTCGCTCTACGGGGGGATGGCGGACCTGCCCCTGATCGTGACGCGCCCCGACGAGGTGAGCTGGTTCCAGGCCCGGGTGCACGAGGGGCGTCGGTGTTCCGTGAATGGGTGGGGAATGGAGGAAGATCCCGTCGACCCGTGACCCTACGGGTTCCGATGCTCCTACCCTACCTCCAACCCGGCTGCGACTCCCTCCAGCCGCCGAATCGCGGCATCCAAGCGTTCCGTTCCCCGGTCCGCCGTATCCGCGGCCCCCCGAGCACGGGACAGGATCTCCAGGACCAACGTGTTCAGGGACACGCCCTCCAGCCCTGCGCGATCTGCCAGCCAGGCATGCAGGGATCGGGGGAGCCTCAGGCGGAACTGCCCGCTGTAGCGAGGCTCCTGGAAAGGCTCCGGGACGGCCCAACCCTCCGCCTCGTGCGTTTCCACGGCCAACTGAAGCGCGAGTTGTAGCTCCGAAGTCGCATCCGGGACGGTGCTGCCCAGGGCGCTGATGCCCTCAAATTCAGGAGAGGTGGCGACGAAGGCCCCATCCTCCTCGCTCCAGACAATCCGAGCGCTGTAGCGCAACGCCCTGTCCTCATTCATCCCACTCTCCAAGCTCCGCTATGATCGTGAGCAACTGCCTAACCTGGTAGGGCTTGGCCTGACCCCGAGAGTCCTGGAAGGACAGTGTCTTTCTGAGACCCGGATGGCGATAGATCCGGTGACTGCCACGCTGGCGGCTGAACTCGAATCCCACGCATTCGGCAAGCTGGCAAAGCTCCGCGAACCTGAGCCCGGCGGGATTCCTGACGGCTTTCGCAAGGACCTCATCGCATTTGGCCACGCGGGGAATCCGATTCGGGGACGCCTCCGTATGGTACCGCTTTCGGTACCATACTGCAAGGCCGAGGGTCTGAGAGGATGACTCAACGAGTCACCATCGCGGCGGAGGAAAGGTGGCATGCGTTCAGGGGCGGATGAATAGCACTTTGCGCCCCTCCCACCTTGTCCACTGTCAGACCCCTGCCGAGTACGTTTCTGGCTGGACACCGAGACGGGTGCGGTCCCTTCACCGAGAAGCAGAAGACCGAAAATCCTGGCCCTCGCCGGATCCGATCCATAACGTAGGTAAGTGACCGCGAACGGCGCCGGGCGCTGGCCCCCGAAAGCATCACGGACCGTTCAGAAGCCCATCTCAGTCCCGGCTCAGGTGACCCTCTTTCGTGCCCCTCTTACAGCTTCGATCCGTTGCTGGAACGGCCCGCTCATTCCGCAATCCTGGACTCGGGGCGACGCCTTCCCATGGGAATTGGGAGGGGCCAGCCCCCCCCACACGGTCAGAGGGAGAACGTAGGATTGGGTCGTGGAGGATCGAATGGAACCGGGGCGAACCCGGGTTCGGAGAACGGCAGAATTGGCGAAGGCGGATTCGGGATACGTACAGAGCGTCATGCGGCGTGTGAACCGGCACGGTAGATTCCAGTGTTCAACGGGGAGTCCCTCTCGATCCGAGCGATGCCATGAAGCGTCAGAGAATCTACCTGGACACGTCGGTGATCGGTGGATGCCTGGACCCGGAGTTTGCACCCTGGTCGAAGGGGCTCCTCTGGTCAGCTGGAACTTCAAACACATCGTCCGCTTCGACCGTATCCGGATGTTCAATGCCGTGAACCGGGAATCGGGGTACAAGGAGATTGAGATCTACTCGCCGCGGGAGGTGACGAGTCATGAAGAAGGATGAGATCAAAGCGGTTGAATGGGTACGCAAGGTCCGGGATGAGCAGCGAGAAGCGTTGAACGGGAAGTCGCCGGAGCAGCGACGCGCCTTCTACAGGGATCGCGCGAGACGCCTGCACGAGCGCCTCGGCGTTTCGAGCGAGAACAGGCAGACCACCTAACCCGCAGGGTTCCATGGTTTTGACGGTCACTAGGATCACCTTCGTAGGCATGTTCAAGGGGGGGCCAGCAGTCGTGTCCGGTCAACTCTTGAGAGCGGCCGTGCAAGTTGAGGTCATCCAGCGTGTTATCGGAATCATTCCCTGTCCGCGATTTGAACCCTGTCTCGGGATGAGCGATCCTGGCTTTGGACCTCAGCCAGGAGCCGTTCGTGAACCAGGGCCGTACCGTCTTCTCCCAGCTCATCGCCCATCTCCCAGACCGTCTCTTTCGCCGGATCGTGCTTTGATACGGCGGCGACCGCCGGGTTCGAAGCTTCCGTTGCTGGTGCGTATTCCGCGGGATGAGGGCAATCCATTCCGGGGGAAGCGGGCCACCTGTTCCAATCGATGGGGGGCAACCTCCTGGGCCCGTAGGTCCTGAACTTCCAGCGCCAGAGCGTGGAGCGGGGGGCAACCCACAGGGGCGCCCGGGAACGTCCCGTGATCCGAGGGAGCAGAGGGTCCCCGAACGGCTGCGCATGGTACCTGAGCAGGGGCTGAGTTTCCGGATGGCCGGACCATTATCTTTCATTTGGCCGAACAAGAAACTTGCAATCAGCCGAGGGCTGGTCTTACAATTGGCCTATGACAGATCTTCCCTATTACCCGCGTTTCGTAGAGCTGCGCCTGATTGAAGCACTGGCGGACACACCGGTGGTCCTGATCCACGGACCCCGCCAATGCGGGAAGACGACCCTGGCGCTAGTGGTGGGGGAGAGGGAGGGTCACACCTATCTGAGCTTCGACGATCAGGTAACCCTGGCAGCAGCCACAGCCGATCCCGTGGGCTTCGTCGGCGACCTGCCGGAGAGGACGATTCTCGACGAGGTGCAGCGCGCCCCAGGGATCTTCACGGCCCTCAAGTCAGCGGTCGATCGTCGTCGAATGCCGGGGAGATTCCTCCTGACTGGATCGGCGAACGTTCTCCTGGTCCCGAGACTCGCTGACTCGCTGGCAGGTCGGATGGAGATCCAGCGCCTCCACCCTTTGGCCCAGGCCGAGATCTTGGGTCGCGAGTCCGACTTCCTGAGCGCCCTCTTCGGCGGAGGATTCAGAATCCGTACCTACGAGCGCCTCGGTGACACGCTGGCCGAAATCGTCGTGAGAGGAGGATACCCTTCTGCACTGGCTCGCAGCACGGCCCGGCGGCGTGCGGCCTGGTACCGCGACTACATCGAGACCCAGATCCAGCGGGACGTGCGGGATCTGGCACGAATCCGGTCACTCGATACGCTGCCGCGCCTCCTATCTCTTGCGGCGGGCCAGACGGCAACGCTCATCAACGTCAGTGACCTGGCAGGCCCATTTCAGGTGAGCCGTCCGACGATCCGAGAGTATGTTACGCTGCTCACGCGGCTCTTCCTCCTCGAGGAGTTGCCCTCGTGGCACAGCAACCGGCTGAAGCGCCTGGTGAAGACGCCCAAACTCCACCTCGGGGACACGGGCCTCGCCTGCGGGCTGCTCGGGCTTGATGCGAAGAGGCTTTGGGAGGACCGAACCGCCCTGGGCCCTCTGTTGGAAACCTTCGTGTATCAGGAGCTGCGCCGTCATGCGAGCTGGCATGAGGACCACATTGGGTTCTACCACTTCCGCGACAAGGACATGGCGGAGGTGGACATCGTACTTGAGCAGGGCGCCGGCCAGGTCGCAGGAGTCGAGGTTAAAGCGGCCGCCACAGTGACCGCCGCCGACTTCCGCGGCCTGAAGAAGTTGAAGGAGGCCTCGGGCAAGCGGTTCGCTGGAGGCGTAGTCGTCTACGACGGCGAAACGAGTGCCAGCTTCGGGGATGGCTTGTACGCCGTCCCGATCCGGACCCTCTGGGAAGGCACCTGACCAGCCGACCCACGGGGGCCATGAAGAAGGGAACGTAGGATTGGCTCGGGGAAGATCGAATGGAATGGGTGCGAACCCTGGTTCGGGTAGGCCCGAATTGCCGAAGGGGGGTTCGGGAAGCGATGGCGGTTAGCTGAAATCGGCCTCGCGAGGAGGGCAGGACGGCCCGAGGTGTGGTCTTCCGCGAAAGGGAGGAGCCACGTTCCGGTCGTGATCGTGACTCCTGCGGGGTCAGGCTGAGACAGGGGGGGGCCTATCGGTTGGACGATCCAGCCATGCCGAGGAAGACCAGGATTGCTCGGTTCAGGCGGACCATGTCTTCGTCGTCAAGTCGGCCCAGTTGCGATCCCATCTTCGCTTTGGAGACGGTTGTGAGCTTATCGACCATCAACCTGCTTGGGGATCGCAGTCCGTTCTCATCCGATGGGTCCACCAGGATTCGAAAGAGGGGCGCCTCGGTCGGATCGGTTGTGAAGGCGCAGATTGTGATGGAGGCGGTGGCGTCGAACCGATCATCTTGGACGATGACAGCTGGACGAGGTTTTCCAGTGTAGTCACCCCCTCCGGACACCGTCCAGATCTCCCCGCGCTTCATGCCTGGTCCAGGTCTGAGATCGCATCGATGAACGCCTGATCCTCGCCGGCCGAGGCGCTCTCGGCCACCGCTAGGGATTGAGCATGGGCTTGAGACCGAAAGGAGGGTGCGTGGACGTCCGGTACCCAAATCTGAATCGGTCGCAACCCCTGCTGCCGAAGTCGTTCGCGGTAGCGGCGTACCTTCTCCCTTGAAGACTTTGCGTTGCCAGAGCCGGCCATTTCGCTTCTCCATGTTCGGGTAACATGTAACCTACAGGATCGGGGGCTCGATATCAAGGATGGCGTTCCGAGGTCCTGTGCGTCGGGCGGTTCGGCCGAGCGGTGCGAGGGCGAACTGATGAGCGTTGGAGGTTGGCAGTCGAGGCATTGGCTGCCAGTCCTTCCGTTTGCCGAGAGAGGCAGCGGGACCGATTCTATGCGTAGCAGGAAGCTTACCGGCTCCCTGTGGCCCGCTACAGCAGCGAGGCCACGGTGCCTTTGGAGCCTGGTTTGATGGATGGAGAGCGTCCGGAGATGATCATGGGAGGAAGGCGAAACCCGGCGTATGGGGAAGAGGAGGGCTTTTCGAGCCCATGGGTGGCGCTTAGTCTTCTCCGTGGGCGGATCGCTGAGGGTCTCGCGACACGGTATCTCATCCGTGAGGAAGGGGTTCGACGCCTGGGCCATGACCGAGCGGTCGGCCATGTCGGCTGCGGTTGCGTGGTTGTGGATGGCGAGGAGATCTCGTTCGAAGAGCTTACCGACCTTCTGCAGAGCTATGAGGGGTGGGGCTTCGAACTCCGGATTCAGGATCCTTTTCGCCTCGAATAGGGGTGCAGGCAGGTCGGGCAGGCCCAGAGAGTGTGGGTCGGCTCTAGCGGGGATGGATGTGGTCCCGGAGCCAAGCAGCCAGGCTCGGCTCATCCGGGTCACCACTCGCCAACGAGAGGATCGTGGCCACCACCTGTACCTCGGAGGCATCGATGCGGAGCCCGTTCAAACCGAGGAAGAGGTACATGGCCTGGAAGGCCACCCGCTTGTTTCCATCGATGAAGGGGTGGTTCTTGGCGATCCCAAAGCCGTATGCCGCGGCCAGAGAGGCAAGGTCAGCGCAGGCCTCGTAATGGTAGCGGTTTCGGGGACGTTCGAGGGCGGATTCCAGGAGGCCCCGGTCCCGAAGGCCGAGGGATCCGCCGTGAGCTTGGATCTGATCGGAGTGGATCGCCAGAATGTGGACCGGATCAAGCCAGCGTGGCTCGGTCACTTCGCCAGCTCACGCATGGCATTGCGATACCGCTTGGCCCCCTCCGCATAGATAGCCATGGCCTCCTCGAACGCTGGATCGAAGGGGGTGATCAGAATGCCCTCCTCGGTCTCGACCAGATGAACGGTGTCGCCCTCGGCCAAGTGATAGCGCTCAAGCATGGGCTTGGGGATGGTCGTACCGGCCGAGTTGCCAATGGCACGGATGGTGGTCTGTTTGGTCACGATAGGCCCCCTGAAGAAGTTATAACTACGGTAATAACCTCTGGGGCGGAGAGCAAGGGGACGCGGTCAGCTACGGAGCTCCATCCCCTTCAGTTCCTCCTGGGCCGTGAGCCGTTGGATCTTGGTGGGTTTCTTCTGGCTGCACCCCGTGGAGCTCGGGAGGCGATCGTAGGCGGCCTGGATCCCCCGGACCGCCGAAGGGTCCCCTCGATCTGGGTATTCCTCCCGGGCTTCCTTGCAGGACTTCCCCTTCGCCGCGCAGGTCAGTCCCCAGATCAGCCCCAAGGCTTCCTTCACGTCCATCTGCTGTTCATCGGAGTCCACTTCCACCCCGAGCTTCTCGGGGCGGACATTCTCCACGTCCTCTCCGATGAGCCGCTTCACCTCATTCATCTTCGTGGACATCTCGGCGTAGGCGTCCACGTTGAAGGTCCGGAACGGGGGCAGGATGCCGGCAAGCCGGGACCCGACGTATCCGATGACCTTCAGGGAGGAGGAAGCCTCCATTCTGCCGAACTGGGTCTCGGCGGCCACGAAGGGAAGCGTCAAACTCCCTCCGCCGGCGATGTTGTTGACCTTCACAATGAGACGTACTGCCGTGCCGTACCGGTACCTCTTCCCGTCTTCCCCAGAGCAGACCTTGCTTCGTGTGAACTCCCGGACGAGGAGTCTCTGGCTCGAGGAGATGTTCAGCCCTCCGAACCCGAACCCGAGCTTGGCCGCCATCCGGGCGTCCAGATCATAGTCGTACTGATTCCAGTCGGAGAGCTCCTCCGCCTTCGGAGGCTCGGCACATTCCTCCGGGTCAAAGGCCAGCTCGGGAAGGTCCTTCCGACGGGGGACGTCCAGTTCGAGGGGAACGAATTGAACGGACATGGGCACCTCCGGACCAATGGAATGCGGTTCGCCGATAGGCCACTTCTCACCAGGTGTCGCAACCCGATCCTCCGGAAATCCGTCTCCGGAAGACAGGCTTCAGCCTGCATCGACTCCCGCCGAACTTCGCGCGTTTGCGGGGGGCGATCCCGGTCCGCGGCGAGCCCACGAACGTCTGCAACGGCGGCTTGTTGCCCAATGTGTTACCATGCGGGCACCCCTGCAAGCGTGCTCTGGGTGCTCCGGCGGCTTCGCCGTTCGGACGGGGAATGGATTCAGGAAAGCAAGGTGAGGGCAGTCGAAAGTTCAAGTTCGCCGTTCGGAATGGTGGACGATACTCGGGAGCGAGTGATCGGTCTGCTGCTGGGGCTGGCAGCCGGGGACCGGATCGGTGGACCGGTCCGGATGGCTCTTCTCGTTGCTGAGAGCCTGCTGGACCGATGTTGCAGCCGCCGTTGAACTACTGTCCTGTCCTGGCGGGCAGCATCGGCGGAGCGCGGTGGGGCAGCGCCCCGATCAAAGACACCTTGCTTGACCACCACGGAGATCTGGTGCCGCGGATCAAGGAAGTAGCCGTTTCTCTCGCGAGCCCTTGGGCAGCGTGCTGAAGTGTAGGGGTGCGAGGCACAGCGAGGTGATCTGCCGGGCAGCCCGGTACCGAGGTACTGCACCGGACCCTGCCGAAAAGCCTGGCCCTAGCCGCACCCGATCCGTAACGTAGAGAAGTGACCGCGAACGGCGCTGAGGGCTCGCACCCCCCCATGACGTCCCGGGACCGTTCAGATACCCGTCGCAGTCCAGGCTCGAGTGACCCAGCTCCGTGCCCCTCTCACAGCTTCGATCGTTTCCTGGAACGGCCTGCCCAACCCGCGACGTTGGACTCGGGACGGCACTTCTCCATGGGTCGAGGGAGGAAGCCGTCCCCCGGACTGTCAGAGGGGGGGAGTAAGCTTGGGTTGGAGAAGAGGAGCCCGGGGAAGACTGGAGCAGATGCCGGTGAGAGGATCCGGCGGGAGCACCGGATTCTGAGAAGGTCACGAGGGGGGCCGCCTGAATCCATGCGAACCCTTCGGTCGGGCAGAATTGGCGAAGGGTGGGGCGGGAGATGGCTGAGGAGCAGCGAGGAGCCGTGCGGCTGATAGGAGGGAAGCGAGAGGGTTCATCCCGGAAACGGGGACGCGCCCCGACGAGACAAGCCGGTTCCAGGATCAGGAGTTGAAGGCCACCTCCTGGGCCCGGAGGTGTGGGGGGCGCTGGAGCCGGCGACCCGGACGTTCCTGGCCTCGGGCGAAGCGGTGTTCCGCACCCGGCGCGACGATCCCGCGTTCGACTTCTCGGGGCCGGCGGTGGAGTACGCCAAGGCGGTGGAGACGGAGCTGAACGCGCTCCTGTTCCCGGCGCTGAGGAAGGTCTACGCCGGCAAGGCGGAGGCGGAGCGGAGCGTGTTCCTGGACGGCCGCACCCTGGACCTGGGCCAGCGGGTGCCGCCGCAGTCGCTGGGGGCGATGCTGGTGCTGCTGGAGAAGAAGCCGGTGATCGAGAAGGGGGTGAGGAGGGCGTTCTCCACGGCCGAATCCGGCTGGATCCCGGGGGAGCTACCCCACGCGCTCCGTCGCATCGTGGAGATCAGGAATCCGGCGGCCCACGGGAAGAAGACCTCGAAGGACGAGGCGTCGGCCCGCCGGGCCGAGATCCTGGGGATCGGGCAGGAGGGGGTGGTGGTGAGGATGGGGAGGGTGGGGGGGGGACAATGAGATCCGAGCCAGACCTCAGACTGAGGCGAGACATACATGGGAAAATACGACAGGCTAGCGGTTGAACTGTTGGCGCGAGCAGAACTCGAAGTCACGCTCACCTTCGACGAACTGGACACGATCATTGGCGGCCTTCCGGATTCGGCGCGGAAATACCGTGAGTGGTGGACGAACAGGGCCAGCAGCCAGCCTCACTCCAGCGGATGGTTAAGCGCAGGGCGTATTGCCACCCCTGATCTTACCGGCGAGACCGTGGCATTCAGGCTAGCGCCCGAGGAAGCAGCCGAACGACTAGATACGAACAGGGCTGTGTCGAAGGGCACGAAGAGCCCAAGCGGTGTTTGGATCTGGGATGATTTTCGCTCGAACCTCATCGTAGACCGATATGATCCCGTTTTCGCATCCATGCGAGCGAGCAAGATCAAGCACCTGCGGAGTGAGAACTCGGAGGATGCCGTGACCTGGAACGTCTTTCGTTCTCTGCGTCAAATCGATCCCTCAGAATGGCTGCCTAGCCTCTGGCGAACTGCGTTTCCAAACGCGCCGGTCCCCGCCGATAAGGATGCGACAGTCTACCTGTGGCTCGAGGTTATCCCGCCCCCAGCGTTGCGGAAGATAGCAGACGAGGGACCAACGGAAGTTGATGTAGTTATCGAAGCCCCATCCTGGGTTTGGTTCCTTGAGGGGAAACTCCGGAGGGACATCTCAACGGGCACCACAACACGCCCGAGACGCGACCAGGTGCTGCGTAACATTGATGTCGGCACGTACTACAGCGGGGTCCGCCCGTTCTACTTTTCCCTCCTGATTACGGATCAGGAGCGGTCAGCTGTGGGGGTCGAGAAGATCACGGCATACCAGGATCACGAGAGGATCCGAGAGCTTCTTTCCGGTCACAGGCCTGATGGGCTGGCAAATCTCCGCGGCGTCAGTCTCTTCACCTGGCAGCAGGTAGGGGACACGCTTGCCGAGGTCGCACGTTCGACCGCCAGGGAAGGCGAACGAACACTCGCCAGGCGAGCAGCCGATTGGCTCGAGGAAAGAGGCCTCTGGGCCCGGTCTCTATAGAAGAACGGGCGAGGAGAACCACCGCGTAATGGACCTCGTCAATCTATGTGTTTCGGAGGTCTGCCAGGTAGCTTTCCGAATGCGACAACGAGGGAGGTATGTATAGGATGACCCAGATGCAAATCAGGCCCTAACATGCCCTCCACCCTCGCTTGGCTCGATCATGACGTCGCCGCTCGGGAACGGACGAAGCGGATTCTGGCGTTGTTCCAGGAGAAGGGCACCCAGGATCAGCTCGGCCTTGGGGGGATCCGGGACTCGTTCTCCGATCTCCTCTTTCCGGGAACCAGCACCATCCAAACTCGCCTTCGGTATTTCCTCTTCATACCCTGGATCTACCAGAGCCTGGAGGAGAAGGAGGTCCCGTCGAGGGCAATCGAGACCAGGGCCCGAAGCATGGAGCTGGCCCTGGTCAAACCCCTTCTCTCCACCAAGGAACGGGGAGTATTCGGAAGCACCGCCGGCGGGAATCTGAAGAGGCTTCCAAGCGAAGTGTACTGGGGAGGACTGCTCAGTTGGGGGATTCGCCGCTTCGATGCCTCCCAAAACCAATACCACCAAGCTGTCGACGATCTCTACCGACGCAGGAAGGCCGCCCGGCTCACGTCGAAGGAAGGCAACGAGCCATCCGAGGGCATTATCACTTGGCACACTGACGTCCCAAGGCCCCCTGAGTCGTTCCCGGAGAAGGTCACTCTCAAGCTCAGGCGGGAAGAGGCCGAGTTTTTGCGGGATCGCATCGTGACGGAGCACAAGGACACTCTCCTCGCCTGGTTGACCCTTCGTTCCACTCGGACATCCGTGGATTTCCCCTGGGAGCATCCCCTCCTGGATTCCATGCCGGCCAAGCTTCAAGAGACACTCCAACACGCGAGGGTCTTCTCAGAAGTGATGAACGGGGCGCCGATCCTCTACAACCTGATGGTGTCCGAAGAGGCCAAACGGGACGAGTTGGTTTCCGAATACGAGGATTGGTTCCGTGAATGGGCAGACTCCCTGGACCTCAAGGAGATCAGGGAATGGTCCCTCAATACGCTCTTCGCCATCGCCCGAGCCCAGGGGGGGCACACGATCAGCGCTCAAACGGAGACCTTCGTGAGCAGATGGGTTCAGATGACCCGTGCCGACCCCTATGGACTTACCACCCAGAGCCAGGCTCGGCAGCTCATCCGCCACCGAGAGATACTCCTTAAAGGGCCTCACTCCCTCTTCCAGAACCAGAAGGCTCGTGAGGAGAAGTACTCCGGAGATCTTGGTGTGGGGCGTCTGAACTACCGCTGGCCGGACGTGCAGGTGCTATTGAACGACCTGCATGCTGGTTTGCAGGGAAAGTGAACCGGCCATGTTGAACCCGGATAACCGCCACGTCTACACCGATGCGCTCCGGCCGCCGCCGGGATTCCAGTTCACCCAGGCGGTGGCCACCACCTATTCCCTGGACCTGGAAACGCTCCTCACTGTTCCCCTGCATCTCGTTCTCTTTTCCGCGACCCAGCCCGTCGAAGAGCTCCTCAAGGACGGCGTGACCTTGCTGGAGGCCATTCGACGGACGGCAGAAAGAGTGACGGTGTTCGCCCAGGGGGGAAGAATCCTAGCCCCATCCCGCCAGCACACCTTGTATCCGCTCTTGGAAGGGATGGTGGTAGAGGTGGCCCCACCAAACCCGGAGGGGGCGTTCCACCCGAAGGTTTGGCTCCTTCGCTTCGACGACCCGGGAACCGGAGGCATCCTCCTTCGCTTTCTTGTGCTCTCCCGGAACATCACGGATGACCGCTGCTGGGACTTGGTGCTGACCCTGGAAGGGTATCCGGGAGGAAGACGGAGGAGATTCAACGGCCCTCTGTGCGACCTTCTCCTGGCGTTGCCTATCCTCGCGCAGGGGAGGCTGCCCGGAACCAGAGGGGAGGCCCTGTCCGAGCTTGCCGAGGTCGCCCGAGCCACCTCGTGGGAACTACCGAATGGTTTCGAACAGATCCGATTTCACACCCTGGGAATCACCGACCACCAGGGGTGGCTCCCGGAAGCCTCGGACCGCCTGGCCGTGATCTCTCCCTTTCTGTCGGAAGGAGCTCTACGGGAGCTGGCAGACTCCACTCGTCACCTGTTGGCCCTCGTCTCTCGCCCGGAGGAGATCGACAAGATCAGCGCTGAGACTCTTGATCGGTTCGAGCGGGTCATGGTTCTTGCCGAACAGGCGGAGCTCGAAGACGGTGAGGAGCCTGGGGTACCTCCGGCACAGGGTCTCCCAATCCACGGGCTCCACGCCAAGGCGTACGTCGCGAAGAATGGATGGCAAACCCACGTCTACGTTGGCTCCGCGAATGCCACGGCTCCTGCGCTCCTTTCCGGAGCAAACGTTGAGTTCATGGCTGAGCTCATCGGGAAGTGGAGTCGCGTCGGAACGGTGGACAGCATCCTCGAGCCCGAGAACCTCGGGTCAATCCTGGTGGACTACGAGCCACCGGAAGAGGTCACCGACCCGAACCCCGAGGTCGAGGCCGCTCGAGCCGCTCTCGAGGCGGCCCGACGCAAGTTCGTGGCGGCAGGGGTTCGCATCCAATTCCAGAAGACGGAGGCTGGTTGGTCCTGCCACCTCATTTCGCCGGGGCCCTTCGGGCTCGATGGCGTAGTTGCGGTTCGGGCCTGGATGGCCACCAGGAAGGAGGCGACAGGCGTCTTTGCGGACGACTTGCTCCAAGGTAGGAAGGTAGAACTGCCCGAAGCGCCTTTGGGGCTCCTTACGTCCTTCGTGGCCTTCGAACTCGAATCAGATTCCACTGCGGAAGTCGTGCGTTTCGTCCTCAACCTGAAGTCTGAGGGCCTACCGGTGGCGGAACGCGATGCAGCCATCGTCAGAGACGTCATTCGAAATCGTGATGGTTTTCTCCGCTACGTGATGCTCCTCTTGGCCCAGGCTGGCGAGGACTACGGACTCTGGGGATCGGGCCGCAGTTCCTGGACCTTCCCCAAGCACCGGACTACTCCTGACGAGGTCCTTCCCCTTTTCGAGCACCTGACCCGCGCGTTCTGCAGAGACCCACAACGCCTCGCCTCCGTTCGCCGATTGATCGAGGAGATTGGTGAGGAGAGCGAGGGGGAGGAACGGGTCGTACCCCAAGAGTTCCTCGAGCTTTGGACCGTCCTTGACCAGGCCGTTCGCGGATCAAGGAGGAGGCGACCATGAGCCTGGCACAGCAGGACGTGGCAAGAGCGCTCGAAGGACTCAAGGACTTCCAGCTCCGGACCGTGGAGTACGTCTTCAGGAGGATGTGGGAGGGTCCCACTCCCGCCACCCGATTCCTGGTGGCAGACGAAGTAGGGCTGGGAAAGACCCTGGTGGCCCGGGGGATCATCGCCAAGACGATTGAGAAGCTCCTGGAAGACGGTGTCCCCCGGATTGACGTGGTGTACGTCTGTTCCAATGCCGCCATTGCCCAGCAGAACGTGGATCGCCTCAACGTGATGGGCCAGGGGCACTTCGCAGCGGCCACCCGGTTGACTCTTCTCCCCATCCAACTCCACGAGATGGAAAAGAACCGGGTGAACTTCGTGTCCTTCACGCCCGGCACAACCTTCGACCTTAAGTCCAGCGGGGGAATCTGGCGGGAGAGGGTCCTTCTCTATCACCTCCTTTCCAAGGAGTTTCGCCGTTTCAGAAACCCGCTCCTAAAGGTATTGCGGGCCGGGGTGAACCTGGACGTCTTTGGCCGACGGGTCCAGGCGTTCTCCGACCCCGTGAACGAGTCTTTGGCTAGAGGTTTCATCGCCCGCGTAAAGGAACATCCCGACCTTCGTGAAGCGATCAAGGATGTGTGCGGGCGTTTCCGCCGATCCCGGCGCAGGATTCCATGGGAGGACAGGAACCTTCAATACTCCGTCATCGGCCGCCTCAGAGAGATCCTCGCCCAGGTGTGCGTCCAGGCTCTGGGGCCCGATCTGGTCATTCTGGATGAGTTCCAGAGATTCCGAGACCTTTTGGACGGGGATAGTCAGGCTGCCGAGCTAGCTGGCTCAGTGATGAACTACGTCACGCCGGAGGACAATCAGGTGCGGGTTCTCCTTCTCTCGGCCACGCCCTACAAACCCCTCACGCTCAGCGTAGAAGAGGAAGAGCATTACAAGGATTTCCTCCGCACACTTGAATTCCTCTTCGGGGACAAGAGGAAGGTCGCTCAAGTCGAAGAGCAGCTGCGCATCTATAGGCGTGGCATCTACCGGGGGGGCGACCCCGATGTTCAAGAGGCCCGGGAACGGATCGAGGGCCTTCTACGCTCCGTGATGGTCAGGACGGAGAGGGTCAGACGGACCCAACATAAGGACGCCATGCTCTCCACCGTTCTTCAGCGGGCCAACGTCTCTGTCGAGGCTCTGGAGCAGGCCCGGATCCTGAGTGAGGTGGCTCATCAGGTGGGCACCCAGGATCCACTCGAATACTGGAAATCCGCTCCGCACCTCCTTCAGTTCATGAAGGACTACCAACTCAAGAACAGACTGCGGGCGGTGGCCAAGGCCCCGCCCTCCCCCATCGTGGACGCCCTGACTCGAGGTCGAAGGAGGCTTCTCGCTCGCAAACAAATCGCTCGGTATCGGGACCTGGGCAGCGACGGTGGAAGGCTGCGAGTGCTACTGGATGAGATGGTGGAGAGAGGCCAATGGAAGCTTCTTTGGATGCCGCCCACGCTCCCCTACCTGGATCCGTCCGGGCTCTACGCCGAAGTGCCTGAGTTCACCAAGGCCCTGGTCTTCTCATCCTGGAACGTCGTGCCCGACGCCATCTCCGCTCTGTGCTCCTATGAGGTGGAGCGAAGGATGATTCAGCACGGGGGGAGGGTGCCGAAATACCACCGCCTGTACGACGTTCGTAAGCCCCTTCTCCGGTTCTCCGAAAGTAAGGGGCGGCTGACCGGCATGTCGGCCCTCGCCCTCATGTATCCCTCCCTGAGTCTGGCTCGAGCTGTGGATCCCCTCCGACTGGCCCTGGAGCTTGGAGGTGGTCAGCGCTTACCTGTGGAGAGAGCAAGGGCTGCCGCCCAAGAGGCCATTCGGAGTCGGCTCCACGGACTCCCTCGCTCCACCGGGGGGGCGTCCGGAGCACCAGACCAGCGATGGTATTGGGCTGCCCTGGCCATCCTGGATCGGCCGTTCTCTGAAGAGCAGAAACAATGGATCATGGGCTGGGACGGCTGGCAGAAAACGATCGGCCGTGACAAGGATGACAAGGGCATTCGAGCTCACATCGATCAGTTCTGGGATGCGGCAGAGGGCAAGCTGGACGCCGATCTGGGGCCCGTTCCTGACGATCTCGTTGAAGTGTTGGTGGACTACGCACTGGGTAGCCCGGCTGTCTGCGCCCTCCGGGCAATGGAGCGAGTCTCACCGCAGCTCCGCGCTGGGGATCACACCCTCTCCCACGCCGCAGCCACCGTTGCCGGGGGATTCCGGACCCTTTTCAACCTACCGGAGAGCATGGCCATCCTTCGTGGAGACGATGAGGGAGCCTACTGGCGATTGACTCTGAAGCAGGGGATTGACGGCAACCTGCAATCCGTGCTTGACGAGTACGCTCATCAGCTGCGGGAATCGCTGGGCCTCCTCGATCATGATCACGCAGAGGTGGCGCTCAAGGTGGCCGGCGAGATGGCAGAAGCCTTGTCCCTGCGAACCGCCCGCATCTCCGCCGACGACATGGTGATCACGTCGTCCGGAAGATTGAACTTCCATCGGTTCAGCTTCCGGACCCGGTTCGCCCTCCGGTTCGGAGACCTGCGAGACGACCAGGACCAGACCCTCAGCCGGATTGGCACAGTCCGGATCGCCTTCAATTCACCGTTTCGCCCATTCGTACTCGCCACCACCTCGGTCGGCCAAGAAGGCCTGGACTTTCACCACTACTGCCACGCCGTATACCACTGGAATTTGCCGTCGAACCCGGTGGACATGGAGCAGAGGGAGGGGCGGGTCCACCGCTACAAAGGGCACGCGGTGCGGCGGAACATCGCCCTTAAGTGGGGGCTCCCCGCGCTGCGCGACCGGATGGAGGGCCTTGTGGATCCGTGGCAGGTGCTGTTCGAGGCGGCCGCCGCCGACCGTCCGCCAGACTCGAGCGAGCTGATGCCGTACTGGGTCTACCCGGTGGAGGGCGGGTACACCGTCGAGCGCCGGGTACCGATGTTTCCACTCAGCCGAGAGCAGGGTAAGCTCAGCGCATTACAGCGCGGGCTCGCCGTCTATCGCATGGTCTTCGGCCAACCACGGCAGGAGGACCTCATGGTCTACTTGACGAACCGCGGTGACGGAGACCCTTCGGATCTCCCAAGGGGGTTGGAGATCTCCCTGGAACCTCCAGCTGAGGCATGACGGCGCCTTAGGGATCGGACAGGTGAGTCCTAGCTGACTCTCGGTCAATAGGAGACACGAAAGGAAGGACCATGGGGGACGCGAAGCTGTTTCGGATCGACAAGAACGGGGCCATAGAGCTTCAAGGGGTCTCCTTCGCGCTGGAAAGGTCTCTCCAACGCCTTATAGAAGACAACCTGGAAACGCTCCTCGGGGTCAGATTCTTGGCCACCGAGTATGGAACCGGAAAGCAACACGCAGGGCGGATCGACACCCTCGGCCTCGACGAGAACTGGTGCCCAGTGATCATCGAGTACAAGCGAGCACAGCATGAGAACGTCGTGACCCAGGGCCTGTTCTACCTGGACTGGCTCCTGGACCACAAGGCCGAGTTCTGGCGGCTGACTTTCGAGAAACTCGGGCGGGAGGCGGCCGACAAGATCGACTGGACCGCGCCCAGGCTTATTTGCATCGCAGGATCATTCAACCGTTACGATGAACATGCGGTCATGCAGATGAACCGCAACATCGAGTTGGTCTCCTACCAGCGCTTCGGCCAAGACCTCCTCCTATTGGATCTCGTCAACGCGGTGTCGGGACCCCCTCTCCCTGTGGACGAGATTGTCTCTCCCAAGAAGACCCAACAGACGTACAAAACGATTTCGGCGACCCTTGAGGAACTCGACGGGGACTTGAAGGACCTCTACAACCTGATCAGAGACCACCTATTGGCCCTCGGTGATGACGTCCAGGAGAAGACCGTAAAGTTCTACGTGGCGTTTCGGCGCATCAAGAATTTCGCGTGTCTGGACGTGAGGGCTCAGAGAGGCGTGGTCCTTTGCTATCTCAAGGTTGATCCGTCCACTGTGGACTTGGAGGAGGGGTTCTCCAGAGATGTTTCGGACATCGGGCACTTCGGCACCGGGGACCTTGAGCTGACTCTCTCCTCCCCTGCTGATCTGCAACGGGCCATCCCCCTCATCACCCGCAGCTATGAGGATTCCTAGGAACTCCGATCCATGAACCACTCCGAAATCGTGTCCTTCCTCTGGGGCGTCGCGGACCTCCTCCGAGACGACTTCCGCCGGAGCAAGTACCAGGACGTCATCCTCCCGCTAACGGTTCTCCGGCGGATCGACTGCGTGCTGGTCGACACCAAGGCCGCCGTCCTCGAGCGGAATGCCCAGATCAAGGGAAAGCTGGAGAACCCCGACGCCCTCCTCCGCAAGACCTCGGGCTACGCCTTCTACAACACCTCCCTCTACGATTTCGAGAAGCTCCTCCAGGACGCGCCGAACCTGGCCAGGAACCTCCGGAACTACATCGCGGGGTTCAGTCCGAACATGCGGGAGGTGCTGGAGAAGTTCGATTTCGACGGGACCATCACCAAGCTCGACGAGGCCGGCGTCCTCTTCCTCGTCATGGAGCGATTCAAGAACGTGGACCTCCACCCCTCCAAGATCGACAACCATACCATGGGGACGATCTTCGAGGAGCTGATCCGGAAGTTCAACGAGGCCATGAACGAGAACCCTGGTGAGCACTTCACACCCCGGGACGTGGTCCACCTCATGGTCGACCTCATGCTGGCCGGCGACGAGGACCGCATCAGGAAGCCCGGCCTCGCCATCACGGTCTATGATCCGTGCTGCGGCTCCGGGGGCATGCTCACCATCACCAAGGAGCACATCCAGGGAGGAGACTCCTCAGAGGGGATCAACCCTCAGGCCAGTGTCTTCCTCTTCGGCCAGGAGGTCAACCCCGAGACCTACGCGGTGTCCAAGTCCGACCTCTTCCTGAACGACCCCACCGGCCAGGACGCCGATCGGATCAGCTTCGGCAGCACTCTCTCCAACCCGGGACACCTGGGGAAGACCTTCGATTACCTCATCACTAATCCCCCGTACGGGAAGGAGTGGAAGAAGGACGAAGACAAGGTCAGGCAGGAGTACGAGAAGGGGTACGCCGGACGGTTCGGAGCGGGACTCCCCCGCATCTCCGATGGTCAGCTCCTCTTTCTTCAGCACATGGTCAGCCACATGCGGACACCGGCCGACGGGGGAGCCCGGGTGGCCATCATCATGAATGGTTCTCCTCTGTTCACCGGGGATGCCGGCGGGGGCGAGAGTGAGATCCGCCGGTGGATCCTGGAGAACGACCTTCTGGAAGCTCTGGTGGCCCTGCCCGAACAGCTCTTCTACAACACGGGCATCGCCACGTACGTGTGGGTCCTGAGCAACCGGAAGGGCGCGGACCGGAAGGGGAAGGTCATCCTCATCGATGCGACCTCCTTCTGGGTGCCGATGAAGAAGAGCCTGGGCGACAAGCGCAGAGAGATCCCCCGGGACCAGGCCTCGGAGATCCTCCGCCTTCTGGAACGCTTCGAAGAGGGACCCCACGCCAAGATCTTCCCGACGACTCACTTCGGATACCGTAAGATCACCGTGGAGCGCCCCTTGCGGCTCAACTTCCAGACGACACCGGAGCGGATCGCCCGACTGGAAGAGGAGACAGCCTTCAACAACCTGGCTCGTTCCAAGAAGAAGGGAGAGCCTGGAGAACGCGAGCGGCCCGAGGGCAGGGCTCTCCAGGAGAAGATTCGCGTGCTGCTGTCCGCTCTTCCTCAGGATCTCTACAGGGACAGGGAGGTCTTCCTCAAGATCCTGACTGCGGGCGCCAAGAGAGGCGGCTTGAAGCTGGCCGCGCCGGTGACGAAAGCGATCCTCAGCGCCCTCTCGGAACGGGACGAGACGGCGGGGATCTGTAGAGACAAGAGTGGGCATCCGGAACCAGACACGGAGCTGAGGGACACGGAGAACGTGCCCCTGCACGAACCCGTGGATGCCTTCTTCCAGCGGGAGGTGGCGCCCCACGTTCCCGACGCCTGGATCGACACCTCCAGGACCGATCCCAAGGATGGCCGGGTGGGGATCGTGGGCTACGAGATCAACTTCAACCGCTACTTCTATGTGTACGAGCCGCCCCGACCGCTGGAGGAGATCGAGGCAGACATCCGAGCACTGGAGTCGGAGATCCTGAATTTGTTGAGGGAGGTGGCGGGGTGAGTGGGAGCAGGGTGGGTCCACGCTGGCGGCCATATCCGGCCTACCGGGATTCGGGGGTGGAGTGGCTGGGGGAGGTGCCGGAGGGGTGGGAGGTTCGGCGCCTCAAGACCGTGGCGGTCGCGAAGCCGAGCAACGTCGACAAGAAATCAGAAGAGGGTCAGCGCCCGATCCGGCTCTGCAACTATGTCGATGTCTACAAGAACGAGTCTATCACTGCAGACTTGCCGTTCATGGCGGCCACGGCCACGGATGCCCAGATCCGGGACTTCCGGATCAAGCCGTCTGACGTCCTTGCCACCAAGGACTCTGAGACGGCGGACGACATTGCCGTGCCCGCGTTGGTCCAAGTGGATGAACCTGACCTGCTGTGCGGCTACCACCTCACCATGATCCGTCCGGGCAGCGATCTCCTGGGGGCCTATCTCTTCAGGTGCATGCAGGCTGAGGGCATGTCGAACCAGTTCATGCTGTCAGCAAACGGGGTTACGCGCTTCGGACTGCCAGTCTCGGCATTCACCGAGGCGCTGCTCCTCCTCCCCCCCCTCCCCGAACAACAGGCCATCGCCGCCTTCCTAGACCGCGAGACCATCAAGATCGACACCCTCATCGCGAAGAAGGAGCGCCTCCTGGAGTTCCTGGACGAGAAGCGGACGGCTCTCATCTCCTGGGCCGTGACCAAGGGGCTCGATCCGGGTGCGCCCATGAAGGACTCGGGGGTGGAGTGGTTGGGGGAGGTGCCGGAGGGGTGGGAGGTGACATCGCTCAGCCGAGTGACGCAATCAAGATGCGACGGACCCTTTGGGAGTGGCCTCAAGACGGAGCATTATGAGGACAGTGGTATTCGCGTGATCCGTCTGCAGAATGTCGGCTTCGCTGGGTTCAGAGACTCGGATCGAGCCTTCATCTCGGAGCAGTACTACAAGACATCGCTCGGTGACCACTCCGTGAATGAGGGGGACCTGTTGATCGCCGGCCTTGGAGACTCGGAACATCCCGTCGGTAGGGCTTGTGTAGCCCCAGCTGGAATCAGTCCGGCAATGGTTAAGGCCGATTGTTTCCGGTTTCGCCTGGATTCCAGGAGAGTCTTCTCGCCCTTTGTGGCCCTACAGCTGTCCATCACTGCGGCAGCGGCTGGTGGCGCAGAAGCCACAGGCGCCACGAGAGCAAGAATGAACCTCTCTTCGACCAGTGCCCGAAGGATCGCTACGCCCCCCCTCTCCGAACAACAAGCCATAGCCGCCTACCTCGATCGCGAAACCACAAAGCTCGACACTCTCAAGTCCAAGATTCAGAAAGCCATCGATCTCCTGAAGGAGTACCGCACCGCCCTCATCTCCGCGGCGGTGACGGGGAAGATCGACGTCCGAGATGAGGTTGCCACATGACACCTGTCATCTCCGAGAAGGCCCTCGAAGACGCCATCGAATGCGGCCTCCTGGCCGGAGGCGAGGACGCCTGCCCCAAGTGGCCAGCCATGGTCCGGGAACCCCAACCCCGGTACGGCGAGGGGATTCCCGGAGGGTACCACAGGCGCCTGCCAGAGCAGTACGTCCGCCGCCTCTGTCTCATCCCCCGGGACCTCGTCGACTTCGTCCTCGCCACCCAGCCAAAGACCTGGGCCAGGTACCTGGAGCACTATGGATCCGGATCCAAGGAGCAGCTCGTCCTCCGGGTCTCCCGGGAAATCGGCAAGCGGGGTGCCTTGGACGTGCTGCGGAAGGGGCTCAAGGACCGGGGGTGCAAGTTCGAGCTGGCCTTCTTCCGTCCCTCGTCGGGGCTGAACGAGGAGCTTCAGGCCCTCTACCGGGGCAACATCTTCTCCGTGGTCCGGCAGCTCAGGTACAGCGAGAAGAACGAGAACAGCCTCGACCTGGTCCTGTTCCTCAACGGCATCCCCATCTTCACCGCGGAGCTGAAGACGCCCTTTACCGGGCAGACGGTGGAGCACGCCATCAAGCAGTACCGAGTGGACCGGGACCCGAGGGAGCCGCTCTTCACCTTCGGCCGATGCCTGGCCCACTTCGCAGTGGACCCGGATCTCGTCTACTTCACCACCGAGCTTCGCGGCCCCAAGACCTTCTTCTTTCCCTTCAACCAGGGGAAGTACGGAGGAGCCGGGAACCCCGAGGTGTCACCCACCCGGGGCGGGTACGCCACCTCCTACCTCTGGGATCGCATCTGGGCGCCGGATAGTGTCCTGAACCTCATCCAGCACTTCGTCCACCCCTTCGAGGAAGTGGACGAGGACGGCAAGAAGACCGGGCGGCGCTTCCTCATCCTCCCGAGGTTTCACCAGCTCGACGCAGTCCGACGCCTCGCGGATCATGCCCAGAACGAGGGGGTCGGCCGTCGCTATCTCGTGCAGCACTCCGCGGGAAGCGGCAAGTCGAACTCCATAGCGTGGCTGGCGCATCAGCTCTCTGTGTTGCATGACGCCCAGGACCAGCGGGTCTTCGACTCCATCATCGTCATCACCGACCGGAGGGTGTTGGACCGGCAGCTCCAGAACACGGTCCTCCAGTTCCAGCAGACAGCCGGCGTGGTGGAGAACATCGACACCACCTCCCGGCAGTTGAAGCAGGCCCTGGAGAGCGGCAAGACGATCATCGTCACCACGCTGCAGAAGTTCCCGGTCATCGCCGATCAGATGGGGGCACTCCCGGGGCAGCGCTTCGCCGTCATCATCGACGAGGCCCACTCCTCCCAGTCCGGCGAGGGGAAGAAGCACCTGAACACGGTGTTGGCTGCGGGGACCCTGGAGGAGGCCGAAGAGGCCGACGCCACGGAGGTGGAGGACACCGAGGACCGCATCCTCCGGGAAATGGCCAGTCGCGGTCCCCTGCCCAACGTGTCCACCTTCGCGTTCACTGCGACGCCCAAGCCCAAGACGCTGGAGCTGTTCGGCGTGGAGCGGAAGGACGGCTCGTTTGAGGCCTTCAGCACCTACTCCATGCGCCAGGCCATCGAGGAGCGGTTTATCCTGGACGTGCTGGAGAACTACACCACTTTCCACACCTACTGGCGCCTCCAGAAGATCATCGAGGACGATCCCCGCTACGAGAAGGGGAAGGCCAGCTACCTGCTGAAGTCATTCGTGGACCTCCACGAGCACGCCATCGGTCAGAAGGTCGAGATTATGGTGGAGCATTTCCATGGCCAGGTCGCCCACCGAATCGCCGGCAAAGCCAAGGCCATGATCGTGACCCGCTCCCGGCTCCACGCCGTGAGGTACAAGCGGGCCCTGGACGCCTACCTCCAGGAGCGGGGCTACCCGTACAAGAGCCTGGTGGCGTTCTCGGGAACCGTCCACGACGAGGGGGCGGATTTCACGGAGGTTGGGATGAACGGCCTTCCCGAGGTGCAGACGGCCCGCACCTTCGGGACCACGCCGTTTCGGTTCCTCGTGGTGGCCAACAAGTTTCAGACTGGCTTCAACCAGCCCCTCCTCCACACCATGTACGTGGACAAGAAGCTCGGCGGGGTGAACGCCGTCCAGACCCTCTCGCGCCTGAACCGGGTCCACCCGGAGAAGGCCGAGACCATGGTGCTGGACTTCGCCAACGACGCCGACGGCATCAAGGAAGCCTTCGATCCCTACTACGAGACCACCATCCTCTCGGAGGGGACGGACCCGAACCTCCTCTACGACGCCGAGAGGCGACTCCTGGATTTCGGGGTTTTCACTGAAGACGATGTGGTCGCGTTTGCGGAGATCTACTTCGATCCCGACGCCACGCAGGCCCAGCTCTATGCGGCGTTGCGGCCCGTCGTGGATCGAGCAGTAGCTCGGGACGAGGACGAACGGCGAGACTTCCGGAAGCTGGTAGGGGAGTACGTGCGACTCTACTCCTTCCTCTCTCAGATCCTGACCTTCCAGGACGCCGACCTGGAACGCATGTACGTGTTCTGCCGGTTGCTGCGCCGGTATCTCCCGACGGAAGTCATCAATCTTCCCAAGGAGGTGCAGGGAAACATCGACATGGAGTCGTACCGGATCCAGGAGACCTTTAAGGGGAGCATCCACCTGGACCGGGGAACCGGCGTCCTGGATCCTCAGATCGAGAAGACCCCAGCCCAGACCACTCCCGACCCCTTGGAAGCGCTATCGGAGATCATCCGGGAGCTGAACGAGCGGTTCGGCACCAACTTCTCCGACAAGGACAGGGTTTCGCTCAAGGGGTTGGAGGAGCGACTGGCCGACAACGACGCGCTGGCCGCTAGCCTCAAGGCCAACACCCGGGAGAACGCCAGGCTCACCTTCGATCACGTAGTGAAGGATCAGCTCCAGGAGATGGTGGACACCAACTTCGAGCTCTACAAGCGCGTCACCGACGACGCCCAGTTCTCGAAGTTCCTGTTGGACTGGCTCTTCGAAAGGATGCTGAAGGGGGTGGAGTGAGGCAGCCATGAACGCCTACGTCGCCGCCACCGATTTCGACTGGTACCGGTTCCTGGGCCAGCAACCTGAGCTGGACGAGGTGAACTTCTGGTACCCGAAGCCCTGGGGCGGCCGTTTCCGCGTGCTGGCCGATGGCCAACCCCTCCTCTTCAAGCTGAAGAGCCCTCACAACGCTATCGCCGGCGGCGGGTTCTTCAAGCACTACACCGACCTTCCCCTTTCCATCGCGTGGGAGGCGTTCGGGCCGAAGAACGGAGCCGCCACGCATCTGGATGTGTGGCGGAGGATCACCCGATTGCGGCGGGAAGTCCCCCGTCCCGGGGATGACCCCCTCATCGGGTGTGTTCTCCTGGCCGAACCCTTTTTCTGGCCTCGGGAGCTGTGGATTAATGACGTGCCGGGGTGGCACCCCAACATTCAGCGGGGCCGGGCCTATGACCTGCGGGAGGGGGATGGCCTCCGGATCTGGGAGTCGGTCCTTGAGCGCCTGGAAGCGACGGTTTGGAGGCAGGGGCGCAGTCAGGAGCGGCCCACCGCTGCGCCCATTCCGGGAGGATTCGGAGACCCGCTCTCCCAACCTCGCCGCCTCGGCCAAGGCATCTTTCGGGCCGTCATCATCGATGTCTACCAGCGCCGGTGTGCCATGACGCAGGAGCGTGCCTTACCGGCGCTGGAAGCTGCCCACATCCGGCCCTTCCGGGAGGTAGCCGAGCACACCGTGACCAACGGCATCCTTCTTCGGTCCGACGTCCATCGGCTCTTCGACTCCGGGTACATCACCGTCACCCCCGAGTACCGGGTGGAGGCCAGCCGCCGGCTCAAAGAGGACTTCAATGACGGGGAGAACTACCGGAAGCTCCACGGTGGCCGGATCTGGGTGCCGCAGGCGGAAGCGGAACGACCCGACCCCGCCGCCCTCCGCTGGCACAATGAGGAGAGGTTCAGGGGGTGAGGGTGCGTACCACTTCCTGGCAATTCCTTCTTCAGACCGCGTCCCTTCCCGGGCAATCATTCTGAATGGAGGTGCTCCATGGGCTTTGACACCATTCTCGCAGTCACGCAAATCCTCGCAGTCGTCTTCGCGGCTCTTGCCATCGTGATGAGCCTGAGGGGAATCCGGGAGCAGCTCTGGCTCACCACCTTCAACGAGTACACTGGGCGCTACGCCGATATCATGGAGCACTTGCCATTCGACGCTCGCAACCCCCAAGCCTTGTTTGACCTGGATTCACTTCCGGCCCGGGAGCGCGAGGGCGTTCTTAAGGTGGTGAGGAAGTACGCGAACCTCTGCTCGGAAGAGATGTACCTCCACCAGATCGGAAGGATCGATAAGAAGACCTGGTCCATCTGGGCCACGGGTATCCGTGACACCATGCGCACTCCGTGCTTTCGCAGAGGGTGGGAACTCATGCGGCACGAATACGAGTTCTATCCGGGATTCCGGGAGATGATGGACGGATACCTCTCGGAGGCGCCCTGAGACCGGTTCTTCTTCATCCCATCCACAGGAAGTCCCCTCGGGTCTTCTCCCCTTGCCCAGCAGGAAGGAAATAGGGCAGCCCACTGACCGATTCCGTGCTCCCGGTCAGCCCTGGTCTGCTCTGGCGGCCAGTTCTGAGGGACGTACTTTGCGTCCCGCACTACGGCGCCGTCGCCACCTCCAGGAATCGCTCGTACCGGCTTTCCAGCAGGAGAACGGAGGGGTGATTCTCCTTCCGCTGCGGAAGCCCGATGGCTTGGCCGTGAATGCCCTGGATCGCATACCGAAGCGTTGGGCCGTCTGACTCCGCCAGAATGTCCGGCCTGACCTCGATGATGTAGTCGGGGCGCACTCCCAGGAAGAATCGGTCAAACGCCCGGTGGTGCAGATGGCAAAGGGCAAGACCGTTGCTCACAGTCGGCTCCCCTTCAGGGTCCGCGTCGGGGACGATATGGGCGGCATCCAGAAGCTGATCATGGCGGAGTCGGCAGAGGGCGCATTGGTGCCGGTAGGCTCTCAGGACCCGTTCCCGGAAGGCCTGTTGATGGATCCGGCGCCGCGCCACCGTCGTCACATAACCCCGCCGAATCTCGGTAGTCTCTCCCCCTTTCCACGTGGACTCCGCGGTCAGACCCGTGTAGACCGCATCATCCACGGCTACCGAGAACTCCAGGAGCTCCGGCCGGTCCTGCACCAGGAACACCGGCCAGGTGGCCAGATACCTCCCCGGAACCAGCCCGTGGAAGTAGACCAGGGGAAGCTGCTGTTCCATGGCGAAGCGGAGGCCCCGGTTGTCCCGGTGGTGCAGATCCTCACCCCGGTACTTGTACCTCAGGAGTCCATCGGGCCCGAATCCGTCCCCGTACGGCCCCTTCGGCGCCGTGGTGATGGAGAGCGGCACCTCCATGACAGCGGGCTTGAAGATTCCCTGGGGCCCGAGGAGCGGAACACGGCTGCCCTCGAACGTGAAGCCTCCCGCCAGAACCTCTCGCGGAAGAACATCACCGTGGATGGCCACGACGGACTGCAGCCATTCGAAGGTGGCTTGCCGCACCCGGGTATCGTGCCGTCGGTCGAACAAGGGTTCTTGACTCCTCCGGCCGGGGGTGTGAGACCCATCTCACAGCCGCCCCCTTGCGGGCGACTCAGCCGTGACCCACCCCGGCGAGATGGGGACGGCGTATTGTGGCACGGGTCGTCACCGGGCGTCAATGCGGGTCCCAGGCAGGCTCTCCACGGACCGTCACTCCACGATCCTGGCGGGATCCCGGAAGACCTGCCTCCGGTGCCACCGGATGAACAGCGGCGCCGGCACCTTCTCCGGCTCCAACGGCCGAGAAAGGGGCATCCCCGCGAACCGAATCAGGGTGTCCCTCACCTGCGGGCCCCCGTGTAGGTGCTGGGACACCAGGATGACCCGATCCTCAGATAGGCCCAGGGCTCCCCGGTCGAAGGCCTTGTGGTGCAGGGAGCACATGAGGATGCCATTCTGAGGCAGATCCGGACCCCCATGGGCATGCCACTGCACATGGGCCGCCTCCAGGGCGAACTGATTCGTACCGAGCATCCCGTCGAAGCCGCACACGGCACAACGATGCTCGTAGAGGCGAATGAGATCCTCACGGAATTCCAGGGACCTCTTGCTCCGGGCTGAGAGCTGGGGAACCCACGGCATCCCAACCGCGTCGAGGATATCTTCGTGAAACGAAGCCTCGAAGTGCTCCTCCAGGATGGCCGCCGTGAGCTCCGCCACCAGGTCCGGCCTGGCTTGAAGGAGTGCGAACACCGGCTCGGAAAAGCCTCCTCTGGCGCCCACGGTGCGAAGGATGGACGGGGGAACGTCCCCGGTCCGCAGCCGCTCCCCCCTCCGAGCCACCGCTTCCTCCCGCTCCGGAATCTCCCAGAACGTCCCGTCGTTCTGCAGCCGCCAGAAGGGGTATTCGGGATGGTAGGATTTCGCCGGCGGGCCGAAGGCCAGGAGGAGGTTCCTGAGACGCTCCTCCACGGCAGCGAAGTGCAACCACCGCTCCCCCCCTCTCTGGACCTCCGCCAGGGCGAGGAGAAGGAGAAGCGGTTTGTGGGGAGCCCGCCGGGACCCCTTCTTCCACACCGAGATCTTCTTCAGGGGCTCCAGCAGCTCTTGGGACAAGGTCATCTCCCAGCGTGTGGCGAAGGGGGGACTTGCTCCCAACGGTCCAGGCGCAACCTGAAGCCATCGGTTCCACAGGCTGCAAGCATCACGTTCCTGTCCTGATTCCTCCCGGCCGCAGCGGCATCGGCCCTGAAGACCAAGGGGCCTCTCATCTCTCGTACCTGGTGTACTTGTCCGATCTCCCCTTCACCACCTCCGCAGGGTACTTCCTGTCGTTCTTCTTGATCTTGTCCTGGACCGCGGCGAGAAGGTCAATCCCCAGGGTGTCGGAAAGACGCACAAGATAGATGAGGATGTCAGCCGCCTCTTCCCGGACCCTCCCGAGGTCCTGAGGGGAGAGCTCCCGGCTGTCCTCCTCCTTCATCCATTGGAAGACCTCCAGCAGTTCACCGGCCTCGACGATGAGGGCCGCCGCAAGGTTCTTTGGAGAGTGAAACTGGTCCCAGTCGCGACGGCGGGCAAAGTCTCTGAGCTGCTGTGCTATGCTGGAAAGATCCGTTCCGGTCATGGTCGCACACCCAGTCCTATGGTTGTCTCGCGGTTCGAGGGCTCTCCCACCAGCGGGATCAGGATGCGGCGCTGCCCGTGGGGGACGGAGGTGGCGACGCGGGAGAGCATGGAGGCGAGAACGCGGATTCGCATGAAGCGATGCCGACCCCTGGTTCGGGAAGCGGGAAGCCCGCACGGCTCGTGATCAAGAGCCAAGGTAGGCCCATGAGTGTGGGGTGGGGAAGGCTTGAGCAGGCAGATCTCTCAGGCGGTCGATGGCAGCTTCTTGAGGAATCAGAAGCGGAAGCGAGATGACCGCTGGTGCGCCTGTCATTGGTAGGCCTTATCTTGGGAATCAGCACCGAGGCCGTTCCCCGGCAAAGCGGTGAATGCAAGACCAGAGAGTGAGACCGTCCTTTCCGTCGCCGCAGGTTCCAGCAACGTCGGCCCCGAGCCAGGACAAAGACAAGAGCCGGAAGGATTCAATGGCAAGAGCGCCTTGCTCATTTCGCGCGGTCGCCACACCCGCGGCGCTGATGGCGCTGATTGTGGGTCTCAATAGCGCTGCGGAGGGCAAGAGCGTCCAGGAAGCACTCTCCGTCTGTGAGGATCCGGATTTCCCATCGCCGGTGCTTTGTCGAAGAGCCGGCCTGGACACCTTGCAGGCCTCGTTCATCGTTGTGGTGGACGAGAGCGGATCCATGCAAGGAATGTGGCCAGCTGTGAAAGCCGCGGTCGCGAGCCTTGGTGACGCGATTCCAGGTTCGGACCAGGTCCGCCTCGTCCTCTTCTCTGGAACTGCCAGGGAGATGGCAATGCCTTGGTCCGCCGAGCGAGGCACTCGTTCCGCCTGGCAGAGACAGGTGGAGCAGTTGCCGGCACCACGGGGCCAGCACACCGACCTCGCGCGCAGCCTGGAAAAAGCGCTGGAGATCCTCCGGGCAGAGCCACCCGAACGACAGCAGTTCGTCTTCATTCTTACCGACGGTCTTCATGATCCGCCGCCCGACAGTCCCTATCCGATCGCGAGCCGCGCAGCCTGGCAGGAGCGCCTCCGCCAGGAAGTCCGGACTCTGGCTGCCGTGCGGCCGCTTCGGTTTACCGTGGTGCGCCTTGGGGCCGCCGCAGACCCCCAGGCTCTCATAGAGATCCTCGAGGGAGCGTCTGTTGTGGAAGTCCACGATGGCGTGGCCTTGAGGGATTGGTTTGCAAGCACGACGAGGGAGTTCCAGGTCTCGAAGCTCCGGCTTGCCGTGGCTCGGGACCGGCTTCAGCCGTTCGCTCGAATTAGCGTTAGTGAGCCCCCCAGGATCGCGTCGCGTCGTGCCGCCAAGACCTCCTTCTCGATCGCCTCGCCCAGGATCCTGCTGGGGGCGAGCGTAGAATCGGATGTACGCTTGGAATCATCGCCCGTCTTGTTCAGGATGCCCGGCTTCCTGCTGGACCCCGGCGAGGAGATCGAGCTGGAAGGCACGGTCGAAGACCTACAATCCCCCCCTTGGAATCCCCCCGGGTGGCAATCCCGGAGCCTCGACACGACCTATCTCGAACGGGTCCGGCTCGAGCCTGCGGACGAGCTGAGTCGAATCGGCATCGACCCTGACGCACGGGAATCCCTTGATCTGACCGTAGCCTACGCGGCGGGCGGTTGGTTCCTAAGCTGGCCCGCGTACATCGTGTCGATCTTCGGAGTCCTGATTGTCGTCGGCCTGACTGTGCAGCAGATACGATGGGCGCTGTACCAGCCATCTCTCGCCGGACACCAGCTTGCCAGAGCTGTGCTTGAATCCACCGAGGAGGGTGAGGCGATCCCGTTGGCGGGGAGGTCGTGGGAAGCGACCGGGGAAAATGGCCTGGTGCTGTTCAAGCTGTTGGCGAAGAAACATCGAGGTAGGACCCGCATCGCCGTCGAGGCCCGTGGCCCGGAGGTCGTCCTCGAGCCTCCGCACGCCTCTCGAGGGGATCTACGCCCCAACGATCGGCTGAGAGTGACGGGTCCGGGTGGGGAGCAAGTGGAATACCGCCTACTAAGCAGTCGGGGTTAAAAGCCTTGAGCCGGAGGCAAGCCCGCTGCAGAGTGTTGCCATTGAAATCGCAACTGCCAACAAGAGAGAACCGCTCATGAGCACCGCTCGAGTCCAGCCAGCCCTGATCATCGGCACAGGAGGCTCCGGCATTGAAGTGCTGCGACGCTTCAAACGTCGGTTTCGTGAGGTATATCCAAACACCCCCTACGTCCAGATGCTCGGGATCGACACAGCACCCCAGGAAATACTCGGCCGGGAGGCACCTGAGCTGGATCCGGACGAGTGGCTATACGCCTCTGAATTCCGCATGGATTTCTATGTCGGCCCGGACTACCTGGACCTCAATCCGGAGATTCGGGACTGGTGGCGTGGGTATGAAAGACTTCCCTTGAAGGTGGTCAGATCGGGCGCAGGTCAGAAACGACCGGTCGGGAGACTGGCTCTCTTCGTTCATTTCAAGGATGTAGTCCAGAGAATCAAAGCTCAGGTCCAGAACCTCTTCCACACGGCGGTCTTTGACGAGCTTCCAGACGAGTACCGGAAGTCCGTCAACCTCTACATACTCTCATCGACGTGCGGCGGCACAGGCACAGGGCAGTTCATCGACCTCGCCTATATCGCCCGGAACGCCATCCAAGCCGTCCGGCCTGGTATCAATGTGCACGCTCGGGGTCTGTTCTTCCTGCCTTCCGTCTTCCTGGACACCCATACTGTGCCATCGCAGAATGGAGGGAGGTTAAGAGCGAATGCCTTCGGCGCCCTCACAGAGCTCGATTGCGTCATGCATCCTGGGACGACTCCGAAGGCCCTCAGGCTCCCTGGGAATGAGTCGATAGAGAGAACCGACAATCCTCCCTTCCGCAGCGTATATCTGGTGGGGAATCAGACCGCCACCGGAAGGTTGCTCACCTCCTTCCACGAGATCATGGAGCGCGCAGCCATCCACGTCCTGGTCGAGCTCGCCAGCCCTCTATCCAAGCAGGGGGACGCCAAAATGGACAACGTCCTCAGTGCGGTGGCCGCAAAGGGACCCGTCCAGGGACGCCATCGGGCCTACTCAGCGTTCGGTGAGGAATGGCTGGAGTTGCCCAGCGCAAGGCTGAGTGTCCGATGGCAGAAGAAGCTCGCACTTCAGATCATCGAGAGGCTCGTTCCAGGGCAATGGGAGGGTGCGGAGGTTCTGACGGAGACCGGCCAAAGCCAACTGAACAAGAGTGAGGCTATTGAGAAACTCGAGGATCTATGGTCTGCGAGGGGACTCAACAACTTCATGCCCAAGGTGACCCTGGAAAGCAACGCATTGACCGACATCGGCCCCGAGGGCCGTGATGCATCGGTAATCTTGGCAAATGGAAAGGCGCTTCAGGAGGCTGCTGAACGTAAGATTCAAGCTGTTGTGCCGGAGCTCAGAGAGACGATTCGTGTCCATGCGGAGGCCGTCCCCGGCGAGCTGCGCCGCTCCATTGAGGACGCAATAAGCAAGGGGACGTTCACGCAGTTGCTCGGCCTCCTCCGCTCCACCGAGGAGTCGATCGGCCGTTGGATCACGAGAGCACGGCAGGAGGGAACCCGCTCGGACACCGGAGCCTGGCTCCGGGATCTCGAAAGGGAGATCCGCGATATCAAGCCGGGGCTCTTCTCCGGAAAGAAGAGTCTAGCAGACGCACAGGGACGAGCAGTCTTGAGCGCCGTCGAGCAGGCGCATGAGGAATGGCGTCAGGATCTCAAGGGTGAGGTGGGACGTGCGTCGGAGTCGGCCCTACCGGCACTTCTCCACCACGTCAGGGAGCTTCGGACGCATTTCGAGAAGATCTCCGACTCTCTGTCGGCGGCACGCGCTCTGATCATTCAGAAGCCCGAGCCAACCCCTCCGGAGGGGCTCTCGGTCAGCACGATGGACGATGGAGAGATCGACCGGGCATTCGAGGAATCCGACAGGCCAGAGCGTCTCGAGAAGGAAGCGGCAAGAGCACTCAAGACCCTAGCCGAACTCAGCCCGCTCTCGGTGGAATCCGTATCCCAGGCGTTCTGGGCCGCATCGGGGGGAGCCGTCCGGGAGCTCGCGCCGGAGTACCTCCGGGGCCGGACGATTCCGAGTGAGGAGATCGCAAAGCGCCTGAAGGAGCTGCAGCCCTTCGCCGTCTACGATGAAGCTTGGCCAAGCAATCCGGCCAGCAAGGACGTCCAGAAATTGCGAATTCTAGGCCTCCCGGAGAGCTCCCGGGAACGCAAGGACGAGATCCTCAATCGTCTCCCAGTCGAAGTCAGGAACGAGACGGATCCCACCGTACACGGGGACGAGGGCAGGGTGGTCATGACCGTTCAGGATCATGGCTTCCCCTTGTTCGCCCTCAATGAAAGCAAGGGATTGAAGAAGGACTACGAATCGCTGGAACCGCAGGAGCGGAGTCTTTGTTTCGTTGAGCCCGATGATTTGTTCCGAAGGTGGAGCTACCTGCCCGAGACCACTCAGGAATCAAAGGAGCTGTTCGCACTTGCCTTTGTCCTCGGCATGCTGCGCCAGGTTGGAGCGAAGTTCGTGTTCAACGGTGGGGGTTCGCAGGAATTGGATGTTGCCTTCGACGAGGGGCCAGATCCGGACGCACGAATTCGGAACGCAGCGGACGGGTTTCTCAAAGGTGGATATGCGTCCGTGGTGCAGCAGAAGAGGCGGGAGCTTGAGAACAGGGACACCCCGCAACTGTTCGATCGGTGCGCAAGTTGGGTCGGGGAGCAGCGAGAGAAGGAGAAGACAGACGGGTACCCAGAGTCCCTGAAGGAGTATGTGGACCTCATGGACGCATACGCCAAGAGGATCAAACCGCTGTGAGCAGGACTGCCCCCTTACTGTTCGAGCCACAATGACCCCTATCCAACCTCGACGACCCATCGTGGCCGTCGCGTACGGCAAGAGCGGCGCAGTCTGGCTCGACCGTCTTCAAACTGAAATCTCCTCCTTAGCCATGGGTATCAGAGGAGATGGCTTTGAGTTACCCCTCCAGTTCTGGGCGATCGGCTTGGATCCGGAAGAATTCTCCGGAGAGTTGGGGGGCTTCAAATGTATGAGTGGGGATCCTGGTCCCGGCAGACTCAGGCACACGCTGGACGAGATAAGGACCTTTGCCCTGATGCAGCAGTTCCCGGGCTTGAGGGTGGACTCAATCCTGGTACTCGAGCGCTGGTCCCCGTTGGAGAACGATGTCGACGAGAGGGCTTCTCTTCAGGAGAACTGTGACATCGGAAGCCGAGTCCAATTCCGCAGTGGAGCAGCCCGGGAGTTCGATTTCACTTGGATCGGTCTCGCTGACGCGGTGCGACCGGCCGGCGCGTTCCAAGATGGGGACGGAGGACGAATTCGAGGGCACTTTTCCCTCCCCAACCTCTCCAACTTCCACTTCCTTGTCGATAGGCAGAACGAGGACAGCGCGGTATTGGACCCGGTGGAGGCCGACGAAATGCTCCACGTCCTTGCGCGTTCGATCATACTGACAGAGTTGGCGGGGAGTTCGGTTGTCGACGGATTGGCCAACACCGACACTGATGATTCGGACAACCCTGGGACAGTGATCGGGTTCTCGGTATGCCGATTCCGCCACGCTCCGGCCCATCTTGCGACGGCCGCAGAGGCGCACTTCCGCAATCGCCTGATCGCGGACCCCATCGATTCCGAGTCGTTGCAGGCCTCTCGAGCATTGCTCGAGGAGCTCCGGCAGGACCTCGCTCTCGGAGATTCGCCCTACTCGGAAGGCCGAAACAGAGAGCGCTTCGAAAGGGTTTCAAGGGCTCTTGCAGGCGGTTTGGCTCGGAAGAGGGCAGGGATTCCCAATCCCTGGAATGAGTTCGAGGTAGCCCGCCGCGAGCTTCAAGCGCACCCAGCCAGACCTGTGGGGCTGGGCGTTCCGGTCGGGGGTGTCAACGAGCCCGACTTCCACCATCTCCCCGTCTTCCGCCGCTTCTGGTACTGGATCAAGTCCCTATTCCGCAGGGACCATCACGGCCCCGGAGGACCAGAGATACTTACGCCGGTCACGAATGCGGCCACCGCCGACTCCCCAGCAGAGGCCTGGAAGGAACTGCTCAGCCGGGCAGGCAAGGTGAGTAGGAGTTGGGAACGATGGCTGATGGAAACCCCGGCTGTCGAGAAGCGCGCCAGCCCATGGATAATGGACAATGGGGATCGTGTTCTTGCGGCCTTGCCCAGTGTTGCTCAACGTCCGGAACCTATCCCGCAACACTACTGGCTGGAGCTTGCCCGACGACTTCTGGAGAAAGCTGAAGTCGCCGATGAGGTGGGCCTCAGCTCGGTTGACCGCGTGATCAGCTCGGTTGCCGTCGCTGTGGAGTTCGGATTGTCCGGAGCCTCCAAAGTCTCGGTCATTGAAGGCGCTCTCCGGGAAGCAGTTCCGACCTTCGAGGCCACATCCAACCGCCTCTCAGTCTTCGTCGGACAGTCCCTCAACCCCTCCAAGGTAATCTGGTTTCACGGGCTGTCGGAGGAACGGGACAACCTCTTCGCCGAGTTCGAACGTCGGAGCCAGTCGAGCCCACCGCAGGTGATCGCACTGGACCGGCGGGACGATACGGTCAGGGTTTCCCTCACCGCGCCCATGTCGTGGACGCGGATCATCTCCTTGAACGTTGGCAGGGCTGAGTGACGAACTTCAGAAAACAGTACGGACGACTCACCTCGGCCCTATGGTTGCTTGCGCCCTTGGTCGGCGGTCTGGGCCTTCTGTGGTACCTGAGGTCTAAAGGTCTCTTAGATCCTCCGGGGGGTGAACTGGCGGCCATCACGGTGGTTTGGCGATTGAGTGCCGGGGTTCTGCTGCTTGGCATGGGCCTCGCCGTGATCGATATCGTGAGAGTCATGGCGGAGGCCATTGGAGCCCAGGCCCTCAGGACAGGACAGGATCCACAACAGTCCCGGACCTGGTTCGTGTCGGGTGGAGGGTCCTCGGCTGCACGCCGTTATGTCGAGCTAGAACGTCTCAGGAAGGCAATTGAGGCCGGAGTTGCCGTGCCCGTGGACTGGCTGAGTACGGCGCACCGGAGCACCAGATTGGAGCTGGCGCCAATCGGTGCCGCGACTCGCGCCCTGGCTGCTCTGCTTCTGCTCCTCGCCGTCCTGGGTACCTTCGCAGGAATGCGTGAAGCGCTCCCCGGGCTCACCGGCGCAATAGGAAGCGCTGCCGACGCGCCGCGCGGCGGCGGGGTCTCACTAACGGATCTGGGCACGGCTCTTCAAGGTGTGGCAGACGCATTTGGAGCCAATCTCCTCGCTCTTGCCGGCTCAGCGATTCTGGGCCTCGCGGCGTTCGGGGTCACCCGCAGCCGAAGCTCGATACTGGAGACGATCGGCGCGGCCCTGGACTCCAGCGCTGGTCTCATTGGCCGCGAGGCGACGGGACATGATCTGCACTCGGCGATCGTAGCAGTGGAGAATGCTGCTAAGAGCGTTGCCGGTACCACTGGAGCCATCCGCGACCTCAGAGGCTCCCTGGACACTTTCCAGGGCCAACTTGCAGACGCCCTCGAGCGGCTCGGATCGAACGTAAACCGCACGATCCAGGTCCGCCTCGAGGAGCAAGTCGCTGGGGCCCTGAGGGAAGTGAGTACCAACTTCGGAGAGGTCGCCTCCGCAGTGAGTGGAACGGCCGTGGCTTACGAGGGCATGGTTGCTGCCATGGGCGAGCGGAACGTGGAAATCGAGCGTGGGACCCAGGCGCTTCGGGGGGCATCCGAGGGAGCGACCGCAACCTTGGTGGGGGTTCAGGCGGCCGCCACGAGCAGTGTCGATAAGCTGACGACCTCGTTGCGTGAGGCCGAGCTCTCGGCCAGCCGCTCGATCGGTGAGCACGTTGAACGGCTTTCCACCGCAACGGAACGACATGCCGCCCTGTTGAGTGATGACGTGCGGCAACTTGCCGACGCGAGCACCAGTGCTTCCAGGAGCATCGACCAGGCAACTCAGGGGATCACATCCACCGCGACCTTGCTCGAGAATTCCCTCAACGGGTTGACTGAACTGCAAGAAGAGCTTGGCGGGGTGCTGCGGGATCAGTTGAACGCGATCGGCGGCCTCGACGATTCGACAGCTCCCATCGTGGAGCGGTTCGACCGAGCCCTCCTTGCGCTCGAGAGTGCTGCTGGATCCACGGCGATGGCGATTCGACAGGCGCAAACAGAGGTCCAAGATCTATCATTGACCTATAGCACGACCGTTTCAGACCTCGCAGCGGATCTCCGGTCGCAGTTCGCCTCATCACTCGAGCGAATGGAGCTGGCTGCTGCCAAACAGGCGGACCTGAACACCGAGGCCCTCAAGGCCACTCGCGAAGCCTTCGAGAATGCCGCCGCCACGTTCGAGCGAACTGAGGTGCGCCTGTCGACGTCCCTCACGGCGCTCGGGACGGAAACGGTCCAGGCGCTGAGGGCGCTCAGAACCGTAGAGTTGTCCCCCAGGACCATCCAAGCCCTGGCGGAGGCGTCCCGGGCTCGTCGAAGACTCTGGCCGTTCGGCTGGAGGCGCTGACCGTGGGCTGGGAGTCGGACGAGATCGACGGCGACCTCGCAGTCTGGCCGGCATTCGTCGACCTCCTTGCCGCGACTGCACTGGTTCTCGTGGCGTTTCTTGCTGTCGTGCTTGTGGCCGTCGAGGCGGGAAGGGGTGGAGAGATCAAGACGCAGAAGGCAGCGTTGGAGCAGGCCTTGAAGAAACCTGAGATCGGATTTGAGCGTGTCTTCGACGTGGACACCACCGACGTCCTGATCGTCCGGCTCAGCCTTCGGGAAGAAGCAACCTTCCCGAAGGGAGTGTACCAGTGGGATTCGCTTCGTTCCCAGGCGCGGGAATCCCTTCGCAGCATCGGCGAGGAGTTGAGGAAGCCCGATATCGACACCCTTTACCGGGAAATCAGGGTTGTGGGCCACTCCGACCAGGATGCCTACGCTCCTGGCGCAAACTACTCCAACTGGGAGCTATCGGCATCTCGGGCTGCCGTGGTGGCGAGATTCCTCGTGGATGAGGTGGGGGTGGACCCCTGCCGGGTCAATGCCATTGGACTGGGCCCGTACTACCCGAAGCAGCAGCCCAACGCGGTCGGTTCGCCACCGACGGAAGATCAGAAGAGGCTTAACCGACGCATCGAGTTACAGTTCATCCCCACTGCTTTCGTCACGGGGGACCCCAGCGAATGGACCGGTTCGTGCTACCCAGCAGGCGACGGGTCACGATCGAGGGGCAACGTCCCCCTAGAGGCCGCTGGGATTGCATCGCCTCCCCTCCAGGAACCGCTCGGTCGATGAGGCGGGTGCTTCGTTGGCTCAAATGGCTCCGTGGAGGAGGGAGTGCCAGGGGGCAGGTAGGAGAATCGGCACATCGGTCACAGGTCAGTGCTGCCGAAGTCGCTGAACTCAGGACTCGCCTTGAGGAGTCCGGCCTCGGACAGCCGTTGGTTGTTCAATTGCGGGAGCACGCTGACGACCTCCCGCCCGGGGATCCACTTCTAGTGACCGCGGCGGATCTGCTACGGGAATGGGGCCTGTATCTCCAGGATTGCTCGCGCTTTTCGGCTCTCATCCCTTCCTCTTGGGAGAGCCTGGAGTTGTCCAGCGAGATTCGGTCATTGCTTCGGCGCGCCGCCTCTGGAGAAGCGGTGGCAGGCGTGGCACACGCCCGGGTCAGAGTGGTGAGGGCAGCCGAAGAGGTGGTATCACGACAGGAGGAGGAGCTCGCAGCTCTTGCCCGGCAGATGGCCGTCCTAACGCCCGGTGAGTCGGTGAGCTTTGTCGATGACGGTCCCGCATCCCTTGAGGCAAGAGTTGTCAGGCTTCGTGCACTACTCGTCGAGAAGGCAAGTGAGCTGCTGAACGCGAGCGGGGTTACCGTCGACCGAGCCAGTGCCGCCCAACTTGCTGCGTCTGGAGCAGAGGACTACCGTAGGTGGCAGACTTCAGCGAGGCGCTCTGTGTCCTTCTTGGTGGGCCGGGCGGAATCCCTTCGCCGACTCCGGCCAGGAACCTGAGGGAGGTCAGGAGCATTGCGCCATTGGCTCGCGGACCTCATGGAGCGGGGGACACAGTTCCTATTCGGCAGCGCTGCCGTCCGGGGGCAAGGTGCGCGCGGCTTCGGTGTTACCCTTCTCAATAGGCTGCTGGAGGACGACAACGCCCTCCGCGAACTCTCGGATGTGGAGCTCGTATCACTGGTCGAGTATCTGCTCACGAACCGATCCCTTCGGCGCCCCCTCCAGGGCAACGTCAGGTTTTTGCAGAGTGTGACGGTCCAGTTTCGCCGCAAGGGAAGTATGAGTTTGAAACAGCGAGGCGGTGTCTTGAACATCCTTGAGAGGGCCTATCCCCACAATCTCGCTCACGAGCTTCGTGCATCCCTCAAGGACGAACGCTGAGGTAGCGGCGCGGCCTCGCCATCGACACCGGAGCCTCCAGCGTGTGGCCTTCTCCCTCGCTGCGGCAGTCGGCGGTTTGGGTTTGGTGGGCTCTTCGCTGGCCTTCTTCTCCTCACCCCAGGATTCCCCTGCGCTCGAGATCTCCTTTCTCGACGTCGGACAGGGCGACGCGGTCCTCCTGCGGTCGCCGGAAGGCAAGGCAGCCCTGATCGACGCGGGTCCGGGCGAACGCATTGTCGAATTGCTGGAGAAGGCCGGAGTGCAGGAATTGGAGCTCGTCGTCGCTACGCATGCTCATGCGGACCACATTGGAGGCATGGCTTCGGTTCTGCGCAGCTTCCCTGTGAAGTCCTTCATGGACAACGGTGTCCCCCACACGACCAACAACTATCTCTCATTGCTAAGGATGTTGGAGGATTCTCAGGTTACCTACCTGGCCCACGAGGAAGGTGTCATCCAACTCGGCTCCGTCAGGATTGTCATATTGCCTCCACCCGAGGTGCCATCAGACGACCTGAATGAAAGCTCGATTGGAATCCTGGTGGAATACGGTGATTTCCGAGCGCTGCTCACGGGCGATTCAGGACCCTTGGCATTGAACCGCTGGCTAGGCCACGGTGTGCCGAAGGTCACCGTCCTCAAAGCTCCGCATCATGGTGCGCGGGACGGGGTCACTCCGGGCTGGCTCGCGGCTACCCGCCCAGAGGTCGTCGTTGTCTCGTGTGGCAAGGACAACCCTTACGGGCACCCGGACCCCTGGGCTCTAAGGTACTACTCGGCAGTGGCTGAGGAGGTATTGAGGACCGACCTGAACGGAACGGTTTCAATTCGTGGGCAAGAGGACGGCACTTACTACGTGCAGGTCGAGCGGAGGAGCGACAGTCATGACTGAGAGAGGCTCGCTTACCCTTGTCGTCGACCGATTTGAGGGAAGCCAGGCCGTCCTACTGTCCGGCGAGAACACCCACTTTGACATCAAGCGGGCCGACCTCCCGGTGCTGGTGTCTGAGGGAAGCGTCCTGGAGGTGCCCTTGTCCGATACGGGGGCGCCGCTTTGGGCAGAGGCCAAGGTCAATGACGTGGCGACGCAGCAGAGGCTGGAAGAAGCCCGGCGGCTGCTCGACCGGTTGAGGAACAAGGGCCAGGGTTGATTCGCATCAGCGGTAAGACCGATGCCAAGATCCTCACAGTGGTTGAAAGCCTGAGGGGGAGATCCTGTCTCGCAGGTTCGTCTCCGGGGCTCTTATTTTTCGGGTATTAGGCTCGCCGGGGTCCTACATGTTCCAGCGCGCGCCAATGTGCGAGCTCTGGACGGCCGGTTCTCTCTTCCAATGGACCAGAGGGACGAAGAGCCGCCAGGTGGACGAGCTGGCGACGGTCCTCGTCCCGCTGGCTTTGTCCACGTCGGGCATGGTATGATGCTCCCATCCTCATTGGGTCCGGCGGTTCGGCTTCGGTGTCCGCCGATCTGGGTTTCCCCGTATCCTCCGCTTCGTTGTTGAAGAGACACTGGACCACACTCAAACCGGTTGGCACTCCATGGCGCGTTTGCAGAAGGCACTTGAGATCCTCAAGGCCGCGGAGGAGTGGAAGAATCGCTGCCTTATCGACGGCCGGTCCATGTTCTCCGATCAACACCTCTGGACGACTGAGAACTTCCAGGCCCTGGACCGGTTCTACGCGCAGAACCTCGACCTGGGGGAGGGGACCTTCTTCCAGAAGCTCGAAAAGCAGCTCGGCGCTGCTCCGCCCGGCGCCAAGCAACTTGCTGCAGAGTTGCTCTGGGTCATGTATCTGATCGTGAGCACGGAGGCCATGAGCGGGAAGACCAAGGTCTTCCACATCAAACAGGTATGGGAATGGTCCGGGGAGCCTCTCCCCACCGATCACTGGGCCCTGGGTGAGGTTCTGGCGATGGGCGTTTCCAACCCCGGGACGGCCTACAATACCCATCGCTGGAGGGAGCTGCTCTTCCTCGTTACAAGCGGTGGCGACTGGATGAAGCTCCCGCTGGAACGGAGGGAGGAACTCCTGGCGAACCCATGGACCTTCGCGGAATGGCTGGAGTCGCGGCAGCACGCTCCTGGCCGCCAACTCCGGCATGCCCTCCTCTTCCTCCTCTTCCCCGACCACTTCGAGAGCACGCTCACGGGACGGCACAAACGTGAGATCATCAAGGCATTCGAAGGGGAATCGGACGGTAGCGACGTCATCGACCTCAAGAACCCGATTGCGGTGGACAAGGCCATCTTGCGAATCCGCAAGGAACTTGAGGAAAGACACCCTGATATCGAGGTGGACTTCTACGGTTCTCCTTTCTTCCAGCGATGGGCGGAGCCGAAGGGTGTCGTGGATCCCCCGCCGATTATCTCTCCACCCCCCGACCCAACGGAAGCCGAGGATTGGTACAAGAAGCGATTCGGCTCGGTACGCACATGGGTCTTGAGCCCGGGCGAGGGCGCAAGGCTCTGGTCCGAATTCCGAAAGGCGGGTGTGGCCGCCATCGGATGGGATGAGCTAGGCGACCTGACTGAGTTCCCATCCAAGGAGGCCATCAAGGCCACGCTCATGGAGCAGTTCGGCGCGCCCAACCCGGTAATGGATACCCACGCGCTCTGGCAGTTCGCCAAAGAGATGTCCCCGGGTGACATCGTGGTGGCCAAGCGGGGTCGCTCGGGGCTCGTGGGCTGGGGCGTCGTCAAGGGGGACTACCAGTTTGATCCGGAGCGTGCCGAGTACCAGAACGTCCGGGAAGTGGAATGGCACCCTTGTGACCTCGTGGATCTCCCCAGGGCGCATTGGATCACCAACAAGACGCTGACCGAGTTCACCCAATACAAGTCCTGGCTTCGGCTTGCCTTCGAACTAATGGAGAAGAAGCCCGGGCCGGTGGACGATGACATCTACAACCTGAACCACGCCCTTCAGGACCTCTTCCTCACGAAGACGGAGTTCCAGCAGATCCTGGATTCCATCAGCCGCTGGAAGAACCTGATTCTCCAGGGGCCTCCCGGAGTCGGGAAGACCTTCATCGCCAAGCGCATCGCCTGGACCCTCATTGGGCGAAAGAAATCGGCACCGCTGCAGATGGTCCAGTTCCACCAATCGTATGCCTACGAGGACTTCATCCAGGGGTGGCGTCCCACGGAGTCCGGGGGCTTCAACCTCAGGAACGGGGTCTTCTTCGAGTTCTGCAGGCGGGCGGAAAAGGCTCTGGATGTGCCGCACTTCTTCATCATCGACGAGATCAATAGGGGCAATCTCTCCCGAATCTTCGGCGAGCTCATGATGCTCATCGAGGCGGACAAGAGGGGCCCCGACTTCGCCATCCCTCTCACCTATTCCCAGACCGGCGAGGGGTTTTCCGTGCCCCCCAACGTCCACATTCTGGGGATGATGAACACCGCCGACCGCTCCCTTGCCATGGTGGACTACGCCCTGCGCCGGCGTTTCGCCTTCTACTCCCTCAAGCCCGCCTTTGGCACGGAGGGCTTCCATTCCTTCCTCCTGGACGCCGGCGTGGAGGATTCCGTCGTGAAGCTCATCGACGAGCGCATGCTCCAGCTCAACGAGAGGATCCGCCTCGACAGCAAGAACCTGGGGCCAGGATTCGAGATCGGGCACAGTTACTTCGTGCCCTCCGGCGAGGAGGAGTCCCTGGACAAGGAGTGGTACAGGGAGGTCATCCGCTCCCAGGTGGCGCCCCTCCTCCGGGAGTACTGGTTTGACCAGGGGAGCAAGATGGACGGGCTCATTGCGGAGCTCCTGGCGTGAAGATCCCCATCTCCAACGTCTACTACCTCCTGTGCTACGCGTGGCGGCACCTGGAAGAGTCGAATGTGGTGGACGTGAAGGAGCTGGACCGGTTCGACCACATCCAGGATCTCCTGGGAAAGGTGCTGGCCGAGGGCACCTTTCACCTGGTTCGCCGGGGGATCGACCGGGGATACATGGAAACCCGGGAAGATCTGGCCGGTGTCCGGGGAAAGCTCGACATCTCGGAGATGGCCAAGCGGGCCCTTCGTGCCCGGAGCCGGGCCGCATGTGTCTTCGAAGAGCTCACCCACGACGTGCACCACAACCGGGTGCTCCGATCCACCCTGGGGGGACTTCTCTGTCTACCCGACCTTGCCCCTGAGGTCCGCACGGAAGTGGGCCTGGCCTTCCGGAAGCTGCAAGGCATCAGCACCATCCGCGTGGACCGGCAGGCCTTCCGCCAGATCCAGCTGGACCGCAATCGCCGCCTCTATCGCTTCCTCCTGGCCATCTGCGAGTTGATCCACAACCAGGTTCTCATCGATAGGGAGAGCGGAAAGGCCCGGTTCCTGGACTTCCGGCGAAGCCGCGCCACCATGTGGAAGCTCTTCGAGGACTTCGTCACCGAGTTCTACCGGGTGGAGCAGACGGAGTACTCGGTGAACCGGTGGGGCCGGACCATACCCTGGCACGACGCGTGGGCGCCCACGGAGTCAGACCTGAGCCGAATCCCCAGGATGGAAGCCGACGTGCTCCTGGACTCGCCACATCGGCGCATCGTCCTCGACACGAAGTTCTACCCCCAGGCTTTGGGCGGAAAGGGCGGCACCCAGCGGATGCACTCCGTGAATCTCTACCAGCTCCTGGCGTATCTCAGGAACCGGCAAGCCGCGATGCCCGACGGGCCCCAGCACGATGGCATCCTCCTGTATCCCGTGGTGGGCTACCCCATCGCCATCGAGGTGCGCCTGGAAGGGTTCCGGATCCAGGCCAGGGGCATCGATCTCGCCCAGCCCTGGCAACAGCTCCATGAGGATATGCTGGGGGTGTTGGGGTAAGGGGGGGAGGAGCAGAAGGAGAAGCCTCCGCGTGCAGCGTGTCCCGACCGCTCGGCAGCGGTAAGATTTCGGGACACGCTCAGGGAAGGCTTCTCGGTGGATTCGACGCCGGGTAACGGTAGTCACACAGCCCCGGCAGGTCTCTGTCTCTTTCGTAGGAGCCGATCCTCTCCGAATCCATCGTCGTGGGGCCCATTCGGGGCGGTGGTGATGGAGAGCGGTATGCTCGCAGAAATTCCTCACTCAGCCATCCCTGAGTCAAGCAGGGAGTTCAAAGGTGTTGTAGGTTGCGACGGCATACGCATCCCACCCCCGACCGAGGACTACCCCGTGAGCCGTGAGCTGCTGGCGTACTTGGCCGACCGTTTCGTCCCCCAGCGCGAGAACCTCGCCACCGAGGCGCTCCTCTTCATCCTGGAGAGATCCGAGGTCGCTCGCAATTCACTGAAGCGTCTTCTGGTGTCCTTGGGATGCCAGCTGCCCTCCCCTCTCACCTACCGCTCCCAGGTTACGGGTCCCCACGGCGAAACGCCCGATCTCGTGGGGATCGCCCCCACGGGACGCGAGAGTGTCCTTGTGGAGGCGAAGTTCTGGGCCGGGCTGACGGATCATCAACCCGTCACCTACCTCGCTCGCCTGGAGACGGTCGGCGGGAGCACCCTCGTCTTCCTGGCCCCGGAACGGAGGCTTGAGCTTCTCTGGCTTGAGCTCGCCAGGAGGATCAAGGCGTCGGGCCGTGACATGGGACGCAGGCGGTCCCCGTTGCCCGGGGCTGTGTTGGCGACTGTCGGCGAGGTCCAGCTGGCGGTGATCAGCTGGGGCTGCCTTCTTGGCTTCATCTCGGAGGCCCTCGCGGGTGCCCGGGAACGGGAGTTGCTGGAAAGCCTTGGCCAATTGCAGGCACTTTGCGATCGCGAAGATCACCTCGCGTTTCTTCCGCTGGAGGGCCATGAGCTAACCTCATCCCTGCCGCGTCGGCTTCTCCAGTTCGGGGAGCTTATCAACGAGACGGTGGCCCGTCTGGCGGAGTCCGGGCTCGCCAGCACGAGGGGTCTGCGAGCCGCGGCGGGAAACGGCTGGTACGGCCGGTACCTGCTTCTCTCCGGTGCGGGGTGTCTTCTTCAGGTGAACGCGGAGAACTGGGCAGGCCTCGAGATGACTCCCATCTGGCTGCGAGTCACTGACCGCAACTGGCAGGTGTCGGAGGCATTGAGGGGAGCTTTCGCGGCTGCCCAGGCTGCTGGCCGCCTGCGGTTCTATGACCGTGGAACCGGACTGGAAGTGCCCATCGGCCTGTGGGCCGGAATGGACCGTGACGCAGCGCTGGCCAGGATGCTGAGCGAGATTCGAGAGATCGCCGTTATTCTGGAGGCGGCCGGGTTGCCTCCTCGCATCACCCACGCTGGACCTCCAGACGAGGAGCCCCAAAGCGGCGGCCAAACGCCGACCGCGGGTGGGTGATCGTAGGCCACATCCAGACCACTGGGTTGGTCAGACGGTTGGAACGCAGGGCGCGGGGGCGATGGCTCCCCTGTCCGCTGCCGGGAGCTGTTCAGCTGTTCCGAGGAGTTCTCGGCCCGGGCCCGGATCTCGTGGGGAGCGCCCGAGTCCAGCGTAAAGGCCGCCCCAGGTCAACCTGCGCGGCATCGGCCATGCGGGCCAGGAGGTGCGGCAGGAACAGTAAAACCCCTCCGGGGCGGGCGGCTCACCGCCCGCCCCGGAGGGGGCTAAGAAGAGAAGGATCACTTGAGACAAGAAGCCCACCTCACCCCATGGGGAACCAGCTCACCCCCACGTTGAAGCGGGTTGAGGTGGCGGAGACGTCGACGCTCTCGGTGTCGCCCTGGTAGCTGGCCTCGTCGAACTTGCCGAAGGTGAACTTCAGAGCTACGTCGAGGGCGAAGGCGGGAGAGAAGAAGTACTCCAGACCACCCCCCGCGGTGATGCCGCTGCCGGAGAAGTCCAGGTTGGAGCCGTCAAAGTCGTAGCGGGCCACTCGACCCGAGAAGGCCCCGTCCAGGTAGAAGAGGGCAGCCTTCTCCGGGCCGCCGAAGCGGACCCGGACCCCCAAGTCGCCGTGCCCCAGGGTGTACGCGTCGTCCTCCCCGGAAGCGGACATGGACGCTCCGTCCATGCCCAGATAGATGGTGGCGGAACGGTTGAGACTCCATCCCACCAGGAGGCCGATCCCACCTCCCGACTCCACCTCGTCACCGTCCTCCACGCTCAGGGCGGAGCCGTTCAGGTGGGCCCCCAAGAAGAGGCCGGTGGGTGAGGAGCGGGGGGCGGGAGCGCTCTGGGCCAGTGCCGAGAGGGGCCCCAGGCCGAGGAAGAGGATCGTCAACAGGGCAGAAACTGCGACACGGGCGCCGAAACAACGGGGATGGTTGGTCATTATGTCTTCCCTAAGGGCGTTGGAGGGTGGCTATGAGTTCCCAGCCTTCCTGGGGTGCCAGCACTACCAGAAACACCAGGCCATCGGAGTCGAGCGAGTGGGGCCCAACCTGGTCCAGGACGGCAGCGACCTGCTCCGGGTTCAGCTTGTACATGCCTCCGGTGATGGCGTCCACCGCCAGCCCGATGATTCCCCCGAAGACGATGTTCCCCACGACCCATCCGCTCACGGAGCGGGAGAGAGCCATCTCATGGGGCTGGTAACCTTCCATTTCGATACGCAGGAAGTGCTGGTCCTTCCGCTTGAGGTCCGCCACGAGAGGCGTGTTCCCCAGAGCCAGGCCATTCACCGTGACCCGGGCGCCGGTGGGAGTGCTGGAGACGGACATCTGCTGGGTCGTCCCCTGCATGATGGTGCCGCAGGCCGAGGCCACCAGGGCCAGAGCGGTGAGGAGCGGGACGGAGGATGCTGCCCGGGCCAAGACCCCGGCGGCTCGAGGAACGACTCTCATATAGACCTCCTGGTAAGGGGTTCGTTGGGCCACGCGTACCCGGGCTCAACGAAGGAGCCGGCGGGTCTCGTCCGCGGCTGGTTCACGTTAACTGAGGGGTCTGACAGTGGCGTCGGAGGGCGGAAGTAGAAGGGATTACGAGAGCAGGCTAACGGCACTCGTTCGGCTGAAGTGGGGGGATCGACCCCTCGTATCGGGTACCCAGGGCCCGGTTTTCGGCGATCAGGTTTCACCATTCACTTCATTATCCGGGTGGGCCCGAGCGGCCTCTCTCTCCTCACTGAGAGTGGCTACCGTACCGCATTGGTTGATGGAGGGGGCTCTCAAGGTTCGTGCCCCGATGAGGAACCGAGGGTTCTGGAAATGCAAACGACATCCCGAACGGGACTTATGCCGCTCTTGCCAGAGATGTCGGCGACACTGGGGAGCGTAGATACGGCAAAGGATACTAAGGAGGGTTACTTAATTCCGGCTTCTGATCTTTTTGATTCCCTGGAGGGTTCGGGGGATTCCAGCGTCAAAGGAGCCCGATGGTTCGCGCCATACGGGACTGAGAGAGCGTATCGACCCTACCTCCCTCGCCCTGTTCGAAGGCAGAATCCTGGGAGGCTGGAGGGAGGGGATGTTGGCGTAGTCCACCTCGTCCGGGACGCCGAAGTAATCGAACGGGGAGAGGAGACTTCTGCGAACCCCCTCCGCCATGTCGGCCCGGTAGACCAGGTTGTCGCCGCACAGGGTGAGGAGGTCCGCCCCGTCGGTCCGCTCCGGGGTGGCCGTGAGGCCCAGGAGGAACCTGGGCTCGAAGTAGCCGATGAGGCGCCGGTAGCTTCGGGCCGCCGCGTGGTGGAACTCGTCCAGGACCAGGTAGTCGAACTGCCGGGGGTCGAAGCGTTGCAGGTGCCGGCGTCGGCTGAGGGTCTGGATGGAGGCGAAGAGGACGTCCGCCTCCGGAGCCTTCTCCCTCCCGTTGTAGTACCCCAGGGTGGCCAGGGGACGGATCCTCCGGAAGGTGCGCCAGGCCTGCCCCAGGATCTCCTCCCGGTGGGCAAGGAAGAGGACGCGCCGGAACGGGGGACGGTTGCTGTCGAAGGCGCTGAGCCAGGTCTTGCCCAGGCCCGTGGCCAGGACCACCAGCCCCGCCGTGTTCCCCTCCTCCCGGGTCCGCTCCAGGGCCTCCAGGGCCCGGGCCTGGATGACGTGGGGCGTGGGCGGCTCCGCCGGCTCGACCAGCCGAAGCTCGAAGAAGCCCTGGAGGGTGGGGGCCGGCTGGAGGTCCAGGGTCTGCTGGGGGTCCGGAGTGTGCTGGGGGTGGAGGGTCTCCTGGATCTCCGCGGACCCCTGGAGATCCAGGAGGCGCAGGGAGACATGGAAGCGCCCGCAGGCCTGCGGCAGGCTTCCCGGAGGGTGATGACATGACCCAGGGGCGATGCGCCTGGCGCCGCTGCGGGATTATGCTGACCGTGGAACCGGACCCCAAGCCAGGGCAAGGTGCGCGGGCGTATATCATGAAGTGTCATTGTTTGACCATGACGAACTAACGGTGTATGATATCTATGGAGCCAAGGAGCCGAATTCAGCCACCGATTGATGACGATGGGGCGAACCATGGCCAGAAGAGGTCCGGTCCATTCTGCCGGCGGTGTCGAGCTGGTCAGGAGGCTGGCCGGCGAAGGTGTCCGGATATTCACCCTGGCCAGGGCTCGCGAGCTCGCCCCCGCCGTCGGCCTGTCGGAGGGTTATCTCCGGCAGGCGCTGCACCACCTGGCCAGGTCGGGATGGGTGGTTCGCCTGCACAAGGGCCTCTATGCCCTGTCGTCGGCCATCCCCGGGGTTTCGCCCGTCCACGAGTTCGAGATCGCCATGGCCCTGGTCGATCCCGCCGCCATCTCCCACTGGTCGGCCTTGCACCATCACGGGCTCACGGAGCAGACCCCCAGGAAGGTCTTCATCCTCACAACGACAGGCAACTCGATTCCCCGCGTGCGGGGCGAAAGGCCTGCTGAGGATGGGTACCCCGTCGGGGACACCGTCTATCGGTTCGTCCAGATGAAGCCGGAACGCTTCTTCGGCACACAGAGGATCTGGATCGGCGAGGCCCGGGTGGTCGTGACCGATCCGGAGCGCACGCTGATCGACGGCCTTTCCATGCCCCAGTATTGCGGCGATTTCGGAGAGGTTCTCCACGCGTTCGAGGTGCGGGGCGATGATCTCGATCTGGAACGGATCATCGGGTACGCCCTCAGAATGGACGTTGCCACGGCCAAGCGTCTGGGGTGGGTGCTCGAGCACCGGGGAGCACCGCCTTCTCCGCTCGAACGTCTCGCCGGCCTTCCCATCAAGGGCTATCGGAAGCTCGACGCCACGGGCCCACGCAGTGGGCCGTACAACCGGCGCTGGATGATCCAGCAGAACCTCCCGGGGATGCTTGGCGCATGAGGCCCCTTCGGGAGCGCCGGAAGGTGAGGCGTTGGAGCGGGCGATCTACCAAGGGGCTGAGGCCGCCGCGGAATTGCTCCAGGCTTTCGGCCCCGTGGAGATCTCCTGCGAACGTTACACGGAGAATGAGCCCCATCCCGACGGCCAGGAGGCCTTCACGATCCGCGCTCGCCTCCCCTGGCACAGGCGTCCGCAGGCTCGGATCATGATCGAGGCCACAGTGGACGAGAAGATCCTCAAGCCCACCCCGATGCGTAGAGTCATCCACGAATACGGTGAGCCCTTCGAGGCGGAGATCCTGGTGTACTCGCTCGAGGAGATCGTCGCCGAGAAGCTGCGTGCCATCCTCCAGCACGTGGAGAAGCTGGACCAGCGGGGTTGGAGCCGCTCCCGAGCCCGCGACTACTACGATCTCTGGCGGGTGCTCGGGGCGTTCAAGGACCGGATGGAGCTCGCGGATTTTCGCCCCTTCCTCACCGCAAAGTGCGCGGTGCGGGGGGTCGCCTTCGCGGGCGCCGAGGACTTCTTCCAGGACCGCATGCTGAACTACGTCGCAAGGACCTGGGCTCAGTGGCTCGGCCCGCTCGTGCCCAACCTACCGGGCTTCGAAGAGGTGATCGGCGCCCTGCGGCCTGAGATCGCGGAACTCATCTCTCCCGGACGATAGGCGATTCCCTCGCCCAGGACTCCCCTGGAGCGGGTCTCCGGCCACGGATATGAGCGTCCCGCATTACGGTGCCGTCGCCACCTCCACGTCCCCCGGATGCCTGGGAATTGCTATCTTATCAAGGTCGCCTCGTCGTCGTGGCCCACGCTGGTGCCGGAGACTCCCCGCGCATCATCAGCGCCCGTTTGGCCACCCGAGCCGAGCGGAAGCACTATGAGCAATGAAGAAGACCGGGTCCGAGAGCCCGACATGCGTGCCGAATACGACTTCAGCCAAGGCGTTCGCGGGAAGTATGCCGGCCGGTTCGCCGAGGGGCGTAACGTGATCGTGCTGGACCCCGACGTCGCGGAGGTGTTCTCCGACGCCAGGGCCGTGAACGAGGCACTGAGGCTTCTCGCCCGTATGGCCCGGGAGTCCCAGAAGGCTCCCTGAAGCACGTTTCAATCCATAACCCTGGCGGGATCCCGGAAGACCTCCCTCCGGTGCCACCGGATGAAGACCGGCGCAGGCACCTTCTCCAGCTCCAACGGCCGGGAAAGGGGCATCCCCGCGAACCGGATCAGGGTGTCCCTTACCTGGGGACCACCGTGCAGGTGCTGAGAGACCAGGACGACTCGGTCCTCGGAAAGGCCCAGGGCTCCCCGGTCGAAGGCCTTGTGATGAAGGGAGCACAGGAGAATCCCGTTCTCGGGCTGGTCCGGCCCCCCGAAACAATGCCACTGCACATGGGCCGCCTCCAGGGCGAGCTGGCTCGTACCGAGCATCCCATCAAAGCCGCACACAGCACACCGATGCTCGTAGAGGCGAATGAGATCCTCTCGGAATTCCATGGATCTCTTACCCCTGGCCGAGAGCTGGGGAACCCACGGCATCCCCACGGCGTCAAGGATATCCTCGTGAAACGACGCCTCGAAGTGCTTTTCGAGAATATCCGCCGTGAGTTCCGCCACCAGGTCCGGTCTGGCTTGAAGGAGTGCGAAGACCGGCTCGGAGAAGCCTCCCCTGGCGTCGACGGTGCGAAGGATCGACGGCGGCACGTCCCCGGTCCGAAGCCGTTCCCCCCTCAGGGCCACGGCCTCCTCTCGCTCCGGAATCTCCCAGAACGTCCCATCGTTCTGCAACCGCCAGAAGGGGTATTCCGGATGGTAGGATTTCGCCGGCGGGCCGAAGGCCAGGAGAAGGTTCCTGAGACGCTCCTCCACGGCTACGAAGTGCAACCACCGATCGCCTCCCCTCTGGACTTCCGCCAGGGCGAGGAGAAGAAGAAGCGGCTTGTGGGGAGCCCGCCGGGACCCCCGCTTCCACACCGAAATCTTCCTCAAGGGCTCCAGCAGTTCTCGAGGCAAGGTCATCTCCCGTTCTTCTTGATCTTGTCCTGGGCCGCAGCGAGAAGGTCAATCCCCAGGGTGTCGGGAAGGCGCACAAGATAGATGAGGATGTCAGCCGCCTCTTCCCTCACCCCTCGCGGCTCGGGGACTCCTGCACCGGTCCTCCCTTCGGGCGCCAAGCCTCTTCTCACTCTGGCACGCTGAGGCCGTCTTCCTTCAGGTAGTTCCCCCTGGACGGGATGACGTTGCGCACGCCCCCCGTGGGGTCGGGCACGTCCCATTGGTACCGGGGGATGACGTGGACGTGCAGGTGATCCACCGTCTGCCCCGCCGCCGGCCCCACGTTCACGCCGATGTTGTAGCCCACCGGGGCGTGGTCGGCCTCGATCCGCTCCCGCACCAGGGGGATGGCCCGGAGGATCTCCTCCTGCTCCTCCGGCGTGGCGTCGAACCAGCTCCCCACGTGCCGGTAGGGGATGATGAGGGCCTGGCCCGCGTTCACCGGGAAGCCGTCCCAGAGGGCGAACACGGACTGGCCCCTGTGGAAGACCAGGCCGGGATCCGGAGCGCAGAAGGGGCAGGGGGAGGGGGTCATGGGGAGGGGGTTCCCCCCGCGCCACCCACCCCCACCCGCACTGGCATCCGGGTGATAACCAACTCCCCCGAGAGCCCGGCCCTGAGGCACTCCACGCAGCGCCAGTTCCGCACCGGACGGCCCGCCACCCGCCGGGCCTGGCACACCGGGCACCGATGCTCCCAGCGGGCCCGCCTCCCGGGAGGCCCCGGCGGGAATCCCCCCTCCTCCGGGGGGAACCGGCGCCCGTTGGCCAGATGGGCCGCCAGGCGGATCCGCCCCTCCACCGTCCGGCACCGCCCCAGGGAGCTCCGGTACCGCCGGTCGCTGGGGGCCAGGGGGAGGGAGAGGAGCTCCTCCTCCGCCCTCCACTCCACCGCCATGTGCTCCAGGCACTCCGGCTCCCCCCGGATCTCCACCGGCAGGAACTCGATGACGAAGTCCGAGCCCGGGTCCGGCACCGAGAGGGCCACCGCCCCCACCCCCGTCACCTCCACCCCCAGCTCCTCCCGTAGCTCCCGCCGGGCCGCCTCCAGGTCGCTCTCCCCCTCCCGCACCTTCCCCCCCGGGAACTCCCAGAGCCCCCCGTGCCGCTTGTGGAGCGGACGCCGGCACACCAGGAACCGCTGGTCCCGTTCGATGACGGAGGCAAGGACGCGGATGGGCATGGAGGGCGGGGGGCTCCTGGTTGGGGGGGGGGCGGGTCGGCCAAGAGCCTTGTGGTCAGGACCCAAGGTACCCCCAGGGTGTGGGGCGGGAAAGGCGGGGGGGTCGGGCTCCACGGCCTGCGGATTTCGGGGGCCCGCCCCCTCTCTGTCTGGTCGAAAGGTAGGAGGGGGGTCCGACAGCCGGATCGGCCGGTTCCTCTGCACCGGCACCCTGGGGTTCCAGCGCCGGAAGGGTGAGCGGCCCAACAGGCCATTCTCGCGCCCCTCATTCCTGGCCAGCTTCTCCGCGAAATCCAGATGAGTGAATTCTGCTCGCGGGGGTTGGTGTGCCAATTCTCAGCCGCTTCTATGGAATCGTCGTGTACATGAACTACCGAGACCACGAACCCCACACTTCCATGCGCGGTATCAGGATCAGGAGGTCCTCGTGGAGATCCGATCCGGCCTGATCACGGGTAGCTTCTCCAGGAGAGCCTTGCGTCTCTTCTTCGAGTGGATGGAACTTCATGGGCAGGAACTTGAGGGAAATTGGATTCGGACGAGGAACCGGCAACCCCTGGAATCCATCGAGCCCCTCCCATAGGGAGAAGTCATGTTTCTTCACGTGAATTCTGTGAGGCACCTCAGGGAGTTCGTTCTCCGCGTCGAACTCTCGGATGGATCAGCGGTGATCGTGGACCTCAGCGACGAGCTCGATGGAGAGGTCTTCGAGCCTCTGAGAGATCCGGATCTCTTCGGGAAGGTCCGAGTCAATCCGGAGACGGGCACGATTGAGTGGCCGAACGGTGCAGACCTTGCTCCCGAGTTCCTTCGGAAGATCGGAACGGACGCCGAGCAGGTGGCGTAGAACCAGCTCCCCCGAGAGCCCGGCCCTCAGGCACTCCACGCAGCGCCAGCTCCGCACCGGACGCCCCGCCACCCGCCGGCAGAGGACCACGGAGCTCCGGAACCGGCGGCTGAGCTCCACCGTCACCGAGTCCGCCAGATCCGGCGCCCCCCAGAGCTCCCCCCACCTCCGGGCCCGGGACCGGAGCCCCTCCGGGATCCCCTTCATCCTACCCACCCCCCGCGACCCAAAGCGCTCCCAGAGCCCCCCGTGCCGCTTGTGCAGCGGACGCCGGCATACCAGGAGCCGCTGGTCCCGTTCGATGACGGAGGCAAGGACGCGGATGGGCATGGAGGGCGGGGGGCTCCTGGTTTCGGAAGCAGGCTGGCCGACCCCGGTTTCGGAAAGGGGAACGGCCGCGAGACGCCTGGTCAGGTTTCAAGGTACCCCCGTGAATGCGGGGTGTGAAAGGCACGGGGGCGGCGGGCGATCTTCCCGGGACTCGGCTGACGTGTCCAGTGCGGTGACGCCATGCATTCAGGCCCATCGAGACATGGAGACAGCCCCTGCATCCTGCCATTCTCCAAGGGTCGCCGTCCACATCGCCGATACCAAGCCTCGCCATGACACGCGGCCATCTGATGATCCCGGAGAACGTCCGAATTCGCTCGAACCGGCCCCTTGGTCGGCCTCTGCTTTTTCCACGCCCAGGCATCCGTGCGATGAGGACCATCGTCTATATCGATGGCCTCAACCTCTACTACGGCTGCTTGAAAGGAACACAAGGGTGGACAATCGAATGGGCGACCCACACAGGTCCACCCGTCAGGACACGTATTTCCGGGCTCTGCGCACGCTCCCGTCCATCCAGATCATCCTGGGTCAGTTCCTGACTCACCCCGTCCACCTTCCGAAGGCGGATGGAACGGGCTACCGCCATCCAAGTCGTCAACTCCTCACCCATGCGGATTTCGTGAAACAGGTCCGACGCGGCATCCTGGCGGTATCCCAGCTTCCGGATCCCGTTCTCGATTCCAGGGGCTCGATCCAGAAGCCATCCTCCTGGTGAGCGGGGTGGCCGCCCCCTCTCCCTTCCACGGAAAGGTACAAGGGGGGTGTGACAGGCGGGGCGTCCCATTCCGCCATGGGTTCGCCCCGGGGTCCTGCCAACATTTCAGCAGTTCTATCCCCACAGCCTTTGGAGAGGAGAACGGCTCAGCCTCATGCTCCCCGCATACGACGACGCATTGTTCGTCCCCGGTCACCCCGAAACCCCCCACGGGGCGACACTCGCGGCCGTGCCCTCCACCAACCCCTTCTTCCTTCTCAGGTGGATGTGCGGTGCCGTTGGTACATATAAGTAGGGGGAAACCTCACTTGCCCACTTTCGCATAACCGCCTATTTTCCCGTTCAGGATAACTGGCGTATCTGGGAAAACATCCTTAGGAGAAGAAGGGGGCCGCGGCCACCGAGTTAAGCCATGCTGACCGCGAACGAAGCCTTGAAACGGATCCGGCTCGGCGAGTTGGTGTTCGAGCCCTTTCGGATGATGGTGGACGAGACAGCTACCGGCACGGGAGGGGGAGCACCGGACTGGAGGCTGTCTCTGGAGTGGGCGGGATCCGCCCATCGTTTCGCCGTAGAGTATCGGTCCCAGGCAACGCCGAAGGGCCTGACGGCGGCCATCGCTCAGGCAGAGGCCGTCGCAGGGAGCGATCGGCCCATGGTCATGGCCCCTTACCTGGGGCCTGACGCGTTGGACCGCCTTCTGGAGCGATCCGTGAGCGGTATCGACCTCTCCGGAAACGGGTTGGTCATCGTCCCCGGGCAGTGGTTGGTTCTTCGCACCGGATCCCAGAACCGGTATCCGGACAGCAAGCCTATCAAAGCGGTCTATTCCGGCACGAGTTCCCTCGTGGGGCGTGTTCTGCTCCTTCGAATGGAGTTCCTGCAGCTGAAGGGGATCCAGGAGGAGATCACGGGGCGGGGCGGGGAGATCAGCTTGGGGACAGTTTCCAAGGTGGTCCGGGCCTTGGAGGAGGACCTGGTCGTGGTTCGGGATCCCGCGATTCGGACTGTCCAGCCCACGTTGCTCCTGGATCGGTTGGTGAACGGGTATCAGCGTCCTGCGGTGGACCAAGAAGTCGACCTGCAGGTTCCCGACCTACCCAGGACCCTGGATCTCCTCTCAGCCAGAGCGGACGAGCTGGGGGTGCGGCTGGTGGTCCAGAGCGAAGGCCGGTATCTGGTCGCACCGACCTCCCACGACCGGGTGGAGATCTATGTAGACTCGATCCAGCGTCTGCTGGACGGGCTCGATTTGGAGGCCGGCTCGGCCTTCCCGAACCTCATTCTCCGGCAGACCGGCGACCAAAGGGTCTATTTCGACCGACGCCGCACCGGAGGCATACCCTATGCCCCACCTCTTCAGGTCTACCTTGAGCTCGCCAGCGGTGGAAAGAGGGAGAGGGAGGTCGCCTCCCAACTCCGTGATGATCTTCTGGAGTACCGCTACTCGTGAGGATCCTCGATCCGCTGGGTGAGACCCTCGTCGAGCTTGCGGCCCGACTTGAGACGGCCCACGTCCCACTCATCGTCGGCGGGGGCTACGGGCTCGTCCTTCGGGCGGCGCATCTTCAGCTCACCAAGGTCCAGACTCTTCGACCAATCCTCCCGATTCGGGCAACACATGATCTCGATCTATTCCTCGCCGGGGAGGTGATCGCAGAGTCGAGCTGCATGAGGGCCCTCAGGAAGGTCCTGGATGAGATGGGCTTCCGACCGGTCCCAGGGGCCGAGTATTACCAGTTCGTCCGGACAGCCGTGGTGGGTGGCCGGGGCCGAGAGATCAAGGTGGATCTTCTCGCCCAGATCCCAGAGGACCGCAGGGCGGTCTCGCTGGATTCCCGGAGGATCAGGCCAAAAGGATTCCGGGCGATTCATGCCCACACCGCTCCCGAAGCCGTCACGGTCGGCAAGGATCTGAGGCCCCTTGTCCTGAGCGCCCAGGAGTGGGAGGCACAGGTCTACCTCCCCCACCCGTTCTCCATGCTTATCCTGAAGATCTTCGCCCTTCGGGACCAACACATGGATCCCGGCAAAGGACTCGGCAGGCACCACGCCCTCGATCTCTATCAAACCCTCAGGATGACCACGGAGGAGGAGTGGCGTCGCGCGCGAGCTCTCTTCGCGGAATTTCGGGAGGATCCAGCCGTCGAGGAAGCTGTTCGCATCCGCCTAGCTCTCCTCGGGGCTCCGTCGGCCATGGGAACCCTGCGCCTTCTCGAGGCTGCTCGGGAGGAGGGATTCGATCTTTCCGACTATCCCGTAGGCGACTTCCTCGGGCATCTGGCGACTATTTTCCCTGCGTAGCCCTCGGCGAGGACCCCGGCGGGCTCGGCCACACAGCCCGATCCTTCCCATGCCATGGTCCAGTTGGACCGTCCATCCTTCGAGAGAGCGCGTCACGACCCATGAGTCCCTGGTCCGCGCTGGCCTCGCGCTGGCTGCACGGGACCGGATCCTCGAAGTCCGCCAAGGACGACCTCACTCAGGCCGAGGAGAACGAGCTCAGAAAGCTCGCAAGGGTCCTGGAAGGAGACTCGGAATGAAGGCTCGGAAGAAAGCCACCCTCGGCGAGCGGCTCGTAGAGTCTGCCCGGGAGGCGGTACGGATCGAGGGCGGCGAAGCGAAGGCCCGACGGGCCTACTCTCAGGCTCCTGGAGGTGGCAGATCAACACCCGGAGGTCCTCCTGGAGAAGGTTCGCCCACTCCTACCAGCGGTTCCCTGCCGGAGGCCGGTACCCCGGTGACACGGTGGTGAACCGGAAGTCTCCGATCTGCTGGGTCACGGCCCGGGACCCGTCGGAGCCGGTGGTGTACTGGAAGGCCCCCAGCGTCTGGGTGGTGTAGCTCCTCCCCTGGCTCGTGGACGTGTACTGGAACGCCCCCACGCGTTGGGTGGTGGCCGAGGTGCCGCTGGACCAGGAGGAGTACCGGGTCGGCCCCAGGTCCTGCGAGGTTCCGGTGAGGCTGGTGGTGCCGATCCGGAGGTTGGTGTAGGTGGTGGACCCCAGGGACTGTGAGGTCCCGGAGAGGCTCTGCCCTCCCACGGTCCCGCTGTAGAAGGTGGTGCTCCCGATCCTCTGCTGGGTGACGGTGGTCTGGGCCCGTCCCCAGGACGGGAGGAGGAACAGCCCGGTGAGGGCCAGGGCCAGGGCAAAGCGAAGGGTTGCCGTCATGGTGATGCCTCCGTGATGAAGAGGGTCTGGACCGCCTGATGAGTGATCTACCGGGGGGGTGTGACAGTCGTTCTCGGCTCGGGCCATCGGGCACCCCAAGCATCGTTAGTTCCGCACCGGCCGACCCGCCATGCGCACGGCCTGGCACACCGGGGGGGCCGGTGGCTTTGGATCAGCGCATCGATCCCGGTGGGGGGGCAAGCCACCCCCTATCCGTCCCATCCAGACATGGACCGCCAGCTACCTCTGGCTCACCTTTCGAATCCGGCGTGGCTCCACGCTTCGCCGGGGGACCCGAAAGCCCCAGGATGTCACGCCTCGCGAACCTCGGGGATGATTCTGGGGTTGAATAGGGTGTTGGGCTGCTCCGGATTCCTTGCCCTCGCTGGCCAGCTCCGGTATGCTGCCGGTTCACGCTTGAGGGCGAGGAAGGAAAGGGGACATCAGGGGTGAAGGCCACGTCGAAAGCACCAACCTCCCGGCGAACCGTCCAGGACTCCGCCAAGACCGGTAAGGTTAGCCGCGCCGAAGCCACGAAGGCTGCGAAGAAGGTTACACAGAAGAGCGCGGCAGCAGCGGGAGGCTGAGCACCCCACCTCCACCGCGCGGCCTTTCTTGCGGTGGAACCGGCACGCCTCTCCACTCTTCGGAGTCGGCCTTGCCCTACGAGCAGAACGTCTTCGTCAACTGCCCGTTCGACCATGAATACCGGGAGATGATGCACGCCATCGTGTTCTCGGTGCATGACTGTGGTCTGGTGGCTCGAAGCGCCCTTGAAATCTCGGACAGCAGCCAGGTTCGCATCGACAGGATTCTGACCTTGATCTTGGGGTCCACCGCCCCCACCCCCGTTACCTCCACACCCAGCTCCTCCCGTAGCTCCCGCCGGGCCGCGTCCAGGTCGCTCTCCCCCTCCCGCACCTTCCCCCCCGGGAACTCCCAGAGCCCCCCGTGCCGTTTGTCGAGCGGACGCCGGAACACCAGGAGCCGGTTGTCCCGTTGAATGACCGAGGCGAGGACGCGGATGGGCATGGAGGGCGGGGGGCTCCTGGTTGGGGAGAGCGGGTGGGCCGCGAGCTTTGTGGTCAGGAGCCAAGGTACCCCCCGGGGTGTGGGGTGGGAAAGACATGAGAGGGGAACGGGGTCTGCGGCTCTCGGGGAGCCATCCCCCCCTCCTTCTTTGGAAGGTAGAAGGGGGGTGTGACAGCCCGGGCGTCCGATTCCGCCATGGGGTCGCCCCGACAGCCTTCACATCGTCTGGTCGGCTCGGTGGAGTCATGATGAACCTCCTCGTCTTTCCTCTTCTCTCCGAGGCCTCGGCCCTGAACGAGCAATCGAACGCAATGTTCACGGGACTTGATTGTCTATGGTACTCAGTACTATACTCTAAGAGGCGAAGCCCAGTGGCCTTCATGGAGTTCGTCGCGACCCACAGCTTCGAGGCTTCGGCCAAGAGGCTTCTGACGGAGGAGGATCGCCGAGCCCTGGAACTCCTCCTGCTGGAAAATCCCAGGCGCGGCCAGCTGATGGAGCGGACCGAACGAGCTCAGGAAGCTCGCAAAGGCCCTGGAAGGAGACTCGGAATGAAGGCTCGGAAGAAGGCCACCTTCGCCGAGCGGCTCATGGATTCCGCCCGGGAGGCGGTTCGGATCGAGCGAGGCGAGGCGAAGGCCGCGCGGGTCACGCGGTACACCGCCGGTGAAGCCACCGTTGAGCCGCCCCCCCGGTATGTGCCGGATCGGATCAGGGGAATCCGTGGGCACATGGCCCTCTCCCAGCCCGTGTTCGCCGCGACCTTGAATGTCAGTCCGGAGACGGTTCGGGCATGGGAGCAAGGGAAGAGGAAGCCCGACGGGCCCACCCTCAGGCTTCTGGAGGTGGCGGAGCAGCATCCTGAGGTGCTCCTGGTGAAGGTCCGGCCTCGAAGGCGAGGAGGGCGAAGCGCTCCCGAGGCCGGGTGAGGCCTCGAGGCTGGGGGACCTCTACCTGGTGTCCATAGTCGGGAGCCGGATAGGACCTGACCCGACCAAAAGGAGAATGCGTGGTGTCGGGTACGCGCAGCTTCCGCCCCCCTACCAGCGATTCGTGCCCGCTTCCGGAAGAAGACTGGGCGCGCTCGGTGTCCGGGGGCAAAGCGGCCGACTCCTGGTTCGGAAAACGGACCGGGCGACCCCGGCTTCCGAACCCGGATCGGCCAAGAGCTTCTCGAAGGCTGATTGAGTGGCTCTGCGCTTCCGCCCGGAAGCTCGCCCCTACTCCCTCCTCTTCATCATCGAGCAGGACGAAGTCGTGGTGTTGGCTTGCTTCCACCATCGCCAGAGGCCCAGAGACCGGGGCCACGAGGGATGACGCCGGTGCCCGCCGGAAGATCACGATCGGAGCGCGGCCGGAGCGGTTGAAGGGACCGCGCACCGCCCCAGGGAGCGCCCTAACCCCCGGGTGAAGCCCCTCCTCACGGATCCCGCCGCGCATGGCCTCCCCAAGACCCCCCCTTTGGAGCCTGTTCCTGAGCCGCTCGGGCTTTCCGGGAAGCCCGCCCCCTCTCTATCTTCTCGAGCGATAGGAGGGGGACCCGACAGCCGTGCGTCCGATTCCGCCATGGGGTTGGCCCAGGGTCCTGCCAACATTTCAGTAGCTTCGTCCCCACGGTCTTTGGACAAAAGAACGGATCAGCTTTGTCCTCCCGGGGTTGTCTTATCAAAGTCGCCTCGTCGTCGTGGCCCACGCTGATGCCGGAGACTCCCTGCGGATCATCAGCGCCCGTTTGGCCACCCGAGCCGAGCGGATGCACTATGAGCAATGAAGAAGACCGGGTCCGAGAGCCCGACATGCGTGCCGAATACGACTTCAGCCAAGGTGTTCGCGGGAAATATGCCGGCCGGTTCGCCGAGGGGCGTAACGTGATCGTGCTGGACCCCGACGTCGCGGAGGTGTTCTCCGACGCCAGGGCCGTGAATCAGGCACTGAGGCTTCTCGCCCGTATGGCCCGGGAGTCCCAGAAGGCTCCCTGAAGCACGTCCCATCCCAAGATCCATCCGACCTGGGTCTTACCCCTTCCCCGCCCTAACGCAGATTGAATAGTCAACCCTCGCCGGGCTGGCCCACAGCACCCACCCCTTCCTCTGCACCGGCACCCTGGGGTTCAAGCGCCGGAAGGGTGACCGGCCCATCAGACCATTCTCGCGCCCCCCATTCCTGGCCAGCTTCTCCGCGAAATCCAGATGAGTGAATCCTGCTCGCGGGGGTTTCTGTGCCGGTTCTCAGCCGCTTCTACGGAATCGTGGTGTATATGAACTACCGGGACCACGAACCCTCACACTTCCATGCGCGGTATCAGGACCAGGAGGTGCTCGTGGAGATCCAGTCTGGCCTGGTGACGGGCACCTTCTCCAAGAGAGCCTTGCGTCTCCTCTTCGAGTGGATGGAACTTCATAGGCAGGAACTTGAGGGAAATTGGATTCGGGCCAGGAGCCGGCAACCGCTCGAACCCATCGACCCCCTCCCATAGGGAAGACCGATGTTTCTTCATGTGGACTCTGTGAAGCACCTCAGGGATTTCGTACTCCGGGTGGAGCTATCGGACGGATCCGCTGTGATTGTAGATCTTGCCGATGACCTGGACGGAGAGGTCTTCGAGCCTCTGAGGGACCCGGGATTGTTCCAGAGGGTGCGGGTCAATCCTGAGACCGGCACGATCGAGTGGCCCAACGGGGCAGACCTGGCTCCCGAGTTCCTTCGGACGATCGGCAAGGACGCTGAGCAGGTAGCCTAGGATCCCCTACCTGCCTCCCGGGGTGCCTTCCCGGTCGCCCCGGGCCATGCCCTCATCATCCCCACGCGCCACGTGGCGAGCTGGTTCGATGCCACCCCCGAGGAGCAGCGGGAGATCCTGGGCGCCATCCCCCGGGTCCGGCAGCAGATCGAGTGCGAGCACCGCCCCGACGGCCACAACATGGGCCTGAACGTGGGGGAGGCCGCGGGCCAGACCGTCCACCATCTTCACGTCCATGTGATTCCCCGCTACTCGGGGGACGTCCCCGACCCCCGGAGAGGCGTGCGCCACGTCATCCCCTCCCGGGGGAACTACCTGACGCCCCTTCCCCCTCTCCCGGATGCCCGGACGCGGTCGGCGCTGGTGGCGGGGGGTGCCGACGATCCCCTCCTCCCCCACCTCCTCGCCCATCTGGACCGGGCCACCGGGGTGGACATCGCCGCGGCCTTCGCCCTGGAGTCCGGCGTGGCCCTCCTGGAGGAGCATCTCCGGGACGTGCTGGACCGGGGCGGGCAGATCTTCCCATCCAGCCATGTAACGGCCCCTTCCCTCTCGTGATGTTCATCCGACCCTCCCGGACACGTCGACACCGCTAGCCAGGACGGCCGTCTGACGGCTCCGGGAACATGAGGCCCGGATGGGTTTGAGCTTGCGAGTGTGTTAATGTTTAGATTAACTTCGAGAGGAGTTCTCTGGGGTGCCGCGAAGCCCTGAGTTCGTCGGCCGTCGGCTCACCATCCAGTGCCTCGAACTGGCTGACGGGTCATGTCCAGCTGGCGACTTCCTGGATTCCCTGAGCGCCCCCGAGCGGCGGAAGCTGGACGTTCTCTTCGAGCTGATGGGTGGCTCTGACAGGTACAAGCGGAAGGAGATCGAACGTGCCGAAGAGTACCGCCAGTGGTACCTCTCTCGAGGATGAGAGCAACGCCGGGTGGATCGATAGGCAAACCTGCACGCCCGAAGCCCGGAGACTGTACGAGCAGGAGAGGCTGGTGCTGTGGGTTGCGGACGCGCTGGCCCAGGCCATGGTGGACAGCGGACTCTCCAAGGCTGACCTCGCCGAGAAGCTGGGCACCAGCCGAGCCCACATCACCCAGGTTCTGAGCGGCAGCAGAAACATGACTCTGCGCACCGTGGCGGACCTTGCCTGGGCCTGCGACCAGAGAGCCGAATTGCAGATGGGCCCTTTGGAGGGCATGGCGAATCACGAGGGTAACACCACCGCGCTCGAAGGCCCCAGGGAAAGCCCGGAGGAGAGGCAAGCGTCCTCTCAGCATCGACCGCCTTCGAAGCGCGGCACCCGCGCCGGGAAACGTCGGCTTCCGGCGCGCCGCTGAGTCAGGGAGGAAGCCCTCACCCGGGCCGTGGCCACCCGGGTCCGGGCCGAGAACGCCCTGGAGCAGCTCCAGAAGTACGGAGGCCGCAACCTCACCGGTCCCGACGGCGCCCCCGCGCGCGCCCGCACCATCGCCTTCTGCGTGTCCCAGCGTCACGCCGACTTCATGGCGGAGTACTGAGTCGGCGGCTGAACTCGCCATGGTAGCGCCCCCTCGCCTTCCCCACACTCCAAACGAGCTGTCGCGACGTAGGCTTACTTGCGTTCGTATATACAACCGTATATTCTATGTTGTTTACCTGGGACCCTCGCAAGAGCGACGCAAACCTCCAGGCGCGGGGGTTCGATTTCGCGTTCGCCTCATTGATCTTCGGGGGAACCACCCTCGAGACCGAGGATCGCCGCAAGCCCTATGGTGAGAGTCGGTGGGTGGCCATCGGAATGGCGGAGGAGTTCCATCTGACTGTGGTTTACACCGACCGGTTCGACACGCGCGGCCAAGTGACGCGCCGGATCATCTCTGCCCGGAGGAGCAACCAACGTGAGCGGGAAGCCTACCGAAAGGCGATCCAACGATCGGGCCCCTAGCCGGGGGAGGGCGGACCGGCGTCGCCTTCGCGGAATGACTGAGGCGGAGATCGCCGCCACTTCCCCAGCGGAGCTGGCGGATCTGCCGGACGACTTCTGGGCCGATGCCGTCGTCGTGGTCCCGCCGCCCAAGGAAGCCATCTCCCTCAGGGTGGACGGGGACGTGCTTGCGTGGTTCAGAGCCCAGGGCCCGCGCTACCAGACCCGCATGAACGCAGCCCTTCGGTCCTACATGAACGCCGTCCGGCGCCGCAAACCCTCGCGGGAACCGTAAGGCACCCTTCGTGGCCCGTCCGTCCCAGGGGCAGTCCCCAGGCCCGTAAGAACGCCGTCCTTCATCCCGTCCTCTTTTCCTATCTGCTCCGTGGACATGTTCAACGAGGGGGTGGACCTCCCCCACGTGGACAGCATCCTCATGCTCCGGCCCACGGAGTCCCGCATCCTCTGGCTCCAGCAGTTCGGGCGCGGGCTCCGCTGGCTGCCGGGCAAGACGCTCCGGGTGATCGAAACCATCGGCAACCACCGCGTCTTCTTGAACAAGACCCGGGCGCTCTTCGACCTCGGCAACGTGGACCGGGAGGTGGCGTTCGCGCTGGAGCGCCTCGAGGCCGGCACCCAGGAGCTCCCCCCCCGGCCGGCCAGGGGAGTTGGCTGGACTTCGTGGACGCCATGGGGGATCTCGACGCCCAGCAGCAGCGGGTCCGGGAGCACCTGGGCGCGTTCCTGGACCAGCTCGAGGTCACCCCCATGACCCGGAGCTACAGAATGCTGGTGCTCCAGGCCATGCTGGTGGAGGAGATCGTGGAGTGGAGGTTGGCGGAGTATCTGCACCGGAACACGGGGGTGCAGGGGCCGGACCGGTTTGTGTGTCGGGCGAGTCACGCTGGCGGCCGCCCCATCCTCTTCCTCCCCGATCGTTCGCGGAGGCCCGGAATCCCTGAAGGGTGGCAGGAAGTGGTCGCGGATGGGGTCGCGTATCAGGCGAACTTCGTGAAGGTGGCCCTGAACGTCATGCAACCGAAACAGGGCGGGGAGAACGTCCTTCCCACGCTGCTCCGCGGCTGGTTCGGTGAGGAGGCCGGCAAGCCCGGACGCACGGACGCCGTGGAGTTCGAGCGGAAGGGGTCGGCGTACGTGATGCGGCCGGTGGCGGGTGCGGTTCCCGACGACGGCGCACCCACCGGCCCCGTGGCCTGGCGGAAGTATACCCGCGACGAAGCGCTGGACGCCGTGCATGTGGTGGCCCAGGGCTGGGACCGTCAGGTGGGGATCGTCGACCGCCCCGACCAGGTCGTCCTCTTCGTCACCCTGGACAAGCGGGGCCGCCCTGCGGCCCAGCGCTACGAGGACCGCTTCCTCTCCCCCACCGAGTTCCAGTGGCAGAGCCAGAACCGCAACACCCAGCAGAGCGAGCTCGGCCAGAAGATCCGCCACCACCAGGAGCGGGGCGTCTCCGTCCACCTGTTCGTGCGCCGGCACGCCAAGCTGGGCGGCACCACCCAACCCTTCCTCTACGCCGGTACCCTGGAGTTCCAGCGCTGGGAGGGCGAGCGCCCCATCACGGTCTGGTGGAGAATGGAGGAGCCGGTGCCGGAGGGGCTGCGGGGGGAGTTGAGGGTGGGGGGGTGAGGGCGCCCGCCATCCTTCGCCGATGCGCCATCCGTTCAGCAGTCCCATCGGAACATGGAAGGTCCCACCCACGAGAATCAGTTTAGGGCTGGCTCATGTCCGTTCCGCTGATGCAAGGGCTGCCTGAGAGGATGTACCTGGCCTACCTTGACGAGTCTGGCGATTCCGGCCTCCATGAGAGCCCTACCCGCTTCTTCGTGCTGAGCACCCTCCTCGTGCACGAGTCGGCCTGGCTCGGATGCCTGGACGCCTTGATCGCCCTTCGCCGGGATCTCCTGGCCTCGTACGAGATCTCCACACGGCCGGAGATCAAGTCTCGGCACTTTCACAACGGACGGGGTCCCCTGCGCCACCTGCGCTGGTCCCGGGACGAGCGCATGCAGCTCCTGCGGACCATTCTGGGAACTGCGGGAAACCGCCTTCCCCTCAAGATCTTTTCGGTAGCGATCGACAAGGCGCCCGCTCACAGGAAAGGCTGGGAGGCGAGGATGGCAGCCTGGACGTTCACGCTCCAGCGGATCGAGCGATTCGTGGTGGAACACGAGCACGATTGGGCCATGATCTTCCCCGATGAGGGCCACGGTCACTTCATCCGGAAGCGTCTTCGGCACATGCGCAGATACCACGCAATCCCGAGCCATTTCGGCAAGGGCGCCAGGAGAGTGCCGACGCAAAAGATCATCGAAGACCCGAATGAACGGGCATCGCAGGATTCCTACTTCATCCAGCTCGCCGACTGGGCCGCCTACGCTGCCCACCGTTCGTCCCGGGTGGCCCCCGTTGCTGGTGTGCCGGATGACCTTTGGGACGAGTTCGGGCCTGCGCTGCTGCTGCAAGTCAACCAACTCACGGGAGGACCCCCCGGGCTGGTGCTCTACTCACCGAAATGAGCAGGGGGCTCGCGCGATCGCTCGCGGAAGCCCCCTGGGAGCAGTCCTACCCCCGACACGGGCCGGGATCAGACTACGAGGGAACGCTACCCCAACCCATCCGTCGAGTCAATCCCGTCCCACCTGTTCTTCCTCCTCCTGCCCCGTGCCCTGGCGGAAGTACACCCGCGACGAGGCTCTGGACGCCGTGAACGTGGTGGCCCAGGGCTGGGGCCGTCAGGTGGGGATTGTCGACCGCCCCGATCAGGTCGTCCTCTTCGTCACCCTGGACAAGCGCGGCAGGCCCGAGGCCCAGCGCTACGAGGACCTCTTCCTCTCGCCCACCGAGTTCCAGTGGCATAGCCAGAACCGCAACACCCAGCAGAGCGAGTTCGGCCAGAAGATCCGCCATCACCAGGAGCGGGGCGTCCCCGTCCACCTGTTCGTGCGCCGGCAAGCCAAGCTGGGCGGCACCACCCAGCCCTTCCTCTACGCCGGCACCCTGGAGTTCCAGCGCTTGGATGGTGAGCGCCCCATCACGGTCTGGTGGAGGATGGAGGAGGCGGTGCCGGAGGGGCTGCGGGGGGAGTTGAGGGTGGGGAAACGCTGAGCCCCATCAGCTCCAAGTAGTCTCTACCTCCCGTTCGATTGTAGCCTCCTCGCGCCTTCCTCCGACTCCAGGCTCGCCAATCCAGCCATCCCACCGCCCCTCTCCCTTCCACAGCTTCCTCGTAAGCACGTTGGTATGCGCTTGATCGCATATGCGGTAGGAGGTATGTTTCGGTGGCGTGGGACGTGGCATTCACCGATGAGTTCGAGGCGTGGTGGAATACGCTGGACCCGAGCGAGCAGGATTCTGTGGACGTCGCCGTGCGGCTTCTGGAGGAGATTGGCCCACATCTGCCCTATCCTTTCTCCTCCAAGGTGTTCGGCTCGCGGCATCCGAACATGCGGGAGTTGAGGGTTCAGCACCTTGGGAAGCCCTACCGCGTGCTGTACGCCTTTGATCCCCGGAGGGTCGCGATCCTCCTTCTTGGTGGAGCGAAGAGGGGCCGGTCGCGCTGGTATGCTTCCCACGTTCCCAAGGCCGACGTCTCTACGACATCCATCTCCGCCAGATTGAAACGGAGGAATGAACCATGGCCCGGAGATTCTCTACCCTTCGCCAGACCATGGGGACGGAGCGTCAGACGAGGAACGCCGAGCGGGCCACAGCCCTTCTCGCGGCGATGGACCTGGCTGAACTCCGTAGCGCCCTCGCCGTCACCCAGGAGGAGCTGGGCGAGCGGCTTTCCATCGCACAGTCCAACGTCTCGAGGCTGGAACGTCGGGACGACATGCTCATCAGCACCCTTAGCGAAGTGGTTCAGGCGCTTGGCGGGGAACTGAAGGTGACGGCCGTCTTCCCTGAGGGCTCCGTCGAGATCACCCAGTTTCTGGAGGAGGCGGACAGGGGTCCCATGCGGAGTCCGGCCGGAGGCTGAGGCGGTCTCTTCCTCTGCCATACACGGCCCCAATCAGCCCGGTACGCGTCCCACCGGTCGGTGCGCTAGCTCCGTCCCCCCCCCGTTCGAGGCCCCCCGGGCCACGCCCTCATCATCCCCACGCGCCACGTGGCGAGCTGGTTCGACGCCACCCCCGGGGAGCAGCGGGAGATCCTCGGCGCCATCCCCCGGGTCCGGCAGCACATCGAGTGCGAGCTCCGCCCCGACGGTTACAACATCGGCGTGAACGTGGGCGAGGCCGCGGGCCAGACCGTCCACCCTCTCCACGTCCATGTGATTCCCCGCTCCTCGGGGGACGTCCCGGACCCCCGGGGAGGCGCGCGCCACGTCATCCCCTCCCGGGGGAACGACCTGACGCCCCTTCCCCCTCTCCCGGATGCCCGGACGCGGTCGGCGCTGGTGGCGGGGGGTGAAGCCTACATCCTCTTCGACGGCCCCCCGTGCCCCTCGTCGAGCGGACGCCGGCACACCAGTAGCTGGTGTGCCCGTTCGATGACCGAGGCAAGGACGCGGATCGCGGGGAGCCATCCCCTCCTCCTCTCATTGAAGACTCAAAGGAGGTGTGACAGCCCCGGGCGTCCGATTCCGCCATGGGGTCGCCCCTTTCTCTCCGCGAGCTTTCCGATGTGGGCGTGCGAGGGGTGGTCTTCCCCCGTTCTGAGGCCTCCTCCCCCGCGCGTTCAGACTTGTGCCGGAAGGACCCGACTCAATGCCGGTCCCTGTGCAGTAGATCGCACCCGCACTCCGGGATTCCCGGCGCAACGGGTTGCATAGCCGAAACGCTTGGGTTATTGTTTCGATGCCAACGGTGTACCGGGAGGGACGGTTTCAGGTTCGGATCTTCTACAACGACCATCCGCCGCCCCACGTGCATGTGGTCAAAGGCAACGGGTACGCGAAGATCACCATTCCTGAAGGCGAGATACCCAGGCTGATGGAAGCCCGCGGCCTGGTGAACCGCGACATTGTGCGGGCCTTTCGCATCGTCGAAGGTCAGCTGGACGGGTTGCTCAGGGCTTGGGTAGCGATCCATGGCGAAACAGATCCTGACCGATGAGGCCATTCTGGCCCAGATCCCCGACGCCCGGGCCCGGGCGTCGTCGCACGTCGGGCCAAGGGCAACGGAAGCCCGGTACCATCCTACCACCGGCCGGGTGGTGGTGGAGCTGTCCAACGGCTGCCAGATCGGATTCCCCACGGAGCTCGCCCAGGGCCTTCGAGGAGCGTCCCCGGAAGACCTCGCTCAGGTGGAGGTGGTCCTGGAAGGGGTAGCCTTGCGTTGGGACAGGCTCGATGCGGACTTCCTCGTGTCCGGTCTCATCAAAGGCGTGCTCGGCTCCGAAGGATGGATGGGCCAGATGGCCCGGGAGATGGGGCGGCGCGGCGGGAGCGCACGGAGCGAGGCCAAGATCCGTGCCGCCCGCCGTAACGGCCGCAAGGGAGGGAGGCCCAGGAAGGCTGAATCGGGCTGACCAAGGTTCGGAGAACCCACATCTGACGGCGCCCCCGCCCCCGCCCGCACCATCGCCTTCTGCGTGTCCCAGCATCACGCCGATTTCATGGCGGAGTTCTGGTCTACACCATCCTCATGCTCCGGCCCACCGTGTCCCGCATCCTCTGGCTCCAGCAGTTCGGGCGCGGGCTCCGCTGGCTCCCGGGCAAGACGCTCCGGGTGATCGAGACCATCGGCAACCACCGCGTCTTCCTGAACAAGACCCGGGCGCTGTTCGACCTGGGCAACGCGGACCGGGAGGTGGGGTTCGCCCTGGAGCGCCTCGAGGCCGGCACCATGGAGCTCCCCCGCCGGGCCGGCCAGGGGAGCTGGCTGGACTTCGTGGGCGTCATGGGGGGGGACAACCCAGGCCAAGCTGACGCGTTGAGACATGGAAGTGCCCGTCCCCTGCAAGTACCATCCTCCGTGGCGCACCCCTTCCGCCGCTCTTGCCAGGCGCCCGCCCTGATTCAATGTTGAAAGGATGGCCAAGCCGATCATGGATTTCAGCCGACTGACGGTCGCGGAGCGCATTCAGCTCGCGGAAGACCTGTGGGACAGCCTCGCCGAGGCGCCGGAGGTTCTGGCGTTGACCGACGCCCAACGGGCAGAGCTCGATCGTCGCCTGGAGGCCCACCGCACCGATCCCAACGCTGCCATCCCCTGGGAGTCTCTCCGCCAGGAACTCATGCAGGGCTGACTCCAGTGAGCCTGCGCTTCCGTCCGGAAGCCCGCCTTGACATCATCGAGGCCCGAGCATGGTACGAGGAGCGGGCACCCGGCTTGGGCCATGAGTTCTCGAGGGCCGTCGACGCGGCGGTCGCCGGGATCCTGCGCTTCCCCCGAGCCTTCCCCAAAGTCCACGGTCCGGTCCGGAAGGCTCTCCTCCGCCGCTTCCCGTACTCTCTCCTGTTTCTGGTCGAGGACGACGACATCGTGGTCCTCGCTTGCTTCCATCATCGGAAGGACCCCCGCGCCTGGGCTGTGCCCGGGTTGGAGTGAATCGGAGTCAGGTCGGCATCGTGGACCGACCCGACCAGGTCGTCCTCTTCGTCACCCTGGACAAGCGCGGCCGCCCCGAGGCCCAGCGCTACGAGGACCGATTCCTCTCCCCCACCGAGTTCCAGTGGCAGAGCCAGAACCGCAACACCCAGCAGAGCGAGCTCGGCCAGAAGATCCGCCGCCATCAGGAGCGAGGCGTCCCCGTCCACCTGTTCGTGCGCCGCCAGGCCAAGCTGGGCGGCACCACCCAGCCCTTCCTCTACGCCGGTATCCTGGAGTTCCAGCGCTGGGAGGGTGAGCGCCCCATCACCGTCTGGTGGAGGATGGAGGAGGCGGTGCCGGAGGGGATGAGGGGGGAGTTGAGGGTGGGGGGGTGAGGGGGGGCTGAATTCGTCCCAATCACACATGGACCTGCCCTGGCCCTCGACCGAAGTTCGGCAGACCGGGGTAGGTCCGGCACCTCTCGATGGCCAGGTGGCCGGTTATCAGCGACACAGAACCCCTTGCGGGGTAGGAGGACATGGATGAAGAGTTCAGGACACTTTCAAGGCCTGACCGGAGTTGCATTCATGTCCCAGTTGGTCGCTTCGGACCCCGAGATCATGATGGGAAAGCCGGTGATCGCCGGCACGCGCATCACTGTGGAGAGCATTCTTGAACGCCTGGGGGCCGGGGAAAGCGTCGAGGCTATCGTGGACTCCCACCCTCGCCTCTCCCGGGAAGCCGTTCTTGCTGCGATCTCGTTCGCAGCTGAGGCGCTCAAAGCCGACGTCGTCTATCCGGCACCCACCGAGGCCGCTTGAGATTCCTCTGCGACGAGGGAGTGGAGCGGCAGATCCCCGCCCGGCTCCGGGCCCTGGGGCACACGGTCTGGTATGTCGCCGAAATGGAGCCGGGCATCCCCGACGCCCAGGTTCTCTCTCTCTGCCGGCAGCATGAGGCAGCCCTGATCACGGGGGACAAGGATTTCGGGGAGATGATCTACAGGCGGGGGGAGGCCCACCACGGGGTGATCCTCATGCGCATGTCCGGAACCTCCCCTGAGACCAAGGCCCAGCTCCTGGTTGACTTCATTGCCCAACACGGTGAGCGCGTCCCGGGTGCCTTCTCGGTCGTGGAGCCGGGGAGATGGAGAATCCGGACGGCCACCAAGTAGGGTTCTTGGCTCCCTGCCTGGGTAGGCCCAACTGATCTGACGGACGGACCCTGCCGCTTCTGCCCGCCGCCCCACGAGCGGGTCTTCTTCCGGGGGGAGCGGGTCCTCGCCTTCTGGGACGCCTTCCCAGTCGCCCCGGGCCATGCCCTCATCATCCCCACGCGCCGCGTGGCGAGCTGGTTCGACGCCACCCCCGAGGAGCAGAGGGAGATCCTCGGCGCCATCCCCCGGGTCCGGCAGCAGATCGAGTGCGAGCACCGCCCCGACGGCTACAACATCGGCGTGAACGTGGGCGAGGCCGCGGGCCAGACCGTCCACCCTCTCCACGTCCATGTGATTCCCCGCACCTCGGGGGACGTCCCGGACCCCCGGGGAGGCGCGCGCCCCATCACGTTCTGGTGAAGGATGGAGAAGGCGGTGCCGGAGAAGCCTTGGGGGGAGTTGAGGGTGAGGGAGGCTCGGTTCTGTCCCAAACAGGCATGGACTTGGCCCAGGCATTCCCCGACGTTCGCACACGGGGCCGGTCCGAGTTCCCGTTGCGGCCGGCCCGGAAACGAGCCGGAACGTCGGGTCTGATCCTCCGCGCCAGAGAATCCCTTGCGGGGTAGGAGCAGGTTGATGAAGAGTTGGGAACAGCTTCGAGGCGCGACCGGGGTTGGATTCATGGCGCAGGGGGTGGCCTCGGACCCCGAGATGGGCACGTCAGCCTCCGTCGATGGTATTACAGGGAGTTCATCTCGGATTATCGGAGGTTGGAGAATGACCCAAGATCAACTCGAAGCAGCGGTTCTGCAGCTCCCCGCTTCTGAGCGGGCGCGTCTGGCAGAGCGCCTCATCGCAAGCCTCGATGAGGACGCCGAGGTGGAGGTGGAATGGCAGACCGAGGCGGAACGGAGGGACGACGAGTTCACGAGCGGAGAGGCCGCAGGCGTGCCCCTCGACTCGGCCTTGGATTCTGCCCGGGCTCGACTGCGCTGAATGCGCATCATCCTCCACCCTCTGGCCGAGGCAGACCTCTCGGAGGCCGTCAGCTTCTACGAAGATCGGGCGCTCGGGCTGGGGCAGGACTTCATCCTCGACTTCGAGAGAACCCTCACCCGGATCTCGGAGGACCCCGGAATCGGTGCTCGCATGGTACGCGAGTGCGGAGAGTCCTCTTCCGCCGATTCCCATTCAGCATTCTCTATCGCTCAGCCGGTGAGGACGTCCGTGTCCTCGCGTTGATGCATCACCGCCGTCGCCCTGGGTACTGGAAGGGCCGGACGTAGAGCATCGGCCAAGGCCGGCTTGGCCCCGAGCCCCTCCCTGCCCCGGTCCCCAACGACATCCTCTTCGCCTCCATCCAGACGCTCAGCCGGCGCCGGCACCTGCACCGCTTCGGCCCCCGGGACTTCGACTACCTGCTGCTGGACGAGTTCCATCATGCCGCGGCCCGGAGCTACCGGCGCCTCATCGGCACCTTCGAGCCCCGCTTCCTCCTGGGGCTCACCGCCACGCCCCGGCGCACCGACGGCGCCGATCTCCTGAGCCTGTGCGGCGACAACCTGGTCTGCTGGAAGCCCTCACCCATCCGGGTCCGGGCCCAGAACGCCCTGCAGCAGCTCCGGAAGTACGGAGGCCGCAACCCGGCCGGTCCCGGCGCCTCCCCCGACCGCAGCCGTTCCGGGCCAGGATGGCGCAGGGAGACATGGAAGTGCCCCCGGGCCCTTCCCACCTTTCCAGAGGATCCAGACGGCTCGGGCACGGGCGCCGGAATGTGCGCACCCTGAAGCCCCATCGGGCCAAACTGATTCTGGTCCGGCTCTGGCAAGGACAGTGGTTCAAGATTATCTTGAATCATACCCTTTCTGGAGACCTCAAGGTGAACGGTATTAGGGAAAACATTGCGAGAGGTGTGCGGATGCGCCGCGCTGCGCTGGGCTTGAGCCAGCAGGAACTGGCCAACATCGTGGGATTTGGCTCGCACCAGATCGTGTCCGATCTCGAGCGGGGGCTGCGGGACGTGAAGGCTTGGGAGCTCGCCAAGCTCGCCGAAGCGCTTCACATCGCCCTTCCTGCCTTGATGGGCCTGGCGGGAGCAGGGGAACCCGAGGCCCGCGTGTTCTGGCGCACAGGCGCGGCCGCGGCCGACCGGGCCATGCAGGAAGCCCGGTTCCTTGAGCGGCTGGATCGATACCGCAAGGTGGAGAGAATGGTCGGTGTGGCTGGAGTGGCCGAGCCGCTCCCGGAATACCCCCTATCCGTGGACCGCGCCTCACCCGCATCCGTCCGGCGCCTGGCGTCCCAGGCATGGCGGAGCATGGAGCTGGGTGGTCGGCCCGCACATTCTCTCGCGGGTGCCCTCGAGGAGCGCTTTGGCGTCAAGATCTTTTTCGACGACCTCGGGCCCGGCGAGTCGGCCGCTTGTGTGCGGGGGACGGAGGATGCGGCCATCCTGATCAACCGGAACGAGCCTCCCTGGCGGCAGCGTTTCAGCTTTGCCCATGAGGTCTTCCATCTTGTCACCTGGACCTCGGTGATGGACGCCTGGCGCTCCGCAGAGAGCGAGCCCATGTGGTCAGATCGCCTCGAGAAGCTCGCCAACGTCTTCGCCGCGGCGCTCCTGTTGCCGGCTGATTCCCTTCAGGATGAGTTTCGAAACCGCTTCCAAACCCGCGAGCCCGCCGACGTTGAGTTGGTGGATATGGCCAGGAGCCACGGGGTTTCGACGGAGGCCCTGCTGTGGCGCTTGCGGAGCCTGGATCTCATGTCCGAGGACACGGTTCGCGGGCGTCTGGACAGTCCCGGGTTCCGGCAGGTGGACCGCGTGACCATGGCAGCTCACTGGAGCCAGACCCCGGGCGACCTGCCGGAACGGTTCACGCGACTGGTTGGCCTCGCCTACCAGGCCGGGGAGATCTCTCGCAGCACCGCGGCCAGGTACCTGGAAAAGGACCCTGGCGAGCTCTTCTACCTCGACTGGGATAAGGATGGTGCCACGTCGGTCGACGTTGGTCGTCCTTGACACCGGAGCGGTGTTCGGCGCCCTGGAACATGGTGCCTGGGAGGTGCTGACGATCGCCTACGAAGTCGTCCTCCCCCGCATCGTCATGAACGAGGTCCAGTTCTACGTCTCCCGCCATCCAGGCCACGGTCCTCCTCGGTCTCTCCCACACCGCCAGGTGTCTCGGAGAGGTTCTCCACGACATCGGGTTCTCCAAACCTCTGGCTCCAAGACACCAGCGCCGCTTCGTGGACGAACACCTGCGCAGGGGGCTCGAGCGGAAACTCCGCCGCTGAAGCGCCCCGGGCATCCAGACGCTCAGCCGGCGCCGGCACCTGCACCGCTTCGGCCCCCGGGACTTCGACTACCTGCTGCTGGACGAGTTCCATCATGCCGCGGCCCGGAGCTACCGGCGCCTCATCGGCACCTTCGAGCCCCG
>Ga0209164_1000454_pt1 | contig 97210 bp, 87 predicted proteins | sample MTBNYHSulfiMetaG_FD_187458 | JGI IMG/M metagenome (GOLD analysis project Ga0209164, IMG submission 187458) | Enrichment culture microbial communities from rom New York Harbor, USA that are MTBE-degrading - MTBE-NYH (New York Harbor Sulfidogenic)... | ecosystem: Environmental > Aquatic > Marine >... | reverse complement strand
GCCATCGACGAGGAAAATGGGCTCCTGCCGCATAACCTCAAGCCGCCCCGGCCAGCTCACGTTGCCCAAGCCACTGACGATATCCGCAGCCCCGACACCCAGCACTTCCAGGGCGGCCACAGCGGTGGCCGCGTTCTCCAACTGGTGTTCGCCAAGCAAGGGTATGCTCAGCTCGTAGCTGGCGCCCCGGCCGCCCACGTCGAGGCTCTGCCCGCCTATGTCGGAAGACAGTCTGCGCCAGGTGACATCCTCGCCCACAACGATGAGCCTGGCCTCCTTCTCGCGGCAGACGCCGCTTATCACGGAGGCCACCTGGCTGTGCTGCGGTGAGCTCACCACGACACCACGTGGCTTGATGATGCCGGCCTTCTCCCGGGCTATCATCTCCAGGGAATTGCCGAGAACCTCAGCATGCTCCATGCTTATGGACGTTATGACTGAGACGTCAGGTGTCACAACATTGGTGGCGTCGAGCCGCCCTCCCAGACCCACCTCCAGAACCTGGAAATCGACCTTCTGATCCCTGAAATAGCTGAAGGCCATGGCGGTGAGTATCTCGAAGGTGGTAAGCTCGCCGTAGGCGCGGCGGCGGTTGACCGCCTCGATCTCCGGCTTCAACCGCTCCACGACCTCCACCAGTTCCTCTTCACCGATGATTTCTTGAGCGATACGTATTCGTTCACGGAAGGTATGCAAGTGAGGGGAGGTGTAAAGCCCTGTCCGGTACCCTGCGGCTACCAGAGCGGAAGCGATCATGGCGCACGTACTCCCCTTCCCCTTGGAGCCAGCCACGAGCACAGAGCGTGGCGCTAGATGCGGGTTGCCCAACCTCTCAAGGAATTCATCCATCCGCCTCAAGTCGAAGTGCCGCGACCAGTAGGCCGGAGGCAGCTTCTCCAGATTGGTGAAGCTCAGGATGTAGTTCAGTGCTTCGCGGTAGTCCACGGCGTTAGTATATCACTGGGGATGAACAGAGCACCATGCCAGCCCCTATGCTATAATACTGCAAGACCCCCGACGCGCAGCCCGCCTATGTTTACTCATCTTCATGTTCACACCGAGTACAGTCTCCTCGATGGAATGTGCCCCATTGCACGATTGATCTCGCGGGCGAAGGAACTTGGCATGAATGCCCTTGCCATCACCGACCACGGCACCATGTATGGTGTGGTCGACTTCTACCTTGCAGCGAAAGAGGCTGGAGTGAAGCCAATCATTGGATGTGAGGTCTACGTTGCACCCCGTGGACGCCGTTCCAAGACCCCTAAGGACAAGAACCCGTACCACCTCACTTTACTGGCCAAGAACACCACGGGCTATCGTAACCTGATTCAACTGACGACAAAGGCCCATCTCGAGGGTTTCTACTACAAGCCTAGGGTGGACTGGCAACTGCTAGAAGAGCACCATGACGGACTGATTGCCTTGTCAGGGTGCCTCCAGGGCGAGATTCCACGCCTCATCTCCGAGGGGAGAAGCGAGGAAGCAAGAAAGGCTGCGCTACGATACAAGGGGTTGTTCAGTGATTTCCATCTCGAACTCCAGCGCCACCCCTTGGAGGAACTGGACCAGATAAACCGCGAACTTGTGGCCATCGGCCACGAGCTTGACATACCCCTCGTGGCGACCAACGACACGCACTACGTCAACAAGGAAGATGCCTTCTCTCACGAGCTTCTCCTGTGCATACAGACAAATACCACCGTCCATGATGAGAAACGGTTGAAGATCGGCGACACCTTCTATCTGAGAAGTGAGGAGGAGATGGCGGAGCTCTTCCCCGACCTGCCCGAGGCGCTGCTCAACACCGAGCGTATCGCTGACCTGTGTGACCTCGACCTGGAATTCGAGCAGCTTCTCCTCCCCGAGGTCAAGACGCCTGAGGGCAAGAGCGCCGATGAGTACCTTGAACAACTCTGTCGAGCCGGCCTTGCCAGCCGTTTTGCCGAGCTATCCAGCCAAACGGTGGAGAGACTCAACTACGAGCTGGACGTCATCCGGCAGACCAATTTCGCCAACTACTTCCTGGTCGTCTGGGACCTGATATTTTTCGCCAAAGAGCGCGGTATCCTCTTCGGCGTCAGGGGAAGTGCCGCCGCGAGCCTTGTCCTCTACTCCCTTGACATCACCAATATCAATCCCCTGGACCATAAGCTGGTCTTTGAGCGCTTCCTCAACGTGGAGCGCAAGGAGATGCCTGACATCGACCTCGATTTCCAGGATGACCGCCGCGATGAGGTCATCTCCTATGCCGCTCAGAAGTACGGCCACGACCGCGTCGCCCAGATTATCACCTTCGGCACCTTCGGGGCCAGGGCAGCACTGCGGGATGTAGGCAGGGCCCTGGGAATGCCCTACGGGGACGTTGACCGAATAGCCCGTCTCGTTCCCATCGGGCCGAATATGACCCTCGACAGGGCCCTCGATGAGAACCACGAACTGCGGGAGCTACACCTCGCCAACGAAGGGGTGCGCCAGCTCATTGAAAACGCCAAGCGTCTCGAGGGGATCGCTCGCCACGCCTCCACCCACGCCGCCGGAGTGGTTATTTCCAGTGAGCCACTCAGCCACTACGTGCCGCTTCAGAAGCCCAGCAGGGCGGATGAAAATGCAATAGCCATGACTCAGTTCCCCATGGAAGCCATCGCCAAGATCGGCCTGCTCAAGTTGGACATCCTTGGTCTGGTGAATCTGACCATCCTGCAGAAGACAAGAGAGATCATAGCCGAGAGGCACGGCATCGATGTCAACCTGAACCAGGTCCCCCTCGATGACGCCAGGACCTTCGACCTCCTCTCCTCAGGCGAGACGACCAGCGTCTTTCAGCTTGAGGGCACCGGCATGCGGCGCTTCGTCAAGGAGCTCAAACCCTCCTCGTTCAGCGACATCGCCGCGATGATCGCTCTCTACCGCCCCGGGCCCATGCAGCACATCCCCAGGTTCATCAATGCAAAGCAAGGCAAGGAGCCTATCCAGTTTCCTCACCCCACCCTCTCCCAGATTCTCGAAGAGACCTATGGGGTCATCGTCTACCAGGACCAGGTGCTGCTCATCGTCCAGGCATTCGCCGGATATAGCCTGGGAGAGGCCGACATCTTCCGCAAGGCAATGGGCAAGAAGATCCCCGAGGTGATGCGGACAGAGCGCAAGAGCTTCCTCAGCGGAGCCAAGGCCAGGGGATTCTCTGAGGAATTGGCCAGAGACGTTTTCGACCTCATTGAGCCCTTTGCCGGCTACGCCTTCAACAAGGCTCACAGCGTCAGCTACGCCATGATCGCCTACCAGACGGCCTACTTCAAAGCCAACTACCCGGTGGAGTTCATGACCGCGGTGCTCACCATGCACACGGGGGAGCCCGATAAGATCAACTCCATCGTCTCGGAATGCCGACAGATGGAGATCCCGGTGTTGCCTCCCGACGTGAACAGAAGCGATAGCACCTTCTCGATGGAGGACACGAATGGTAAGAGTGGCATCCGCTTTGGATTGGGCGCGGTGAAGAACGTAGGCCTGGCAGCGGTTGCCCCTATCATTGCGTCCCGCGTCGAGGCGGGTGCTTTCAAGTCAATCGAGGACTTTTGCCGCACCGCTGACTTGAGGGCGATCAACAAACGCGCCCTGGAAAGCCTCATCAAGGTTGGGGCACTGGACTCACTCCACAGTCGAGGGCCACTCCTGGCCAACATCGACCGCATTATATCCCTCTCTCAGAGCGAGCAGCGCCTCAAGGAATCAGGGCAATCGACCATGTTCGACCTGTGGGGACAAAGCGTACCCCTGCCTTTGCCGTCTCTGCAACTGGAAGGGAATGATGTGCCGCTTCACGAAAGGCTCGCCTGGGAGAAGGAACTGCTGGGCACCTATCTTTCCGAGCACCCGTTTAGCCGCGCCGCCCAAAGGCTCGCATCGGGAGCCCGCGTGCTCTGCGGTCAAATCGATGAGCAGATGGCGGGGCACGATGTGGCAACCGCCGGCATACTCACCTCGGTGCGACACCTGTACACCAAGGAGGGGCGCCCCTTCGCCAGCGCCGTCCTGGAAGACCTCGACGGCAGGGTGGAAATCACCGCCTGGCCCGACGTCTACGGAGCAACCAAGGACCTCTGGACTGAGGGCAACATCGTTCTCATTGAGGGAAGGGTTCGAGTGAGGCGTGAGCGGGTGCAGCTCAGTTGCGAGAATGTGCGTCCATATCAGTTCGAAGAGACTGTGACGGAGGCACCCCCACCCCAACGGCGCCGCTTGCTCATATCCCTGGCCCAGACCTCCGACGAAGCGGGCGACCTTGCCAGGCTGCGGCAGATAATCGACGTTCTCAAGGACTTCCCCGGAGCTGATGAGGTACGCCTCAGAGTGGACCAGGACGGTGAGGTCTTCGACCTTGAGTTCCCTGGTCTAACCGCATCCTATTGCCCGGAGGTGCACCAGCGCCTCACAAGCCTCGTGACAGAACGCGACTTGATAGTGGAGTGACGAAACCCGAGGTATGCCCTGACCCTGGATTCAGCCATCAACAAGATGCCGCATTCCGTACAGCCAGTGCCAGCCACCAAACAAGTTTTCACTCGGCGCCACAGCACATGTGCGATAATGCAGCGATCACAAGTAGCAAACGACACTTGCTTTCTTGGCGTCTCGTCGCATTGGCTGCAACACCAAGGGTCGTGGCATCCAGCTACATGGAAGAATCAGCCAGCCAGTAGAGAAGGATGGCGCAACTAGTGAACAAGAGCCAACAGATTTGGTCTCGCCTGGCCGGTGCCGAAACCATGAATAGAACCAAGACAGTTATTGGCCTGCTCGTCCTTCACTTGTTCGTTTCTGCAATTCTGTTGTTGCCCGTGTTCGTTGTAGCCCCCGGGTCTCAGGCTCGCTCGTCGCACGAGTCATCGATCGCCCTGTCCCGCATTGAGCTGCCGCAGAAAGGACACCCCAAGCTCGAATCGGTGCTCTGGGAGCTGTCCGCCACCAGGCAGGGCCGCGACGCCAGCGCCTTCGCCAGTGAGAGCGTGGTTGACCTCACCGATGGTAGAGCGAGGGTGATCATCGAGGCGGCCCCCGGACATTCCGCAGAGGCCGCCGCAGCCGCCGAGTCTCTGGGGGTGCAGGTGGAAACCACCTACCAGGACCTGCTGCAGGTTGTAGCACCTGTGTCTATGCTGACCGCGCTGGCGGAGGACCCAAGCGTCCGCCTGGTGAGACGGTCGGCAAAGCCAGTGCTCGCGGTTGTCACTGAGGGCACAGGCCTGATCGGTGCCGACGCTTGGAACACGGGCGGGTGGACCGGAGCAGGCGTCAAAGTCGCCGTGCTCGACCTTGGTTTCCACGGCTACGTCTCCCTTCTGGGCACCGAGCTGCCGAGCTCCGTCACAGCTCGCTCCTTCCGCAGCGACGAGGATATCTCTGGTGGTGGCGAGCGGCATGGCACGGCATGTGCCGAGATTGTGTATGACATCGCTCCCGATGCCAGTCTCTACCTGGTGAATTTTGACACCGAGGTTGAAATGGGCAATGCCGTTGACTGGCTCATAGCTCAAGGTGTGGACATCATATCCTGTTCTCTGGGCGTGGTGGACTCAGGCCCAGGCGATGGCACCGGCCCGATATGCGCCATGGTTCAGCGGGCAAGGGCTGGTGGCATCCTCTGGTGTAACTCGGCAGGCAACTACGCGCAGAGACACTGGATGGGTGGATGGGCCGACACTGATGGAGACAATTGGCACGAATTCAACCCAAGCGCAGATGAGGCCAATGCCATCGTAGCTGTCGCAGGCGAACCGATAACGATTTACCTTCGGTGGGACGACCCGTGGGGTGCCTCCAGCAATGACTACGACCTTGTTCTGCTGGACCACTCGGCTCACAACATAATCGGTTCGTCTATGAATATACAGGACGGCGACGATGACCCCGTCGAATCCATCGCCGGCTATGCATTTTACACGGGTCTCTACCACGTAGCGATAGTATCGTCGGAAGCCGAGGCAACGGCGACCTTCCACCTGCTCACGCCTTACCAGGACCTTCAGTACCAGGTTGCCTCGGGCAGCCTCATACAGCCGGCCGACTCGGCGAGCGCAATGACGCTCGGAGCGGTGCACTGGAACTACTCTGGCGAGCTGGAGCCCTTCAGTTCACAAGGCCCCACAAAGGATGGCAGAATCAAGCCCGACGTGGTTGCTCCGGACGGCACGAGCACCGCCAGCTATGGGGGGAGTGACGGCAACGCCTACATCAGTGGAGGAAACGGTTTCTTCGGCACGTCTGCCTCTACCCCCCACGCTGCGGCGGCAGCGGCACTGGTCAAGGAGGCCTATCCCTCGTACACACCCGCCCAGCTACAGGCCTTCTTGGAGGAACGCGCTGTTGACCTCGGGACCCCGGGCAAAGACAACCTGTTCGGGAGCGGGAGACTCACTCTCCCACCGGCGCCCGGGGTCTTTACTATAGCCTTCGATGCCGGACCCGATGTTGTATCTCTGACCATAGACGGAACCACCTACTCGCCGGAGGAGTTGCCGGTGGCCTTCTCATGGGCCGAAGAGTCGGAACACCAGTGTTCCGCAGCAACACCGGTATCGGTCAGCCAAAGGACGCAGTACGTATTTGCGTCGTGGAGCGATGGCGACACGACTGCCTCCAGGCCCGTCATCGTGTCGGAAGACGCAGCCTACACCGCCAACTACAAGACGCAGCACTACCTCACAGTTGGCACAGACCGGGGCGACCCTGGAGGCGAGGGCTGGTATGACGAAGGGACTCAGGTTGAGATCGAAGCTACCAAGACCATTGCCGACGGTCGCACCCGCTTTGTGTTCTCCGCCTGGACCGTGGATGGCGACGACGAGACCGACAGCACGGTGACCGTCACCATGGACGCGCCCCACTCGGCAGTGGCAAGCTACACCACCCAGCACTACTTCGCCGTGAGCTCAGAATACGGTGACGGGCCTTCCGGCGAAGGTTGGTACGATGAGGGACAGAAGGCAACTACAGGCACCCCTGAGGAGATTGTCTACCATGAGGACGACCAGACTCGCTATGTCTTCTCCACCTGGGTCGTCGACGACGACGCAGAGACCGGGAAAATCGTGTCCCTCATCGTAGATGCCCCGCATACCGCAGTGGCGCAGTATGAGACGCAGCACTACCTCACCGTCAACTCTGGCTACGGCGAGCCCACAGGGCAAGGATGGTACGATGAGGGTTCGGTAGCCACAGTCGCGGTGACTTCCCCTGTGGGCACAATCGTCCGCAAGGTGTTCACCCAATGGAGCGGCGACTCGACAGCGACCACCCTGGATACCTCCGTCTCAATAGACGCACCGAAGACCATTACCGCGGAGTGGCGCAACGACTATCTGTACCTCTATCTTATGGGCTTGGGAATTGTCGTTATTGTGGTGGCAGGTGTTGCACTGGCCTTGACACGGCACCAAGCTAGCAAGCGGCCAAAGCGTCGCCGGAACTACTAGCCTTGGGTCCATCACACCTCTCCAGGGACAGAAGGCGTTTCTTCATCTTCGGGCCGTCGCCGAAGCCCCCAAGACCACCATCCTTGTTCACCACACGATGGCACGGCACCACTATGGGGACCGGGTTCCTGCCCAGGGCCTGCCCCACTGCACGTGTAGCCCTCGGCTTTCCCACGCGCTCCGCCACCCAACTGTAGCTCCGCGTCTCACCGTAGGGGATAAGGCGGGTCGCCTCCCACACTGCCCGCAGAAACGCTGTGGCGTGCCCCATGTCGAGCCCGTCGTCGAAGGCCACCCTTTCTCCCTGGAAGTACCGCCTCATCCGCTCAGGCAGGTCACCAAAGGCGCCGGAGTCGGCCACTGCTCCATCCAGACCCTCCCTGACGAGCGGCAACGCAATCGACGCGGCAGCCTGAGGCAACACAACCCGCTTCAGACCCACTGGCGATGCAACCAGGCCCATCCAGCCAAGCTCAGTTTCAAAAACGGCGTATCTCAGGTCTACGGTCAATCCACCCGCTCCCGCCCGCCGAACGAGCTCTGCAGTGCCGAACGGTGTCGCCCTGCCACCCCCCCGAGCACAGGCTGCCTAGTCCTCGGACAGCTCCGAGGGCTGCCTGCCACCCCTGAGATGATAGGCGGTCTCCCGTGTGTTCCGCTCAACATCCACCAACAGGTAGATTAGCTGGGCAAAGGCAAGCAGCATAAGGAAGTACACAACAGACATGATTATCCCGCAAATAATAACCATGGCTGCATACATCGCCCCGCCATCACCTATACCGAGTGCGTCCGCCCCAACTGCACCCACCACAATAGAGCCGATGATGCCGACTATCAGCACTATCCAGGCGATGATAGTGAAGATAAGCGCTACCGTGCGCAATGCTCCGTACTTTCGCTTCATATTCTCGCCTCCTCTCACCGTCCTGCGACCGCGGAATATAGAGTTTTCCCAAGCTATATGACGGGTAGAGATTTGTCAAGCAAAGCCGTCGCCGTTGCCGCCATCCCCATTGACGCCCGTTGCTGAACCTGCCGTGGTTCGCCTCTCCACCGTGTCGGTCTGTCAACTGAGACTGGCAACGATCCACATCGCGGCGTGTGCCTGGCATATGGCGAAGGGCTGTGCTAGAATGAGAGTGCAGATATGGAGCGGAGAAGTCTCTCGCTTGAGTTGGAGGGCTTGAACCTCGCGGGTGAGGTGTACGTCCCACGCAAGCAACCCGCTCCCGCCCTGTGTCTCTGCCACGGCATCCCCCGTGGCAACCCACCGGAACCCAGCGATGGTGGCTATCCCCTTCTCGCCCGGAGATTCGCCCATGCCGGTTTCCTCACGGCTATCTTCAACTTTCGCGGCACGGGCAGCAGCGGCGGCAACTTCGACATGCTGGGCTGGACCAGAGACCTAGAGAGCGTGATCGGTCATCTCTGCAGTATGAAAGAGGTGGAACGAGAGAAGGTCTCGTTGATGGGCTTCAGCGGTGGTGCTGCGGTGTCGGCCTATGTGGCAGCGCACGACCGAAGAGTCTCCAGTCTCATCCTCTGCTCATGCCCAGCGCAGTTTCGCCTCGCTGTCGACCGTGAGCGGGCCCAATCAATGATCGGTCATTTCCAAGAGATAGGCATAATCAGAGATGATGATTTCCCCCCATCGCCAGAGGAGTGGCTTGACGGCTTCAGACAGCTCACGCCGATACGCTGGATCGAGGGGATTTCCCCCCGTCCTCTTTTGATCATCCACGGCACCAATGACGATGTGGTCGACCCACGCGATGCCTGGGCCCTCTATGAGAAGGCGGGGCAACCCAAGGACATCGTGATGGTTGAGGGAGGAGGGCATCGGCTCCGTGTCGATGACAGGGCAATGGAAGCTGCACTTCGCTGGCTTCAGGGGCAATGCCAGGAAGATTGACCCTGCCCCAGGTAGGGAATATAATGAGTTCGCAGGAGGGCAAGTTGAAGGAATGCTGTGCCCTTTTTGGGGTTTATGCCCCGGGTGAGGATGTTTCAAGACTCACCTACTTCGGCCTCTACTCGCTGCAGCATCGCGGCCAGGAAAGCTCCGGCATCGCCACCGCCGACGGCCGGCGCATCCAACTATACACCAAGACCGGCCTCGTCTCACAGGTGTACAACGAGGAAGTCCTGGGCCAGCTCTGGGGCAACATCGCCATAGGCCACAATCGCTATTCCACCACCGGGTCCAGCAGTCCGGCCAATGCGCAGCCCATCCTGATCGATGGCCCGGCTGGCAAGCTTGCTCTGGGACACAACGGAAACATTGTCAATGCCCGGTACCTGCGCGCCGAGCTTGAGAATGGCCGCCGCACCTTCACCACTGGCACTGATTCCGAGGTCATCGGCCACCTGATCTTGTCTTCACCGAAGAGGAACTGGGTCGACAGGATCAGGTACGCTATGAACAGACTGGAAGGCGCATACTCTCTGGTGCTGTTGACCGAGGATACTCTCTTCGGGGTGCGCGACCCCATGGGAGTCCGGCCTCTCTGCATCGGCCAGCTTGACGGCGGCTGGTTGCTCGCCTCTGAAAGCTGCGCCCTGGACCACATCGGAGCCCAGTTCCACCGCGAGGTCGAGCCGGGGGAGATTATCGCGGTTGATGCCGAAGGCCTCAGAAGCTACAAAGCCAAGCGACCGAGGAAGATGAGCCTGTGTATCTTCGAGTACATCTACTTCGCTCGACCCGACAGCATTATTCAGGGCGAACGCGTCTATTCGGCACGAAAGGCGATGGGCGCAAGGCTGGCCCGGGACTACCCGGTCGACGCCGATCTCGTCATCGGCGTCCCGGACTCGGCTACGGCAGCCGGCATAGGCTACTCCACCGAGTCGGGCATACCCTTCACCGAGGGGCTGCTGAAGAACCGCTACGTGGGACGCACCTTCATTCAGCCCGCCCAACGAATCCGAGAGCTCGGCGTCAAGCTCAAGTTCAACCCCCTACCGGAGATCCTGGAGGGCAAGCGGGTCGTCGTCGTTGATGATAGCATCGTGCGCGGCACCACGACGCCACGGGTGATCAGCTTGCTTAGGCGCGCCGGTGTCAAGGAGGTGCACCTGCGCATCTGCGCTCCGCCACTTCGCTATCCGTGCTTCTTCGGTGTGGACATGGCAACCCGACGGGAGCTCATCGCCGCCAACAAGCCAGTGCCTGACATCGCCGAGTACGTTGGCGCTGATTCACTCGGCTACATGACGATGGAAGGCCTTATCGATTCTGTAGCGCTGCCCAAGGACATCTTCTGCCTGTCATGCTTCACTGGTGAGTACCCCATCCCAGTGCAGCTCGAGATGGACAAGCTGTCATTGGAGCCAGCGGGGGAGTGATTCTTGGATGCCGATAGGGCAAAGCAGACCTACCGCGCCGCCGGTGTAGACATCGATGTAGCCGACCAGTTGGTCAAGACCATTCGACGGCACGCGCGACCGACATTTGGGCCCGAGGTCCTCGCCGACCTCGGGTTTTTTGGCGGCCTGTTCGAGCTGAAGGGCTACCGAGAGCCGGTCCTCGTGTCCAGCGCCGATGGAGTTGGCACCAAGCTCAAGATAGCCTGCGCCTTGGGCAACCATGAGGGGATCGGCGTCGACCTGGTGAACCACTGTGTGAACGACATCCTGACCTGTGGCGCTAGGCCCCTGTTCTTTCAAGACTACATAGCCATGGCTAAGCTCATCCCGGGCATTGTCGAGAGCGTCATCCAGGGTATCGCCACCGCCTTGAGCGACGTGGGCTGCGCCCTTATCGGTGGGGAGACCGCTGAGATGCCTGGCCTCTACCCTGAGGGCGAGTATGATTTCGTCGGCTTCATTGTGGGCGTGGTGGAAAAGAGCCACATCATCAACGGAGGTTCGATACAGCCAGGTGATGCTATCCTTGGCCTGCCCTCAAGCGGCCTTCATACCAACGGCTATTCCCTGGTGCGAAAGGTCTTCAACACCGACGAGGACCCTTCCCGGTTGAATCGAGTCTATCCCCAACTGGGCCGCACCCTGGGACAAGCGCTCCTTGAACCACATCGCTGCTACTACAGGGCTCTCAGCCCCGTGCTCCACGTGGTCAGAGGACTGGCCCACATTACCGGGGGGGGAATTCCAGGGAACCTGCCTCGCGTCCTGCCGCACGGGCTGGCCGCGCGCATCAACAAGGCGTCCTGGACCGTACCTCCCATTTTCTCGCTCATTCAAGAGACAGGCAACATAGACGAGGCAGAGATGTACCGCGTTTTCAACATGGGATTGGGCATGATGGTCGTTTGCTCACCGCACAATGCTGCCGAGTTCATGGCGCAGATACCGTATGCTGCGGTGGTGGGCGAAGTGGTAGAACAGAAAAGGGAGGAGCGGGCAGTCATTGTCTAGGAGGAAACCGATGAATGCAATTCTGAGCGTCTCGGACAAGACCGGGCTGGTGGACTTCGCCCGCGGCCTGCACGAGATGAATGTGGACATCTACAGCACCGGCGGCACCAAGGCCACCCTTCAGAACGCGGGTGTGCCGGTGCACAGCGTGAGTGACCTGACCAACTTCCCTGAGATCCTCGACGGTCGGGTCAAGACCCTTCACCCCGCGGTCCACGGGGGCATCCTGGCCAAGCGCGACCTACCTGACCATCTTGCTCAGCTTAGCGAGAAAGGAATAGCAGCCATCGACCTGGTCGCCGTCAACCTCTACCCCTTCGTCCAGACGGTATCGCGACAGGGGGTCACCCTCGATGAGGCACTGGAAAACATCGACATCGGCGGCCCAACGATGATCCGCGCCGCAGCAAAGAACTTCCCCCACGTCCTCGTGGTGGTCGACCCGGCAGACTATCCACTGGTTCTGGAGAAACTCGCTGCCGGTGAGGTCGACGCTGACGAGCGCAAGAGGCTGGCCCAGAAGGCGTTCCAGCATGTAGCGCTCTACGACACCGCCATCGCCACGTATCTCCGCCCGGAGGACGAGCGCTTCCCCCAGGAGATGACCATAGCGATGAGGAGGCTCCAGGAATTGAGCTACGGTGAGAACCCTCACCAGCAGGCTGCGTTCTACGCGGAACAGACAATAGGAACGAAGAAGCCTGCTGTGGTCGGGGCAACCCGGCTTTCCGGCAAGGCGCTGTCCTTCAACAACATCCTGGACCTGAACGCTGCAATAGGCATAGTCACTGACTTCGCTGCCCCCACCATCGCCGTTCTCAAACACAACAACCCTTGCGGCCTCGCATGCAACGACGACCTTGCTCAGGCCTATCGAGGAGCGCTCAGCGGCGATCCAGTGTCCGCCTTCGGCGGCATCGTCGCCTCGAACAGGGAAATAGACATGAAGACCGCCGAAGAGATAGACAAGACCCACTTCGACGCCATTATCGCCCCCGCCTACGACGAAGCTGCCCTTTCCCTGCTCAAGCGAAAACGTGACCTTCGTCTTCTCGCCACGGGGCCTCTGGCCACGGCTGCAGGGATTCCATCGCTGGATTTCCGCCACGTAGACGGAGGTTTTCTGATCCAGACAGCGGACTTCGAGGCTGGAGAGGTGGCCCTGCGCACTGTGACCAAACGTGAGCCGACCGATGAAGAGGCCAGAGACCTCCACTTCGCCTGGCGCGCGGTGAAGCACGTCAAGTCCAACGCCATTGTTCTGGCCAAGGGCCTGACACTTCTTGGCATGGGCGCCGGCCAGCCAAGCAGGGTCGACAGCGTTGAGATAGCACTGAAGAAGGCAGGCGAGCGCGCCCGCGGGAGCGTGCTTGCCTCGGATGCCTTCTTCCCCTTCCCCGATGGGGTTGAGCTGGCCGCCAAGGGCGGCGTCACCGCCATCATCCAGCCGGGAGGCTCGGTGAGGGACGAGGACGTCATCAAGGCAGCGAACGAGCATGACATCGCCATGGTCTTCACCGGAGTGCGCCACTTCAAACACTGATCCGTTCCTGCTTTGTCATCGGCGCCACGTATGACCCTACTCCGCGATCACGGCTCGACCACGCCTGTCACCGTCGCCGCTGTCTCCTTCGCTCCCGTGGTTCAGACCGGCACATCGCGGCATTCCAGCTTGACTTGGCATTCAGAAGTGAAATAACATGACCGAAAAACGTGGGGGCGCATGAGCCATGGCTAACGCAGTGCTTGTGGTGGACATGCTTCGAGGCTTCTTGGAAGAAGGCAACCCTCTCTACTGTGGCGAGGAGGCACGCCGCATAATCCCCAACGTCCAGAGATTGCTTGACAAGGAGATTGCGTCCGGTTCCACCGTCTTCTTCGTCTGCGACCACCATGACCCTGACGACGAGGAGTTCAAGATGTTCCCTCCCCACTGCATAGCCGGGACCTCAGAGGCAGAAATCATCCCACAGTTGGCCGGGTACCCCGGAGAGGTGACAACGAAGAGGCGCTTCAGCGGCTTCTTCGATAGCGACCTTGATGACAAGCTGAGAGCACTAGCTCCACAGAAGGTGGTCGTCTGCGGTGTGTGCACTGACATATGTGTCTGTCACACCGTGGCCGACGCCAGGAACCGCGATTACCAGGTGGAGGTGCCCGTCGACTGCGTGGCGTCTTTTGATGTGGCCGCGCATCACTCTGCCCTGCAGCACATGGAGAAGGTTCTGGGGGCCACGGTGAGAAGGCCCCCCCCAGCTGCAACGCTGACCCCCAGGTTCGAGACGCCCGCCTCCATCATCTCCGGGGACACGGCCGACATCTACTTCGTCCGCACCGTCGAAATCCTGAGAGAGGAAGGCCTCAATCCAGTTGCGACCATGGAGGTCTTCCCCTCGAGGGCAGGCATTCTGTGCGGCATGAAAGAGGTCCTCGCCCTGCTGGAGCATGTGCTGCCTGCCGAAGCTCGTGAGGTCTGGTCTCTATCGGAGGGCGAATCGTTTGAGAGGAAAGAGGTTGTGCTGCGGATCACCGCTCCCTACCAGAGCTACGGCGCCTATGAGACTGCCTATCTTGGCATGCTCGCCCACTGCAGCGGCTGGGCAACGGCAGCACGGGAGTGCGTTGACGCAGCTCAAGGCATTCCGGTCATCAGCTTTGGTGCCCGCCACGTGCATCCCACGATAGCCGGCACGCTCGACTATGCCGCCATCCTCGGTGGTTGTGTCGGCTGTTCCAGCGTGATCGGCGCCAAGCTTGCTGGCGTTGAGCCAAGCGGGACCATCCCCCATGCCCTCATCTTAGTAATGGGGGACACCACGACAGCCACCCTTGCCTTTGACAAGCATATGCCTCCTCAGGTTCCTCGCATCGCATTGGTTGACACCTTCAAGGACGAACCGGAGGAAGCAGTCAATGTAGCCCGGGCCATGGGCGGGAGGCTGCAGGCGGTGCGTCTGGACACGCCCGGAGAGCGCGGCGGCGTTACGGCACAGCTGGTCAAGGAGACAAGAGCGTGGCTCGATATCGCCAGCTTCAATGATGTGAGTATCTTCGTCAGCGGTGGCATCGACCCAGACCGCATCAGATACTTCCAGGAAAATGGCGCCCCCATCGCCGGCTTCGGAATCGGCAGCTACATCAGCGGCGCCAAGCCCATCGACTTCACCGCGGACCTCCACGAAATTGAAGGAAGGCCCGTCGCCAAGCGGGGTCGTATCCCGGGTATCACTCCAAACCCCAGGCTCAAGCGCACACTGTGAAAGGAGAACCGGTTGATGAAGAAGGCGCTGCTCTTAGCGGGAGGCCTTGCCCTTTGTCTGGTGGTGCTCGGTTGCGGACCGGGCACGCCCACCATCACCGTCGCCCAGATCCCATGGCCCGATAGTGAGACAACGAGCTATGTAATCCAGACCGACCAAGGAATCCAGGTGGGCACCTTCGATACCACCATATCCAGAGACGGCAATACGTATGTCATGACAAGCTACGCTGTGACCGGAGATATGACGGATGAGGTTGTGATGAGGTTGAACGCCGACGACCTCAAGCCGATTTCCGAAATGCAAACTGTACATGTGCCGCCGGGAACCTCGCTCCCCGAGGGCACCTACGAAGTGAACACCCACTACTACGAAGGCAGGCTCACCCTCGAGGCTTACCTCCCCGGTGATCAACATCAAGGTCCGTACGAGTTGAAAATCCCCGCGGATTCCTATGCCAATGACGAAGTGTGGTATCTGTTCAGGGCGCTTCCGTTCGAGGAGGGGTACTCTGGGCGCTACACCAATGTGATAACTTGGACTACCTTTCAGACACCCTCCACAACCGTTGCTATCGTAGGAACCGAGACCGTCAGCGCTCCGGCAGGAAGCTTCCACTGCTACAAGCTGGAAGCCACCGTTGCCGACACCTCGGTCTACATGTGGTATGGAACGGCGGCGCCCCACTATCTAGTCAAGTACCAGAAAGGCGACATCTTGCTCCTATTGACGGAGTACCCGTAGTAGGCTTTGTAGGATAGAGATGCATGATCCAGTTCATGCTTGACTTCTTCACCTCGTTCTTCCAGAACCCCACAGGATGGGGAATAGGTCTGGCCCTTGCCTTCGGCGCTGTGTGGCTCGCCCCTTTCGTCCCACTGCCAAGGAACACGGGGCTGCGCGTGTCAACCCTCACTGGCGTTCTTCTCGTCGTGTTCGTCTCCAGCGCCTTTCTCTCCCTCGCTGCCGTCGCCTTCATTCAGATTCCCCTCCAACTGTGGGTCGGACAGGCACTCGGCCACTTCTGGAGCCAAGAGACCCTGATGCGCTGGATCCTGCTAGCTGGCATACCCCAGATACTCCTCAGCGGCCTGGTGCAGGAAGCGGCAAAACTCGTGCCGCCCCTCATCTACATCAAGTGGAGGCGACCAGAAGAGGCGAGGACGGCGATAATCATCGGGGCAGTTGCGGGAGCGGGATTCGGCATTTTCGAGGCCCAGTGGGTGTTGAATGCCATTTTTGCCAGCGGCTGGACCTGGAGCTGGATTCAGGCCTTTGGCTTTCAGGCGCTGCTAGGCTTCTGGGAAAGGTTCTTCACCGTGCCCTTACACATCGGGCTTACCGCGATCGCTGTCTACGGCCTCTACAAAGGCAAGTGGTGGCAGTTCTACCTCCTGGCTGCCTTCATTCACGGCTTCACCAACTACAGCACGGTCCTGCTAGGAGGCGGGTACCTCACTCCTCTCCAGGTCGAGCTCTACCTCGCCATCGTAGCGGTGGCGACGGTGGCAACGGCTCTGTGGCTGCGCTGGCGCCCACAAAGGCAGCAGCCGCTGCCGATAGTTGGGGAAGCAGACGAGGGACCAGCACAGTCCGAGCTGTAGCCCTCACCCACCTCACGAACGCCGTGCAATAGCTCTTCCCCCCAGGTCCACCCACGCCAGAACCAGAGCCGCAGCGGCGGCAGCCGAGCACAGGGCCAATCCCAACGCGACCCCAACCAGTTGTGCTACCCACCCCATCACCGGCGCACCAATGGCGACGCCTCCGGTGAGCAGCGCGTGGAAAATGCCCGTGGCCCTGCCTCGCTCGTCGGGTGACGTTCGATCCGCTACCAGTGCCGATATCGCGGGAAACAGCAGCGCATACGCGGCCCCGTACAATGCAATCGCCATCGCGAGAAGGGCAAAGCTGCCCAGGGAGGGCATCACCGTCACAGAGACCACGCACACGGCCAAACCCGACGTGACCGGTATCAGCCGCCCTATCCGGTCGCTAATGCCACCCCCGAGAAACTGGAGCGCGGTGAACACAACGGCAAAGATGGCGAGCAGCATCCCCACATGGAATGCCCCCATTCCGAGAGTCCTGACGTGCAGCGGCAATAGCGTCACCACCCCACCGAAGGCGAAGTACTGAGCGAATATGGAGGAGTAGGAGGTCACCAGACCCCTTCGCCTCAGCAATCTCCATATTGTCTTCATATCCTCGCCAAGAGGGACATGCACCGCCATCATGGAGGCCTTCCCCTTCGGCATGACGACAGCCAACAGCGCTCCTAGAACAAGCATCGCTGCTCCAAAATAGAACACCGACCCGTAGCCCAAGCGTGAGGCCATGACCCCACTCAGGCCATACCCCACCAGCGTCGCCAATCCCATCGCCGTGCCGTAGAACCCCATGGCCCGACCCTTCCGAACACCACTGGCGTCGTCCACCGCCGCCGACATGGTCGCCGGACCTACCATGCCGCCAGTCACGCCGTGAAAAAGCCGCACCAGCGCCAGGTGGAACGGCAGCCGACACAAGGCGTACAAGAACATGGCGACAGCATCCCCCGCAAGACCAATGACCAGAGGTCTCTTGTAACCCCACCGGTCGACCAGCCTTCCAAACAGTATGTTCGCCGGGGTGTTGGCTATCGAATACAGGCCCACTATCAGCCCAATCATGCCAACGCTAGCCCCCAAATTCCAGGCATAGAGGGCCACCACCGGGATCAGCAGATGAGTGTCAAGAAAGCCGGTGAACGTGACTGCGAAGTTGAGAGGGAAAACGCTTCTGGCTTCAGGAATCCTCAGCTTCCTCATTTCGACCTCTCGAACTCCAAACAGAGAACCCGCTTCGTGGTATCTGTGACCTTGACCCATTCGGCAATGCGCCAGCCCACCACCCACACGATCCCCTGCGTCGAGCATACCAGCGGCACACGGTCTCGCCAGTCTCTGGGAATCTTCGCATCAACCATGAAGTCCTGGAGCTTCTTGGGCTCAGCCATTCCCAGTGGGTGAAACCGATCCCCAGCCCTGCGCCCTCGCACCGCCAGGTCTGCTCCGACCCGGTCAAAGTCGAGGCAGGCCTTGAAGCCTTCAGCCATGCTCCCAGGCTCCATGATCCTCGCCCGTGCCTTCCAGCCCGCAATGACCGTATCCCCGGGCACATTCAGTCGATGCTCCCCCTCCAGCGGAGGCAAGGGACATGTCTCGTGGCCCCCTCTTGTCACCAGGCATGTCTCGTAGCCCACAAGAAAGACTAGGCCCCTGGAAAGCGACAGCTTCTTACCCGCCTGCTTCGATAGGGCATCCATCATCACCTCGATGTGGACAGCGTGGATATCGGCAAGGTCTCCCAGAATCTCGCCGACAACACGCCGCAGCAGGTGACGCTGAAGTGACGGATGCAGCGACAGCAGCCCCGAAGTGTTGAGGAGAATGCCATTGGGCTGTACCGTCACAACTCTGCCCCACACCATACCTACCTCCCCGTCAAGAAAGGAGAGGTCGTCATCGGCAGCGCGAGCGGTGCGCAATAGGGCAGCACCGACACCACGACTGCAGCTTTGCAGGAGCGGGATTACCTCATGACGAATACGATTTCTCAGGAAGGCGGGTGAGTAGTTGGATACGTCCGTCCTCGGTTCAAGACCATATTCCCGGCAGTACCCCTCTGTCTCCACTCGCGTGACTTCGAGGAGAGGCCTCAGCAACCACAGCGTACCGCCTCTGCCCTGCCATCTGGTCATCGGCTGCATGCCCCGCAGTCCCGCAAGGCCGGTACCACGCATCACATGCATCAACACGGTCTCGACCTGATCATCCTCGGTATGCCCCAGGACAATCCGCTCGGCATTAACCGATTGGGCCACGTCACCATAGAAATCGTATCTCACCTCTCTGGCGGCCTGTTCCAGAGAGAGATGCTTCTCCTTGCGATACGCCTCCACGTCACGTGTCTGTATGGTCGCAGGCACACTTAGGCGCTCGGCCAATTCCGTCACATAGAGAGCATCGGCGGCAGAATCCATTCCCCGCAGCATGTGGTCCAGGTGTGCCACGTGAAGACTCACTCCAAGCGCCTGTCTGAGCTCGCTGAGAATATGCAGCAGACACACCGAGTCCGAGCCGCCCGACACGCCGACAACAAGAGTCTCCCCACCCTTGATGAGACCCTCTCTCCCTATGAACTCGAGTACTCGCGTCCCAAGACTCTGCATCAGCTAGGTCCCAGCCTCCAAATGGCAGGTATCATTATATAGCAGCAGCAGCGCCCCTTCCTGCCCGAAGCTGAGGATGCTCATCGAGGCCAGGTCCATACGTAGCCTCCTCAAGTTAGAAAGGCTCATGTCCAACGCTTTACACACGATGCTCTGAATGGCAAGGGAGTGGCTCACGACAACAACGGTCCCATCGACGTACAGGTTGGCCACTCTCTTCACTGAAGCCCATGCTCTGCCCTGGAGGTCAGCCATGGACTCGCCGCCGGGCACTTTCAGGGATGGTCCGCCCGTCGCCCACTTCTTCAGGAACTCCCCGTAGCGCGGCATCAGCTCGTCAACGGTGAGTCCGTCAAGGTCCCCCGCGTCGAGTTCCATCAGTCCATCATCGGGAATGACTTCCAGGTTGTGAGGACGTGCGATCTCATTGGCCGTCTCTCGACAGCGCCTTAGCGGACTCGAGTAGACCGCGGCCAATTCCTCATCCTTCAGTGCCGCGCCAAGTCGCGCCGCCTGTTCCCGCCCACGTTCCGTGAGCTCAATGTCGCTCTGCCCCATGATCCGGCCTTCTCGATTCCACACTGTCTCGCCATGCCTCGCCAGAATCAGTCTCATCCTGCTCCTTTCTCATAGTCCCGTGCTCGCGCCACTCTCTTGTAGTATGGCGGGTGGTCGTAGAACAGCCACTCCACCCAGCGACTTGGCTCCGCCTCAGACAGGTTCTGGTTGGCAAGACGTGTCATCATGGCGATGAAGCCCTCAGCGTTCTTGGTCAGTGTCAAAGCGTATGCGTCGGCAGCCCCCTCGATACGGCGGCTGTACGCGCTGGTCAACGGTGTCAGACTAAGAGCCAGCATGCCAAACACCACCGCAATCAGCGGGAACGCCGCAACATCGCTGCTTCCTTCGAAGCCAAAATAGGGTACGCCAGCCCTCAGCGCCAGATGCGCCAAGAAGAATCCTGCTAGAATTGCCAGCGATTGCATAGCAATCAGCTTGGCGATGTCGCGATGGACATGATGCCCCAATTCGTGCGCCACCATGACCTCAATCTCATCCGCAGAATACCGGTCTACAACAGTGTCGCCAATGATGATCCGCCTGGTGTTTCCCAATCCAACAAGAGCAGCGTTGCCGGTCGTCGCCTTGCTGCTCAGATTAATGGTGACGACACCCCGCACTTTTGTTTTCGCCCTCTCGGCAAGCCGCTCCAGTCGCTCCCTCAGGCCAGCGTCAGCCAGGGGTTCCAGCCTGTAGAACAGCGGAATGATGACAACCGGTGCCAGATTGGTCATGGCCACGCCGAACAAAACGACAAGAGCAGCGGCCATAAGCCACCACAGGTCGGGAAACCTGCCCAGCAGCCAATAGACACATGCCATGACGCCAATGGCCAGCACCAGGCCAAGCGCGCCCCTCTTCACTCCGTCAAGAAGCCAGCCACCAAGGCTCTGGCGCAAGAGGCCATACCGGCGAGGTACGATGTATCCTCCATAGAAGCTCAAAGGCGAGGAGAGTACCCTGAAGGCTGTCAACAGTATGATGAAATAGAGGGCCACCCTTATCAGCCAGGGGAAATCGAGGAGGTCACGCAAACCAGTGGATAGCGAAGTGAACAGGAGAATAAGAACGAAAGCACCGCCGAGGCCCAGTTCCAGGAACGCGAGGTGGCGCATCGTCCTGGCATAGGCCTTCGCTTTCTGCTGCCTTTCTGCGTCGAGATCCCCCAACCTAGCTGCCCGCCAATACCAGCCTGGTTCGGTGCACCGACCTCGGACGGTCGCCAAGACCCAGAGCCGCAGTCACCTGCTCAGGCCTGCCACTTGCCGTGTTGTCCGTACGCAGACGCATCCCCACAGTGCACTTCTTCTCCTCCCACCCCACAACCCACAGGCGATGCACCAAGGGGCGCAGGTCGTAGCGCCTCACCTCCGTGTCCCTCTGGTGCTGCCAGGGGACATGCTCTTTGGCCATGAAGGAACGAAGGGTAGCCTCGACCTCACCGGGCCCCTTCTCAGTCTCCAGCCTAACGTGGTATTCGGCCTGCCTCACCTGGGACTGGAGCGAAGGCAGGCCTGGCGCCACCTGCTCCGCCCTCGAGAGGCTTATGCCGCCAGGCAATTGCTCGGTCACCACCTTGCTGAGATGATAGGGCGACACTCTCTTCCGCACCGTGATGTCCATCAACTCGCCGTCGCTGGTCACACCGATGGGAAGGGGCGCAGCGATCGAAATCTTGGGGTGTGGACTGAAGCCCTGTGAGTAGGCCACTGTGATGCCGGCCCGCCGCAACACTCTCTCCCAAAGGCGCATCACATCCAAATGTGAGATGTACTTCACCTCGTCGCCGCGACAGAAGGTGATGCGCAGTCGCTGCATACCTATTCCTTGGTCAAGAGGACTTTCTCGATCTTCAGTCCCCGCATCTCGGTTATCACCAGCTTCAAGCCACCATACTTCAGCTGCTCCCCTGCTTTGGGAATGTAACCGAGCAGGCTGAGAATGAAGCCCCCTATCGTGTCATAGTCGCCCTCAGGCAGGCCCAAACCCAACTCGTCATTGGCATCCTCGACACGCATACTTCCTTCGACCTGGACTGTCTGCTCATCGATGAAGGTGAAGTCCTTGGCCTCGCCCATGAGTTCATCACCCAGCTCGCCCACGATCTCGCCCGCCAGTTGCTCCATGGTCACAATGCCACTGGTGACCCCAAACTCATCAACAACAACAACCATGTTGTAGCCCCGGGATCGCATTTCGCCGAACAGTTGGGCAATACGCTTGGTCTCAGGAACGAAATCGACCGAACGTACCAGCCCATCGATGGTGCTCCCCTGTTCCAGATTGCCTTTGGCCTGTGCCATCAGCACGTCCTTGATCGACAGGATCCCCACGACAGTGTCAATACTGTCCCGATAGACGGGAAACCGGGTGTGAGGGAATTCAGCATACGTGGCGAGGAAATCGTCGAGACTTGTTCCTTCCTCGACCCACGCGACCTCAGGTCGAGGGGTCATCACCTCGCGCACGCTTCGATCGCCGAAATCGAACACCTTGTGCAGCATCTCAGCCTCAGCGGCCTCCACGGTTCCCTCCGCACGACCCACCGAGATCATACTGCGGATCTCCTCTTCGCTCACCAGCGCCTTCGGCAGGCGCGCCTTCCCCCCGGCAAGAGCCGAGCCAATCCACCCCAGTCCAGCCGCCAACGGGTAGACAATCCTGGCTACCACCTCCAACGGATACACGTACAGCAGTGCCAATCGCTCCGGGTGTCGCATGGCCAGCGTCTTGGGACTCACTTCAGCGAAGACCAAGAGCACTATTGTTACTGTTATTGTGGCGATAAGCACCCCGATATCACCCGCCCAGATGGACACCGCCACCACCGTACCCAGGGAAGCTGCAGCTACATTCACGAAGTTGTTGCACAACAGGACTGTCGCCAGCAGCCTCTCCGACTGCTCCATCACCCTTTCCACACGCTCGGCGCCCCTCACCCCCGTGTTCACCATGTGCTTGACACGAGTCCGCGGCAGCGAGATAAAGGCGGTCTCAGCACTGGAGAAGAACGCTGACGCAACCAGACAAAGCAGAAGAAGCACCAAATACAAGACGCTAGTACTGTCTATTACCGCACCCCCCCCTCAGCCATGTTTTCTCAAGAGAATGGCAGCCACCATCGGACTATTTGGGGTTTCTCACAACCTCCAAATCTGCCGGGCTCGCTCGGTCAGAGTTGCACTTCGGGCAACGCGCTTTCTGCAGCCTTGTCTGTTTCTGCTTCTTGATATCTACGCTTTATGATTCTGTACCAGTCGTGGTAGTTGTAGATACCCTGGAAGGCTATACCGCTGAGGAATCCACAAATCACCACTGGGGGCACAAATGGTATGGATGCTGTGAAGGCAAGCGGCATCATCAATACAGCGATCATCCAGTGGTGCAAATGGATTGTGTAGTTCCCCAATGGAATGTAGATTGACCTGACCCTGCCCTTCCTTCCCGCTGCTCTCCCCGCTCCCACCTTGGTCACCAGATAGCCGAGAAGCCAACTAAGGAAGTACGAATAGCCAAGGAAAACGCCGGCTGTCAATACGGGCAGCATACAGATTACCCTTTTCCTGTCTGGACGATACTTCCACTGCCTCACTCGACTATTCTCTATCCTCTGAAAGCCAACTGCCAGGCAACTCCCCACCCTGGTCCTGGATGCCCTTCTTTGCTCCGGTTTGGTGACCGTACACCTGCAGCCGGGAGTCTCTTTCCTTTGTCATCCATGCAAAGGTACTGTATCAGGTGGGACAGTGCCTGTCAACGAAGCGCGCTGCCACCAAGGCAAGCTGTTTGTGAATTCGGCAGCAGGCATGATATAATCGCTGCTCGGTGAGATTCTAAGGGAAGTAGAGTGTGGTCTTAGTCTGGGTCAAGTTCTTCATTTGCGTGCTCCTTGTCCTCCTCTTCGGAACCAGGTTGTCGCGCTACGGGGACGTCATCGCCGAGAAGACAGGTGTGAGCGGGATTTGGATCGGACTTATCTTACTGGCCATCGTCACTTCCCTTCCCGAGATAATCACTGGCATAAGCGCCGTCGCCGTCGTCCACGCCCCTGACCTCGCAGTGGGAACCCTCTTTGGAAGCAATGCATTCAACCTCTCGATCATTGCTGTGTTGGACATAGTACACCGTCCCGGCTCACTGCTGGCCAGCGCCAGCCAGAATCACAAGCTCTCGGCTGGGCTGGGTATACTGCTCATCGTCATCGCCGCCGCCAGCATCTTCTTGAGCAGCGCAGTCTGGGACGGCGCCATCTCCTGGCTCGGCATCTATAGCCTGGTGCTCGTTGTTCTGTACCTACTGGGGTCGAGGTGGATCTATCAACGCGAGCCTAGTGCCGCAGCTATACCTTCCGAAGCCCTAAGATATGAGAGGATATCATCACGGAGAGCCTACATCGGCTTTGGCATCGCAGCCATCGGCATCATTGGAACGGGAATATGGCTTGCCACAGTGGGCGATGATATCGCTACACTGACTGGCCTGGGCAGTACCTTTGTTGGCAGTCTCTTTCTGGCGCTGACCACATCGTTGCCCGAAGTCGTTGTTGCACTCGCAGCGTTGCGCATCGGCGCCGTGGACATGGCCATCGCTGACGTATTGGGCAGCAACATCTTCAATATCGGGTTCGGCATCGCGTGCTTCGACGTGTTCTCCGGTGGCGTCTCAATCTTCGCCACAGCCTCCCCAGACCACTTCATTACCGCTGGTGCCGTCGCGGGCATGAGTCTCATTGTCATCATCGGCCTTGTGCTGCGTGCCAAACGAAAAGCCCTTGTAGTTGTGAGTTGGTATGCCCCGCTCATTCTGGCAATCTACGTTACCGGCGCATACTTCCTCTTTCGCACCAGCGTCGGCTGACCACGTCACACTCGTTCACCTTCCTAGCTCCAGCCTGAGAGCACCCATGATTTTCTTGAGGCGGGCGTTCTCCCGGACAACTGCCTTCCGCTTACCACCGTTGACGTCGAGGATATGGGGTGCCAGGAACTCCTCCCGCCACTGGCAGCACTGAGCCTAGCCAACTTGGCGCTCCGTGCACATGTCCGCTACTGCACCACCCTGGAATCCCTGCACGACGATGTTGGCCCTGGTCCGGGGATCCCATTTCCTTCGGTTCGCACCTCCTTCTCTTTCTCCAGCCATTTCATTCACTTAATCGCGCCACTTACCTTAATGGCGAGCACTGTGACTGCCCACGTCAGTAGCTGAAATCGAAATCCCTTTCTGCCATCTCCACCTCCAATAGGAATTCAACCGCAGAAGTCGTCTAGTTGTTGCCCAGAGAATCGCTGACAAGGTATACTATGGCAATGAACGACATTTCGAACAGTGTGGAAGCTACCGAAGTCGAGGCTGAAAGGATACTTGAAGAGGCCAAGACCAGGGCAAACGAAACTCTCCTCAAGGGTAGAGAAGAGGCCAAGAAGATCGTTTCCTCCGAGTTGCCTATGGACGAAGTCAAGGAGGAGTCTCACAGGATTATCCATCAGGCTACTATGGAGGCCGAGGAGAGAATCGCAGCCTCTGTGAGGAAGGCCTCTGAGATTCATGCCGATGCTGAGAAGAAAGCAGCGGAAATCGTGGAACTCATGGTGAGTATCATCACGGGGGCAAAGGCAGCATGATACCCCTAGTCCTCAATTCTCCTGAGCCTATGCTCAAAGTCAGGGTAGTGACTGCCAAGCACTATGCGACCAGCGCCTTGAAGGCGCTGCATAGAGTTGGCGTTCTCCACGTCGAGAAGAGCGAGGAGCTCAGACCCATAGACAGAGAGGCTATCGAATGTGAAAGACGGGGAGTCGCCGAGCTACTGGCAACCATAGATGACGTACTGGCTTATGCCCCCGAGCAACAGTTGCTGCCCACGAGAGAAAGCGTTGATGTCATCTACACCAGACCCCTCGAAGAAATCGATGCCGAAGTGCGTCAACTGTGCACCAAGCTCATCAACATGCACCAGAGAGCTGTCAGACTCACCGAGGAGGCTGACCGACTAAGAGGACTTGGAACGCGTCTCGCACCGCTTCAGCAGCAGGTGGACGTCAGGCTGCCGGACTTGAGATTCTCCGGCAGCTACCTCTTCTCCCGAGTCTGCGCACTGCCACGTGAGACGTACGAGACTCTACACCGGAAGATGAAGGACTATCTGCTCGGAGACATAGCAGTTACACTGGAAAACGAAACCGTTCTCTACGTCATTGCTCGGGCGGAGCACCAAGAGGCAGTCGAGGCTGCAGTCAAGGGCAGTGGCGGCAAGATTCTACAAATACCAGCTGAAGACTTGACTCTGGGGCAATTCCTCGCCGCAAACGGAGACAGAATCCACAGTATTGAGGAGGAACTTGCGGGACTGCGCAGTGAGATTGGAGACAGGACCAGAGAGAATCTAGAGAAGCTCGTTCTCTTCACTGAGGCACTGTCAGCGGAAAACGAAAGGCTCTTGGTTCTGGAGAAAGCCGCTGAAGCCAAGTACGTAACACTGATTGAAGGATGGATCCCGGAGAACAAGATCGAGGCTGCGGTCTATGAGGTGAGAGACTGCCTGGATTACGTCTTCGTCGACTCGAGAGTACCTGCACCGGACGACGAGCCTCCCACAAGCCTCAGAAACCCCCGCGGCATGAAGCCATTCGAGGTGATCACCAAGCTCTTTGGCTCCCCAAAGTACGGAGAAGGGGATCCGACACCAATAATCTCCTATTCATTCGCCATTTTCTTCGGCCTCATGCTGTGTGACGTGGTTTATGCCATCGGGGTAATGCTCGTGACAAGATTTGTCCTACGAATCTTCGTTGACGATCCCAATACCCCGGGTTATAGGTTATTTCAACGGGTACTCTATACCAGCAGCGGTATTGCCCTGCTCTTTGGTCTGCTTACCGGGACATATCTAGGAGATGCTTACCATTTCTTGGGAATCGAGAGCCTGGCACTGGCAGAGTCGGTCAAACAGGTGCTTGGCGATCCTATCACCTTCATAATTCTGGCCATTGCATTGGGTGTCATCCACGTAAACACAGCCCACGTGCTGGCACTGATCAGCGGGGTGAAGGAAGGGAAGAAAGGCGTGGTAGTCAGCAAGATCGGGCTCTTTGCTCTCCAAATCTTTGGCATCCCCTTGGTCCTTCTCTGGCTGTTCAACGTGGCCCTGCCGGTGAGCACTGGGGTGTATTCCATCTTCACGTACATCGTCCTCGCCAGCGTGGTGCTTATCGTCGTCTCCGCCTTCATGCAACGTGGTAGCCTGGGAGCCGTCTTCTGGCTCTTTGATCTGACCGGCCTTCTAGGCGATATCATGTCATACTGTAGGCTAGCCGGAGTCGGCTTGGCCACGTTTTATCTGGCATCCAGTTTCAATATGCTCGCGCAACTGCTGTACGAGATGATACCCGGCGTGGCGGGGGCCATCATCGGTGCCATCCTGGCAATTCTTGTCTTGGCCTTCGGGCATACCATCAACCTAGCCCTCAGCGGCCTCACCGCCTTCATACACTCCCTTAGGCTATGTTTTGTGGAATTCCTATTCAAATTCTATGAGGGAGGAGGCAGAGAATACAGCCCATTCAGGCTGAAGTCTCCGGTGCCCGTCACAGTCGGAAGAAAGTGAATGGAGGTGAATATTGGGTCCCGAATCTTTGGCAGTCCTTGGTGGTGCACTAGCACTTGCCGGTGGTCTATTGGGCTCCGCGATCGGAATAGGCATTGCCGCATCGGCTGGCTTAGCTGCCTTGTCCCAGGATAGCGCACAGTTCAGAAATGTGATAATCCTCTCATCACTGCCCATGACGCAGTCCTTCTATGGGCTGATAGTGCTGATACTGGTGCTGACAGCAGTAGTCCCCTCTCTACCGGCCGAGGGCAACAGCGGCTTCACAGTCCTGGGCGCCTGTCTAATAGCCACCTTCGCCTTTGCTGCTTCGGCAATATACCAAGGTTCAGTTTGTGCCTCAGGCAACTCGCTGTTGCCCAAGACCAGAGGAGGGATACTGACTTCCTCAATGATGCTAGCCGTCTTCGTCGAGTTGATAGCTGTATTGGGGTTGGTGTTTACCATAATGGCATTCACCATCCTGGGAGTCATGTAGGGGTGTCTCATGCCAGCCACAGGTATGGATAAGATAAGGGAGGCTATACTCGCCAAGGTGGAAGCAGAGGCAAGGGACATAGTAGGAGAAGCAGAAGCCAGGGCACAAGAAGAGATAGAGAGAGCCAAGAAGCAGCGCGAGATAAGGCTCCAGGAAGAGAAACGCAAGACGCTTGAAGACGCCGAGCGAGAAGGTGCTAGGATCATTGCGCAGGCTTCGATCACAGCACGCCAGAACCTATCAGGCGCCAAGGCTGATGCAATAGCCAGGATAGTGAGCGGTGTCAAGAATAAGCTGGCTGAGACCTCAGCGGATGAAAGCTTTTCCCCAAGCTTGATTGCCGAAGCCATCGATGGGCTGGGCGGCAAGAGGGGCGAACTCTACGTTCCTCCTCGGCATGCGGAAAGGGCACGGGCGCTTATCAAGGGAGACAAGAAGCTCGCTGCTAAGATCGAGGAGGTAAAGGAGCTCGATTGTATGGGAGGCGCTATCGCGGAGGACGTTGAGGGGAAACTGAGGATAGACAATACCTTTGAGACCAGACTCGACATGCTGTTGCCAAGGCTTCTGCCAGAGATATCTAGAGATCTCTTCAAACGATATCGAGACGAGAGTTGATTAGCACAGGTTATGCCTTTACATCTGCATATCTAAAAGGTGAGGAGGCCCGACTCGTAGCCTCCGAGCATGTCAGCCGCCTGCTGAGAGTATCGGATATTCGAGATGCCCTAGCCGTCATGAACGACACCGACATTGGAGGCTACCTCGAGCAGGTCTCACTGAGAACCTTTGATGACATCGAAGAGCATTTGTGGCTGTATTTGCGCGAGTGCCTCCAGCGCCTCGAGGGGTTCAAATTGCTGCCCTCCGGCATGTCCAAGGTATTGAAAGCCTACGTCGTCAAGTACGATGTCCTGAATATCAAGGCCGCCTTGTGGGCTGTCTCGAGCGGCAGGCAACTCCGCATGATCCCCATCGGCGTTATTCAAGGCCATGGATTGCTGGACAGTCTTGCTCAGGCCAAGGATCTGAACGACATTGTGGAGACTCTAACGACATGCAAGCTCGGCAATTACGCCGAAATCCTGCAGGAGCACGAGAAGGACATCGCTGCAGGAGGCAAGTCGAGACTCCTGGCTGAGGCCAGGTTGGACGGCGAATACTTCAGAAACATGCTGCACCAAGCGAGAAGTACAGGCAACGGTGACCTGCTGTCGACAGCCTTCGGCTTCATCATAGACCTTACAAACCTGCAGATTGCCTGCAGGGCCATGGTTAAGGGCATGGAATCTGACGCCGCCGATTATGCTATCCCCGGCGGATACCTTGTTACGCAGACGGCCGTAAGGGATATGCTGTCCTCGAACCTCAACGACATGCCCCAGAAGCTTGGAAATGCTCGCTATCGGGAGATAGCAGATGAGATAGTGGCCAGCTATGACAAGACGGGAAACATCGCGACGGTACAGGAGATCATTGACAAGCACAAGTTCAGGTTGCTTGAGGAGATGCTGTCGCCAAGGCTCATGTCACCGCTGGTGATGGCCTGGTACCTGATCCTCAAAGAAACAGAGATGCGCAACGTAAGCCTCATTCTGAAGGCGATCACGGATGGAGTACCTGTGGAAGAGGTAAAGGACTACTTGGTGGTGCGACCATGATGCCTCCAAGACAGCTCGACATAGCGGTGATAGGCGACGAAGACCTGGTTGGCGGACTGAGGCTGGCTGGCGCCAGCAGGTACCACGTGGTAACTGAAGATTCCAGCGCCCCCCAGGAAGTCAGGGAGGCTCTGAGCAAGTACTTGGGCGACCCGGACGTGGGCACCGTTGTTATACTGGAGGACTATGTGGAATACGCCAGGGATCTTGTCACGCGTGTCAGGAGGGGAAAGCAAACGACACCCGTAATCATCGAAGTTCCGTCGAGGTTTGGCACGACGCGCGAAGATATCAGGGAATACTACAAGGCATTTGTAAGAGAATCGATAGGCTTCAATATAGAGATATAGATGCTGATTATCTGGTATTGCGAGCGGAGTATGGCAGTCCGCAGCCACTACAGGGAGTGCCTTGTACCCGTACCCTTCGCAACGACAACAAGCTAGGAGGCCGAAGGCATGGGCAGAATATGGAGAGTATCGGGCCCGTTGGTTATTGCCGACAACATGAGAGGTTCCCAGGTCTATGAGATCGTCGAGACGGGGGAGGAAGGGCTCGTGGGGGAGGTAATAGGACTGGAAGGGGACAAGGCGATTATACAGGTGCACGAGGATACCCTGGGACTGAGGACTGGCGAAATCGTGAGGGGAACGGGGAAAATCCTCAGCGCCGAGTTGGGCCCAGGGATGGTGGGGGCTATCTATGATGGGCTCCAGAAATCCTTGCTTGCGTTGGCTGAAGATACTGGCTCGTTCATAAAGCGAGGCGCGAAGGCACCGGCGCTTCCGCGTGACAAGAGGTGGCCATTCACGCCCAGCGTCAAGGTCGGGGACACAGTTGGCACGGGAGACATCATCGGCACCGTTCCCGAGACCGGCCTGATCGAACACAGAGTAATGGTACCAGCCGGGATTGACGGCGTGGTGAAGGAGATCAGGGAAGGCGACTACACCGTCGAGGAGCCCGTGGCGGTGGTGGGGCAGAATGGCGAGACAGTGGAACTCACTCTGATGCAGGAATGGCCGGTGAGGAAACCGAGACCCTACAAGAAGAGGCTCAATCCTTCGGGCTTGCTTACGACCGGTATGCGTATTCTGGATTATATGTTTCCCTTGGCTCTGGGTGGCAAGGCTTCAATACCTGGAGGCTTCGGTACCGGAAAGACTGTTGCCATGCAGCAACTGGCGCGATGGGCCCAGACGCATCTGAATATCTACGTTGGCTGCGGCGAAAGAGGCAATGAGATGTCAGACGTGCTCCAGAGCTTCCGGTTGCTTAGGGAACCCCACACGGGAAGATTGCTTCAAGAAAAGGAGATATTCATCGCCAATACCTCCAACATGCCCGTTGTGGCCAGAGAGGCAAGCATTTTCGTCGGTATCACCATGGCTGAATACTTCAGGGATATGGGTTATGACGTTCTGCTGGTTGCAGACTCAACCTCGCGATGGGCTGAAGCCATGAGAGAGATGGGCGGCAGACTTGAGGAAATGCCAGGAGAGGAGGGCTTCCCGTCCTACCTGGGTTCGCGCCTTTCTGCCTTCTATGAAAGGGCGGGAATCGTCGAGTGCCTGGGCGGCCCGGAGAGACAGGGGTCGATAACAGTAGCCGGGGCTGTGAGTCCTCCCGGAGCTGACTTCAGTGAACCGGTGACTCAGAATACTCTCAGAATAGTAGATGCTCTGTATGCCCTGGATGTCTCTCTGGCCAACAGGAGACATTTCCCGGCCATAAGCTGGCTTACCAGTTACAGTCTGTATGTGGACTCGGTCAAAGACTGGTGGGACGAGGCCGATCCCGGTTGGGTGGACACCAGGGCTACGGCGCTGAAGATACTTCAGCAGGAGGCCGAGTTAGAGGAAATCGTGAGACTTGTGGGTCCCGAAGCTTTGCCCGAAGGTGACAAGCTCTTGTTGCTCGTCGCCCGGATGATACGCGAGGACTTCCTCCAGCAAAGCGCCTACCATCCGGTTGACACCTACTGCACACCGGAGAAAGCTGGCCTCATGCTCAAGACCATTGTGAGGTTCTACGAGTTGGCTCAGGAGATGCTGAGTTCAGGGCTCGGAATTGAGAGCATCCGCTCATCGCCTATGGTCTATAGGATATCCCGAATGAAGGACATACCCAACGATGACTTCCGACAAAGGGCCAGCGAACTGTCGGTGGAGATGGAAAGAACCCTGATAACCGGCAAAGGGGCAGTCTAACGTCTGGGAGAACGAGCAGGGTCAAACAAGGAGGTCTGAAGTGGATTTCTCCTCGCTTTACATCAAAGAAAGTCGCGCAATTGTCACAGCCAAGGGGTCTTTGCTTATAGCCGAGAGCATCCCCGGCATCAAGTTCAACGAGATCGTCGATGTTCATCTTAGCAGCGGTGAGGTGAAAAGCGGTCAGGCGATAGACATCAGTGAAGAGGCAACTGTGGTCCAGGTGTTCGGCGGAGTCAGCGAGGTGGACCTACTGGGGAGCAGGATAAGGTGCAGGGGTGAGACTCTGAAGCTGGCGGTATCTCTGGACATCCTCGGCAGGATCTTGAACGGCATAGGGGAGCCCATAGATGGCGGACCCTCCGTGATCCCTGAGCACTACTTGGATGTCTACGGTGAACCCGTCAACCCCGCATCCCGCCAGCCACCAGCGGAGTTCATCGAAACCGGAATCTCGGCCATTGACGGGTTGAACGCACTGGTGAGAGGCCAGAAGCTCCCCATATTCAGCGGCTCAGGCCTCCCGCATAACCGCATTGCGGCCCAGATAATCAGGCAAGCCACGGTGAAGGGCAAAGAGGAGAGATTTGCCTTGGTGTTTGGCGCCGTAGGCGTGAGCTACGACGACGCTTCCTTCTTCATCAGCAACATTGAGAGAACCGGCGCGTTGGAGAGAACAGTAGCCTTCGTCAATACCGCATCGGATCCTGTTATCGAGCGCATATCAACGCCGAGGTTGGCTCTCACCGCAGCCGAGTTCCTGGCATGGGAACATGATATGCATGTGCTGGTCATACTCACTGACATGACTAATTATTGTGAGGCTCTCCGCGAACTCTCTTCCATGCGCGAGGAGATACCATCCAGGAGAGGGTACCCCGGGTACATGTACACTGACCTGGCCACGATGTATGAGCGGGCAGGAAGGATTTCTGGCAAGCAAGGGTCAGTCACCATTGTGCCCATTCTGACAATGCCCGACGACGACATAACACATCCGATTCCCGATCTCACCGGCTACATAACCGAAGGTCAGATTGTGCTGTCCCGCAATTTGGAGAGAAAGGGGATATACCCGCCAATAGATGTATTCCTGTCTCTCTCCCGAATGATGAAAGAAGGGATCGGGCCTGGCAAGACAAGGGAGGATCACAACAACGTTTTCATGCAATTGTATTCCGCCTACGCCGAAGGGTCTTACCTGAGGGAGATATCGACCATCGTAGGCGCCGAGGCGCTGAGCGACAGAGACAAGGTGTACTTGAGGAACGCGGACGAATTCGAGAAGACGTTCATAGCTCAAGGCGAGCACGAGACGAGGCGGGTGGAACACACCCTGGATATTGGGTGGCAGCTCTTCTCGGCCCTTCCTGAAGAGGACTTGAAGCTGATCAGTGAAGAGTTTATCAAGAGATACCACCCGAAGTACACTGGAACCGCTGCAAGAGAAGCGAGGTAGTCTCCACAAATGCCCCAACTAATCAAGGTCAGACCGACCAAGACTGAGCTGGTAAAGCTGAAACGCCGGCTTTCGTTGGCCGAGAGGGTGCAGAAGATACTCAAGGACAGACTTACGATACTTACCATGGAGTTCCTTCAGGTAACGCGAGAGACGGTGGCAGCCAAGCAGAGACTGGTTGACGTGCTTGCTGAGGCCCATAAGGCGTTGTCGATTGCCACGGGGTATCATGGGTACATAGCCTTGGAGAAGGAATTCATAGCATCTGAGGCTGACCTCAAACTCGTTGCCGGCTCAAGAAACATAGCTGGCGTTAGGATTCCCTCCTTTGAACTGACGGGTCGCCACAACTCAGTGACGGGGTACAATCTGGTTGACACCTCTGCGTCGTTAGACCACGCTTCCGGCCTGTTTCGAGAGGGCCTCGACGCCATAGTCGAATTGGCTGAACTCCAAAGGGGACTGGAGTTGTTGGGCATGGAGATAAGCAGAACGAAACGGATAACCAACGCCCTCGAGTACATAATAGTCCCCGCGCTCCAAGTGACTATAAGCTACTTGCATATGAAGTTTGAGGAAAGGGACAGGGAAGAGAAGGGACGGTTGAAGCGTGTGAAGATGTTGGTCGGACGAGGATAGACGAATGTCTGGCGACTCAGCGTACGAAAAGATGCTCCAGGAATGTCTGAGAAGCGAACTCAGATTGGTGAATGCCGCGCTGCCAACGAGTCAGAAACCGCTATCCGATTTGTTGTGCGAGGAATACCCTCACGTCGTATGTACGGATGGCAGCTTTCATCTTTTCAAGAGAAGAGAGCTTGAGTATTGCGCCGGAATCACCAATCCCGATGAGCAAGAAGCGCTCCTGCTGCCCATGATCATAGAAGTTGGCGGGGGGCGGACTGAGGCAGCGGTGGTGTGCCGAGGACAGGTGGAGGCGAAGGTTGCATCGACAGTTCTCAACATGCCAATCACATCTGAGCAGGGGAGGATCAGGATATACAAGCCACAGTTGGCACTGCTGAGGAAGACACTGAAGACGACAACCCAGTATGTCTTCCTCCGCGACTCCCCACACTGACTATGCCAGTAGAATACAGATAGGGTATAATCGTATCTCAGTTTGTCAGCCCCTGTAGCTCAGAGGATAGAGCACCAGCCTCCGGAGCTGGGGGCGAGGGTTCGACTCCCTCCAGGGGCGCAGATCGTCGTATAGAATGGGGGTCTAGAAGGATGTCAAATGAGCGACCTGATTGAGATCCGCTGGCACGGGCGCGGTGGCCAAGGAGCGGTCACCGCCAGTGAGGTCCTTGCTGAAGCTGCGCTCCACGAGGGCAAGTACTTTCAAGCCTTCCCTGACTACGGGCCTGAGCGCATGGGGGCACCGATTCGCGCCTACACCAGGATCAGTTCATCTCCGATCAAGCAGCACCACCAGATTACCGAGCCGGATGTTGTTGTAGTGCTTGACCCCACGCTTACCGGAGTCGTCGATTTCACTGAGGGGCTCGACGACGACGGGCTGTTGCTGGTGAATACGCCCATGTCTCCTGCCGAGGTCAGAGAGCAGTTGGGCTTTGACCGGGGAAAGGTATTCACCGTCGATGCTACCCGTGTCGCCCTGGACACCATGAAGCGGAATATCACCAACACCCCTATGATAGCAGCGCTCCTTAAGGCGCTCGAAGTAGTGAGCAAGGACGTGGTCCGTGAGGAAATCAAGCACCGCTTCGACACGAGGGTCAGTGCGGATGTCGCCAAGGCCAACGTTGAGGCCTTTGACCGAGCCTATAGAGAGGTAAGGGAGGGATAAGGATTTGACTCTGAAAACATGGAGGGACATCCCCATAGGGGGCCTGATCACCGATGCCGGCAATACCCAGGACTACGAGACGGGTAGCTGGCGTTCGCACCGTCCGGTCATAGACATGGATAGATGCAGCCACTGCATGATCTGCTGGGTGTACTGCCCGGATAGCGCCATCATGGTCAAGGATGGAAAGCTGGGCGGGATTGACTACACTCATTGCAAGGGGTGTGGCATTTGTGCCCACGAGTGCCCTAGAAAGGCAATCACTATGGTGGAGGAAGCTTCCGCCAAGGAAGGAGCACGGTGATGGTATCGGCAAAGGTGAAGGGGAAACCCGTTGCCCTCGACGGTGACCGCGCAGTAGCTGAAGCGATGCGACAGGTCAACCCCGACGTCGTAGCCGCATATCCCATCACGCCACAAACAGAGATCGTCATGCGCTTCAGCGAATTCGTCGCCAACGGCGAGGTGGTCACCGAATTCATCCCGGTGGAGAGCGAGCACGCCGCGATGAGTGCTACCATCGGCGCCAGCGCCGCCGGAGGGCGAGCCCAGACTGCCACTGCTGGAGCGGGATTGGCCTTCATGTGGGAAGTCCTCTGGGTCGCCTCGGGAATGCGCCTTCCCATCGTGATGCACCTCGTCAATCGCTCCCTTTCCGCTCCGTTGAACATCCACTGCGATCATTCCGACTCCATGGGCGCTCGCGATGCTGGATGGATCCAGCTTTACGACGAGACGGTCCAGGAGGCCTATGACAACGCCATTCAAGCGCTGCGTATCGCGGAGCACCCCGATATAATGCTCCCTACTTTGCACGCTCTTGACGGCTTCATATTGGGGCACGGGCTTGAGAGACTGGAGCTGCTCCCCGACGATGCAGTGAAGGCGTTCATCGGCACCTACACACCTGCCCATCCCCTTCTCGATGTTGACCACCCCGTTACCTACGGCCCCATGGACCTTGCCGACTACTTCTTCGAACACAAGCGCCAGCAGGCCGCAGCCATGGAGAAAGCACTCGAGGTTATTCCTCGGATTGGCGAGGAGTTCGGCAGGCTCACCGGGCGGTACTACGGACTTGTCGAAGGGTATCGCCTCGAGGATGCTGACTTCGCGACCGTTGCTCTCGGTTCTACCGCGGGAACGGCCAAGACTGTTGTGGATGAGCTGCGAGACCTGGGAATCAAGGCGGGCCTGCTCAAGCTCCGCTGCTTCAGGCCGTTTCCGGCATCAGCGGTGGCGGAAGCCTTGGGCAACAAGAAGGCTGTAGCCGTGCTCGACCGCTCCCTCTCGTTCGGGGCTCAAGGCAATCCCCTGTTCCTCGAGGTGGTGACCGCCCTTTACACCCACGGTTTCAGTCCAAAGGTGGTGAACTACGCCTACGGCCTTGGAGGGCGTGACACGGTTCCCGCACTGATTCATCAAGTCTACAAAGACCTCGTTGAAATCGACAGGAGCGGCCTTACGGGCCCCCCCCTGAGATTCCTCGGGGTGAGAGAGTAAGAGGAGAAGCTATGGCAGTGAACCTGAAGCAAATGGCGCAAGAGGAGGATGCACTCGCCCCAGGCCATCGCTTGTGCGCCGGCTGCGCTGAGCCAATAGTAGTCCGCCAGGTGCTCCACGCCGTGGGGCAGCCCGTTATAGTCGGCTCACCAACCGGGTGCCTTGAAGTGGCAACCACGACGTACCCCTATTCAGCCTGGCGCGTCCCTTGGATCCACACCGCCTTTGAGAATGTCGCCTCCACCATATCCGGCGTCGAGACAATGTATCGCTCCCTGGTCAAGCAGGGCAAGATGGAGGACAAGGGCATACGCTTCGTCATCTTTGCCGGCGACGGCGCCACCTACGATATCGGGCTCCAGTTCCTCAGCGGAGCGCTTGAGCGGGGACACAAGTTCCTTTACGTGTGCCTCAACAACGAGGCGTACATGAACACCGGCATCCAGCGTTCAAGCGCAACACCTTTCGGCACGTGGACCACAACTTCACCAGTGGGAGACGCAATGTCTGGCAAAAGGGAGAACCGCAAGGACATCACCGCCATCGTCGTCGCTCACAACATCCCTTATGTAGCGCAAGCAGCACCCCACGCCTGGCGTGACCTGATGACGAAAGCACAAAAGGCCGTTTCTGTGGACGGCCCATCGTTCATCAACGTGCTCGTCCCCTGCCAGAGAGGCTGGCGGTACCCGCCTGAGCAGACCATATCTCTCACCAAGCTCGCTGCTGACACGTGCGTTTGGCCGCTGTACGAAGTGCTCAACGGCCAATGGAAGCTGAACTACCGCCCTTCGCCAAAGAAGCCGATACGAGAATGGCTGCAGTCCCAGGGGCGCTTTCGGCACCTGCTTACGCCCGAAAACAGCTCCATGGTCGATACCCTGCAGGAACTCATAGACAAGCAGTGGAACGAGCTGCTTGAGCGGTGCAAGGAGTAGCAGACCTCCAGTCGGGCACTTCCCCCCGGCGGAGACACTGTGCCGACTGCCCGCCCACAGCCTAGAGACACAGGAGGAAGACTCATGACAGAGGAGGTCAAACCGCGGATCACAGAGAAGTTGGCTCGTTTCATCGTAGAGACCAACTTCGACAAGATGCCACCGCGGGCAGTGGACACCGCCAAGAGAGCCTTGCTGGATTGTCTTGGTGTCACCTTCACTGGGGTGGTAACTCACGAAGGGAAACTGATAGTCGACTTCATCAAGGAGCTAGGGGGGAACCCTTCCGCTTCGGTGATAGGCGGGGGCTTTCGTACGTCCGTGCCCCTGGCCGCTTTGGCCAATGGGACTATGGCCCACGCCGAGGACTTCGACGACTGGACCGTCGTCACCCTGGGCCACCCGACGGTGCCCATGCTCCCGGCCATACTGGCGCTTGCCGAGGTAAACAAATCCACCGGTAGGGAGGTTGTCGAGGCATACATCGTCGGTTTTGAAGCGCAGTGCGCCGTAGTGCGTGGCGTCAGCGGCAGCCACTACATGCGAGGATGGCATGCCACCGGCACGATCGGAACGATGGGCGCCGCAGCGGCAGGGGCCAAGCTACTGAAGCTGGACGTTCAGCAGACCAGGATGGCCCTCGGCATGGCTGCATCCCAAGCCTGTGGCCTCAGGCAGAACTTCGGCACCATGACCAAGCCCTTCCACCCAGGAAACGCCGCCAGAAGCGGCGTCATGGCAGCCATGCTGGCCAAGAGGGGCTTCACCGCCCATCCCGACATTCTGGAGGAGCGGTTCGGCTTCATCAACGTGTTCAAAGGCAACGGGCAAGGGGAGTTGGAACAGGTGACAGCCACCCTCGGCCAAGAGTATGCAATCGTCAATACTGGCGTCGCCTTCAAGCTCTATCCCAGTTGCGGTGAGACTCATGCCACCATTGACCTTGTCCTGGAGCTCGCCAAACAGCACAACCTCACCCCGGAGAATGTCGAGTCCGCCGAGGCCGCGGTCCACGAGTCGACCTCATCGGTTGCCTTCTACACCCAGCCGAAGACGGGCCTGGAAGGCAAGTTCAGCCTGGAGTACTGCATGGCCCGAGCCCTTCTCGACGGCTGGGCCAGCCTCGACCACTTCACCGACGAGAAGGTCAACGAGCCCAAGGTCCAGGAGCTCATCAAGAAGATGCGAAGGCGCATTGACGAGTCGATTCCTCCCATAGCCGGCTCCAGCGTGACCATAAGGACGACGGACGGGCGTGAGGTCAGCCTGAAGGCGGATGCACCCAAGGGCTCACCACAGTCCCCACCCACCTACGACGAACTGGTGTCCAAGTACCGGGACTGCGCGCTGTTGGTGCTATCTGCAGATGACGTCGAGCGCTCATTGCAGTTGATGCAGAACCTGGAGGGACTGAAGGACATTACGGAACTGATGCAGATAGTAATCAAGCCCAAGTAGGCTCAGCACGCTAGCCTTTGCGGCCAAGAAGCGGTGGGCACGCCAGACTCCTTGGCAGGCGAGCCGTACAGGAGACGCAGGTGAGCACGGAGAAAGTAGCTGCCTATATTGCAGAAACCGAGTATGCACAGTTACCTGCCGAAGCCGTAGCTGTCGCCAAGAAGCTCATACTGGATACAGTGGGAGTGACGTTGGCAGGCTGTCAGGAGCCCGGCAGCAAGCTGATTGCTCAGCACGTGAGAGACGAGGAGAGCAAGGCGGAGGCGGGAATCATAGGCGGCGGCTTCAAGAGCCTGGCATCGCAAGCCGCGTGGGTTAACGGCACCATGGCCCACGCTCTCGACTATGACGACTGGTGCATACCCTTCGGCGGCCACCCTACGGTCGCCATTCTTCCCGCCGCCCTCGCCCTTGGAGAGAAACATCAGGCCTCGGGCAGGGACGTCCTGCTGTCCTACGTCGTCGGTCTTGAGGCAGCAACGAAGATCGGCCCGAGCTGCCTCCGACACTACATGATTGGCTGGCATATGACCGGCACGATGGGGGCAATCGGGGCCGCTGCAGCCGCTGCCAAGCTGCTCAACCTGGACGTCGAGCAGACCAAGACAGCTCTAGGCATAGCCGCATCTCTCGCCAACGGGCTGAAACAGAATATCGGAACCATGACGAAGCCACTGCACGCCGGCAACGCCGCAAGAAACGGCGTAGTGGCAGCAGAGCTGGCCAACAAAGGCTTCACCGCAGATAAGAGCATTCTGGAAGCACCTCAGGGCTACTGCAAGGTGCTCGGAGGCGGAGTTGACCTCGACTTGTCCAACCTGGGGGAAGGCCTGGGCCAGCGCTATGACATTATCTCCACAGTCGCCACGAAGCCCTGGCCTTCCTGCGCTGACACCCATGCCGCCATAGAGAGCGTCCTGCACCTGAGGAAAGAACACGCTATCAAACCGGAAGAGGTGGCGGACGTGGAGGTGAGGACGGGACCGGTTATTCCTTCAGTCGCCTTTCACTCTCGCCCCCAAACCGCCTTGGAAGGCAAATTCAGCACGAACTACTGTGTGGCCAGAGCCCTCCTTGACGGCGAGGTACGCCTCGCGGATTTCACCGACGACAGGGTCAGGCAACCCGAGATCCAGCAACTCATCCCCCTGGTGCACTATGCCGACTCCCCTGAGCTGGCCAGTGACTTGACTGCCGTGCTGGGCTCAGAGGTAGTGATCAAGCTGCACGACGGCAGGTCCTTCTCTCGCACGCAGAAATCGCCAAAGGGCTCGGCCTCAAACCCCATGAGCTGGGACGACGTATGCGCCAAGTACTGGGACTGCGCTTCAATGGTCCTTCCTCCACGAGACGTACAGACGTGCATGGACGTGGTCTCACATCTGGATTATCTCGCCGATATCAAGTCACTGATGGAAATACTGACTTTCGTGCGAAAGGAGATGCAATGACTGAGCTAACCAGACTCTTCGAGCCGGGGAACATCGGCAAGATGGCGGTCAAGAACCGCATCGTCATGGCCCCAGCGGGCACCGGTGCGCATGGCCCCGAGGGCGAGCTTACCGACAAGGTCATCGACTACTATGTGGACAGGGCAAAAGGAGGTGTCGGCTTCATAATCGCCCAGTCAAGCCTCATCCTCAAAGAAGGCCTGATGTTCGGCCGCCCTTCGATGTACGACGATAAGGTTATCCCCAAGTTGAGGCAACTGGCGGACGTAGTCCACCAGAACGGCGCCAAGATCGCCTTTCAGATAGTCCACCACGGAAAACTGCTCACCGCACCCAGGGATACTGCTCCCGACCCCAGCGCGATAAGGGCCATAGCGCCATCAGCCATACCGAGACTGCGCCGAATAATGGACGCCCAGACCCTTGAGGGAGCCGCCGCTCTGTGGGTCCGTGACAACGCGCCCCCCGAGGAGGCAACCAAAGAGGACATCAAGCGCCTCGTCAACGGGTTTGCTGAAGCGGCGAGAAGGGTCAAGGACGCGGGCCTCGACGCTGTGGAAATCCACGGCGGTCACGGCTATCTAATCAGCCAGTTCCTTTCTCCCCTCGACAACATCAGGACAGACGAGTATGGAGGCAGCGTCGAGAAGAGAGCGAGGTTCGCCTGCGAGGTTATCGAGGCAGTCCGCAAGAAGGTCGGACCGGACTTCCCCGTCATTTTGAGGATAAGCGGCAGCGACTACATGGAGGGCGGAATCAACATCAAAGATAGTGCCCGGCAGGCCCCGCTTTTTGTGGAGGCCGGGGCGGACGCCCTCCACATATCGGCCAGCCAGCAGGGCTCCATCCACTGGCAGTATCCCAGCTTCCTCTTCCCCAAGGGCCCGCTGGTTTCCGATGCTGAGACCATAAAGAGGGCCGTCAAGGTGCCGGTCATAGCCGTAGCTAAGCTGAGCGACCTAGTTTTCGCCGAAGAAGTCCTGCGCCAGGGCAAGGCGGACTTCATCGCCATCGCCAGAGGGCTCATGGCTGACGCCGAGCTGGTCAACAAGGCCAGGGAGGGAAGGTTTGAGGATATCTGCCCCTGTGTCTACTGCCTCAACTGCTTCAACCTTCGCCCCCACATCAACCACGTACTGGCGCACGGTATCCCCTGCACCGTCAACCCGGCCAAACAGAGGGAGCGCGAGTTCGCCCTGACCCCCACCACTACCCCCAAGAAGGTAATGGTGATCGGTGGCGGACTCGCCGGCATGGAGGCGGCCAGGACCCTAGCGGAGCGAGGGCACGAAGCGAGCCTGTACGAGGCAAGCGACAAACTTGGGGGACAATGGTGGATTTCCAGCCAGCAACCACAGAAGAAGGAGGACTACTCGCCTCTCCTTGCCTACCTGGAACGCGGCTTGAACAAGGCGAAGGTGCCCGTCAAACTCAACACCAAGGTCACTCCCGAGATGGTGAAACAGGCCAAACCCGACGCGGTTGTGGTCGCAACTGGGGCAGTGCCCCGTACCCCCGACATCCAAGGAGCGGACGGCAAGAACGTGGTGCAGGCAGTGGATGTGATCCTAGGCAAGGCCAAGATAGGGAAGAAGGTGATGGTGGTTGGAGGGCGCCTACTGGGGATGGAGATCGCCGACGCGCTTGCCAGCGAGGGCAAAGAGGTCTCTATCACCACGCGCTCGCTCTTGGGCAGAGACACGGAGAGAAACCTCTACCTTGAGCTTCGAAACAGGCTCATCGAGAAGAGGGTCGCCATCTTCCAGAACTGCCCCCTTGTGGAGATAAGGGACAACGGTGTGTACGTGGCATTCAACGGCGACCTTGTCTTCCTTAAAGCCGATACGGTGGTTCTCGCCGTGGGTATGGAGTCCCAGAACCAGCTGGTGGAAAGCCTGAAGGATGTCGTGCCGGAGGTCTACTGCATCGGCGACGCTGTTGCGCCACGAGATGCTATGGATGCCATACATGAGGGTGCCCAGATTGGGCGTCAGATCTAGGACATCACACTTTCTGGTGGCTTGATTGCGGCTGTTGAACGCCCTCTAGCGCGCTGCATTCACTAGGACAGGGCGTCCACCCAGCGCTTTGTGGTGGAGCTTGTCCCTGATTTCAAGCACGTCAGAGCGCAATTGCTGGTTGCTCGCCATCTCCGATGAGATCTTCTGGTAGCTCCGAAGGATCACGGAATGATCCCTGTTGCCCAGTTCCCTTCCAATGTCAGCGAAAGAGCGGTCCGTTTCTTCCTTGATGATGTAAACCGCAATGTGGCGAGCGGCAGCCGTCTGCCTGTCCCGGGCCCTCCCTCTCAGAGCCTCTGAAGTCATGTCGAAGTACTCGGCCACAGCCTCAACGATGGACGACGGGGGGCTGGGCGTGCGATAGGCGGCGTTGTTGGAGTGGTTTGCCAATGCCTTCTTCACCAACTCGGGCGTGATTGGCTCCTTCAGAGATTTGGCAAAGGCAACGATACGATTCAGCGACCCCTCCAGGTCCCGTACACTGCTTCGCGCCTCGCGCGCGATGAGGTCGAGGACCTCTCTGGGAACCGGTGCCCTCTGACTCTCAGCTTTGGACTCCAGTATGGCAAGGCACGTCTCTAGATCGGGAGGCTGAATGTCAGCAATAAGCCCCCATTCGAAGCGGGAGCGCAATCGAGCTTCAAGAAGCGGCATATCTTTTGGAGACCGATCACTGGTCAGCACAATCTGGCGATTCCCGTTGTGAAGGTCATTGAAAGTGTGAAAGAAGCCCTCCTGGGTCTGCTCCTTGCCTATGATGAACTGGACGTCATCGATCAAGAGAACGTCCACATCCCTGTACTTCTGGCGGAATTCCTCAGTCTTCCTCTCCTTGATCGCCCTTATAAAATCATTGGTGAACTGCTCGGTGCTTACATAGAGAAATTGAAGATTGCTTCGAGACAACAGGTTGCCTATGGCGTGGAGCAAGTGCGTTTTCCCCAGGCCAACGCCGCCGTAGATGAAGAGGGGATTGTATACCGAGCCCGGCTTCTCCGCCACCCCCAGCGCTGCCGCGTGAGCAAGGCGATTCGAGACTCCCACTATGAACGACTCAAACGTATACTTCGGATTCAGATTTGACGCCCGCCTCTTGCTCTTGACAGCAGCGGTTGCCTCTTCCTCCGCCTGTTCAACCTGGAAACGAACGTCGATGTCCCGCCCGGTCACGTCCATAATTGTCTTCTTGATGAGCGAATGCAGCCGACTCTCCAGCCACTCGACCGCAAAAGGGGATGGCACGCCAACAATCAGCGAGTTTCGTTCGCACGCGAGGCCGACTGTGCCCCCCAACCACGTCTCGTAGTTTGCCTTGGTTAGCTGCAATTGAAGCTTGCCAAGCACCACCTCCCAAGTTTCCTTCGCTGCTATCATTCTTCACTCATCCCTCTGCTCCCCGCGGGACACTTCATCGGCGAGCACAAAAGAACCCTGAGAGCTTCGGACAATTCGACGTTGTCTGCGCCAAGGATTGCCATCTCCGAGAGTCACTCGTACACGACCCTCGTCGGTGCGAAGGCAATACACTTTAGACCTTGTTGTGGAGTTCTGACCCCTGCGACACACTTGGGGCGGCGCCCCAAGTTCGAGGAGTTCCTCGGGAGGATTGCCACGAAAAGAATACCACCACCCCCCCCCTTGGTCAAGAGGTTTTTGCACCAATTTTGCACGGATTTTCGATTCCCATTTTCCCGCCTTCTGTGCTAAAATTCGCCTGAGATAAGCCTATGCGAATCGTCTTTATGGGGACATCCGAGTTCGCCGTGCCCACCCTCGAATACCTCGCTGCCAGTGCGCACGAGTTGGTGGCTGTGTATACTCAGCCCGACAAACAGTCAGGTAGAGGCCGAGCCCTGACACAACCCCCAGTGAAGAAGGTGGCCCTTCGCCATGACCTTCTGATCCGCCAGCCGGAAAGTGTCAAGGAGACCAACACGGTCGATTCTCTAGCCCAGCTTTACCCAGACGCTATCGTCGTGGCTGCCTTTGGCAAGATCCTCCCAGACAAGGTGCTCAGTATGCCAGACTTCGGGTGCCTCAACGTCCACCCGTCTCTCCTCCCGAGGCATCGCGGACCCTCGCCGGTTCAAGGGGCAATCCTCGCCGGCGACGAATGCGCCGGCGTCACTATCATGCTCATGGATGCCGGGATTGACAGCGGCCCTATCTTGGCCCAGAGAGAAGCGCCCATTGACCCGGCAGATACAGCACATTCACTGTCCGCGAAGCTCGCTCTATTTGGTGCTCAGCTGTTGGAGGAGACGCTGCCCCTGTGGTTCTCACGAGCTATCACCCCCCAACCTCAGAATGACAAGGACGCATCGTACACTGCCCCACTCGCCAAGGAACAAAGCGTCATAGACTGGTACCTGCCCGCCGTCGACATATGCCGCCGTGTGCGCGCCTACCAACCATGGCCAGGCTACCATACACGATGGCGGCGAAGCGTACTCAAGGTTCTTGAGGCGGCTTATCTGCCTGGAGGTCAAGAGCAACCGGGACGGGTTGTCCCACTTGAAGGAAATGGCGTTGGAGTGCAGACCGGGGATGGGATCCTGCAGCTTGTCACCGTGCAACTCGAGGGAAGGCGCCCGCTGAGCGCAAAGGAGTTCCTGCGAGGGCAACGAGACTTCCTCGGCGCACTCCTGCCTTCAGAGGGATGAGTCCCGCAAGCAACCATCTTTGCAGAACACAGCGTGACTTCTGCGTCCAGAACCCGGGCCAGGTTGTGCCTTCCCCAATCGACTCTAGGTGCCCTGCACTCGAAGCGAGCGCCGCTTCATTCTGCCTCGTCTTCAGCCTGAGACGCGGCTCTCCCCTCAACTTCCTCCTCAACCTCCTCCTCGACTCCTGCCCCCTCGACCTCGACAGCGACACGGCTCTCCATTACGTGAACCACTACCTCATCGGGATCGGTGAGCACCACCACGTTCTCTCCCACCGGTATGTCTTTGACGTGAATCGCCTGACCGGCCTCCGCCAGTTGCGAAATGTCAATCTCAATATTGCGTGGCAGGTCCGCCGGCAGCGCCTCCACATGGACAGCCGACAGGTTGTGAATCAACATCAATCGGCTGACCTTCTCCGCCTGGGACTCACCGACGAAAACGAGGGGCACCTCCACCTTCACCCTATGAGTCATCTCCACCTGGAAGAAACCGACGTGGAGCAACTGATCCGTCAGCACGTCTCGGTCGATATCACGGATCATGGTCACTCGTCGCTTTCCGTCGACTTTGATGGTAATGAGAGCGTTCTTGCCCACCCTGGCGATGAGCCGCTCCAAGAGCGGAGTCTCTATCTGCAGAGCCATCGACTCGGTGGCAGCCCCGTACACGTTGGCCGGAGTGAGTCCTTGGCGCCGCAGAAACCTGACCTTCTTGCCCAGGGTATCTCTCTTGCTTGCTTCTAATTCGAGTCGGTCCACTTTCGCCTCCGCTTCAGACTGGGCACGCGCTCCTCATCGCTACTCATACGCCAACAAGGTCGGCACCAAACGCAATCTCGCCGCAGCTCTCCCGAGATACGGCACCCAACGGAATTATACTACTCTCGACCCTCTCCGTCCAGCCACGGCAGTGTGGGGGCTTGAGCCAGTTGCGGGGACTCTGCCCAGTTCGTTGCACAGGCAGGATATCGCGGTGTAGTGGGACAATGTGCCAGGGAATCTGAATTGACTTTGGACATCCCCTCTGATATAGTGTGCCCCAACATCAGGGCCTAGGAAAGGGTAATCATGCATGCTCCTCAGTTCAAACAGATGCGCACCGGGTATGGATTTGACGAAATAGCAATCGTGCCCGGCGATGTCACTGTCAACCCGGAGCAGGTCAACATAGAGCTCACCGTGGGCCCGCTGACGCTCCCCCTTCCCATCCTTGCCTCAGCCATGGATGCCGTCGTCGACCCGCCGTTCGCCGTGAAGCTGAGCAAGCTCGGCGGACTGGCGGTGCTGAATCTCGAGGGAGTGCAGACGCGCTACAACAATGCCGACGAGATTCTTGCCGAAATCGCCGGCACGCCTCAGGACAAGGTAACCCCGTTGATGCAGAAGATCTACTCTCAGCCCATCAAGGAGAATCTCATCGGCGACCGCATAAGGCAAATCAAGAATGGAGGCGCAGTATGCGCTGCCTCGGTGACTCCGCAGAATACCAAGAGATTCTCTCCTCTGGTGGTGGAAGCCGGCATTGACGTGCTCGTAGTCCAATCCACCGTGACCACAGCCCGCCATCTATCGAAGAGCTATCATGGCCTGGTCTTCTCCGAGCTTCGCCAGTTGGTCCCGGTACCCGTCATCGTGGGCAACTGCGTGGGCTACAACGCCGCCTTAGAATTGATGCGAGAAGGCATTTCCGGCGTCCTCGTCGGTGTCGGGCCTGGGGCGGCCTGCACCACAAGAGAGGTGGTGGGAATCGGCGTGCCTCAAGCGACCGCAACTATGGATTGCGCCGCCGCCAGAGAGCAGTATCTTCAAGAGACCGGGAAATACGTCGCCGTGATAACCGATGGCGGTATCCGTACCGGTGGGGACCTGTGTAAAGCGTTTGCCTGTGGCGCCGATGCTGTGATGCTGGGCTCGATACTGGCTCAGGCAGAGGAGGCACCGGGACGAGGCTACCACTGGGGCATGGCCACACCTCACGCCGCGCTGCCTCGGGGTACACGGGTCAAGGTAGGCACCAGCGGCACGCTGGAGCGGATTCTCTTTGGCCCGGCGACCGTCACTGGCGGGACGCAGAACTTCATCGGGGCGTTACGCAACTCCATGGGGATGTGCGGAGCCCTGAACCTCAGGGAGATGCAGCAGGCTGAAATAGTACTCGCCCCCTCCATAAAGAGTGAGGGCAAATTCTGGCAGCATAGCTAGTTTTGACCGCGCTCTTGACTTTCATCTATGTTTGCTGATAGACTATGTCAACAACAAAATAGAGCAAAGGCTGAGAACAGGAGTAGTAGTCGCCAAGCGAGGTTCAGAGAGTCGGGTTAGGTGAGAGCCGATACCAGCGCAGGCGCACGAATGGACTTGGGAGTCGCGAACCGAAAGCTGAAGGTGTTTCACATCAGCGAGTAGGCTTTGACGGAGAGGGCACCGTTATCACAGCCCAGGGTATCGCTCCGTACGCTACCGTGTGGACGCGACGAGGGCTGTACCTGCTAGAGATACCCCGCTGAGGCGGGGTAACGAGGGTGGCACCGCGGAGCCAAGTCCTTCGCCCCTTGCAGGGCGAAGGACTTTTTATTGAGGATGAGGAGCCATGTATCACCCAACACTGGACGAAGTTCGACAGTTGAAGAGACACGGGAATCTGGTGCCGGTCTATCGCGAGATCGTTGCCGATATGGAGACGCCGGTATCCGCCTACCTGAAAGTGGCCCGCGCCCCGTATTCGTTTCTCCTGGAGAGCGTTGAGGGCGGGGAGCGATTGGCTCGCTACAGCTTCATCGGGTCTGAACCGTACCTCGTACTCAAGTCAAGCGGGCGGGCGACGGATCCCCTGATCGCTATCCAGAACGAGCTGAGCAAGTACAGGTTGGTCTCTCTTCCCAACCTCCCCCGCTTTCACGGAGGAGCGGTGGGTTATCTCGCCTATGAGGTGGTGCGGCATTTTGAGGAATTGCCTTCGCCGGATGACGACTCGTTGGGTCTACCCGAGTCGATCTTCATGTTCGCCGACACCGTTCTCGTTTTCGACCACCTGACCCACAAAATCAAGGTCGTCAGCCACGCGCACCTGGATGGAGATACAGAGGAGGCGTACCGCAACGCGGTAGAACGCATTGATGCCGTGATCGACAGGCTTGGCCAGCCAGTCCAATACCAGAGCGGCGCCGACAGAGCAGCGAGAACGCCGTCACCGGTGTCCTCCAATATGTCCAAGGCTGAGTACGAAGCCGGCGTTGCCCAGGCCAAGGAGTACATCGCTGCCGGAGAGATTATCCAGGTCGTCCTTTCTCAACGTCTCAGCAAAGTTACCAGCGCCGCGCCCTTCGACATCTACCGAGCGCTGCGCACCATCAATCCTTCGCCCTACATGTACTACCTGCACCTCGACCAGTGCCACATTGTCGGGGCGTCTCCTGAGCTTCTGGTGAGAGTTGAGGAGGATACGGTTGCAACCCATCCCATCGCCGGAACACGGCCCCGTGGAGCAACCGCGGCGGAAGACCTCGCTCTGGAGAAGGAACTGAAGGCCGACGAGAAGGAGCTGGCGGAGCACATCATGCTGCTCGACCTCGGCCGCAATGATATCGGCCGCGTATCTGAGCCAGGCACAGTCCAGGTCACTCAGCTTATGGACGTGGAGCGCTACTCCCACGTGATGCACCTGGTTTCCCATGTCCAGGGCAAGCTTCGCCGCGAACTGAACCAGTTTGACGCCATGAGGGCGTGCTTCCCTGCCGGCACAGTCTCGGGTGCCCCCAAAGTTCGCGCCATGGAGATCATCGCCGAGCTTGAGCCCGACAAGCGAGGCCCCTACGCCGGAGCAGTGGGCTACTTCAGCTTCTCGCACAACCTCGACACGGCGATTACCATCCGCACCATCGTCATGACCGACGGCACTGCCTACGTGCAGGCGGGTGGCGGTATCGTCGCTGATAGTGTGCCCGAGCGGGAGTACGAGGAGTCCATGAACAAGGCCCGCGCTCTGATCAAAGCGATAGAACAGGCGGAGAATACGTAGATGCTCTTGCTTATCGACAATTACGACAGCTTCACCTACAATCTGTTCCAGTACCTCAGCGAACTGGGAGAAGACGTCCGAGTGGTGCGGAACGACAAAGTCACACTGGAAGACGTTGAGGAGATGTCGCCGCAGCGGATCGTCATCTCACCTGGCCCCGGAACACCTGATCGGGCAGGCATATCCAACGATGTCATCCGACGCTTCGGGGCCAGCATCCCTATTCTGGGCGTTTGCCTGGGGCACCAGTGTATCGGCTACAGCTTCGGCGCTACCGTCGGCCGGGCGGGCGAAATCATGCACGGCAAGTCGTCCCTCATCCATCACGACGGGTTGGGGGTCTTCGAAGGCCTGCCCAATCCCTTTCCCGCCATCCGCTACCACTCGCTGGCCGTCGCGGCCGAAACCGTTCCCGATTGCCTTGTTGTCAGCGCCCGCACTGACAGCGGTATCGTCATGGGGCTAAGGCATCGACAGTATCCGGTGGAAGGAGTCCAGTTTCACCCCGAGTCGATCGTGACTGAGATAGGCAAGGACCTGCTGAGGAACTTTCTCTCGCGAGACCGATCCTCAGTTTGAAAGGATAGGCCAATGATCAAGGAAGCTATTGACGCCCTGGTGTCCGGCAAGTCGCTGACAATGGACCAGGCAGCAGCAGTGATGGAGGAGATACTGAACGGGGAGGCCACCCCAGCTCAGTTTGGCGCCTTCGTCACTGGCCTGCGACTCAAGGGGGAGACAGTGCACGAGATCGCCGGAATGGCCAGGATGATGAGAGAGAAAGCCATACCGGTGACGGTCTCGGGGCCGGTACTCGATACCTGTGGGACGGGAGGCGACGCCTCCCAGACCTTCAACATCTCCACCACTGCCGCCTTCGTTGTCGCCGCCGCCGGCCTGAAAGTGGCCAAGCATGGTAACCGCGGGATGAGCGGCGGCTGCGGCAGTGCCGATGTCCTCGACGCCCTTGGCGTCAAGATTGAACTGGGCCCCGATGGAGTTGAGCGATGTCTTGAAGAACTGGGCATCGGTTTCATGTTTGCCCAGGTCTTCCATCCGGCGATGAAGTTTGCCGCGCCACCCAGACGTGAGATCGGCATCCGCACCGTCTTCAACATCCTGGGGCCTCTCACCAATCCTGCTGGTGCTCAGGCCCAACTGCTCGGAGTAGCCGAGGAATCGCTTGCCATCACGATGGCCGAGGTGCTCAGCCTCCTCGGCTCCCATCACGCGCTGGTAGTGCATGGCACGGATGGACTTGACGAGGTCACACTTGGAGCACCCACCGTGGTCTGCGAGCTACAGGGAGGCGAAATCACCAGGTACGTCATAGACCCCGAGGAGTTCGGCTTCACCAGGGTCAGCATGACCAGCCTCAGGGGCGGGCCGCCTCACGAGAGCGCTACCATCATACGCCGCGTCCTGCGGGGCGAAACTGGCCCCCAACGCGACGTCGTGATACTGAATGCCGCCGCGGCGCTGGTGGCGGGAGACAAGGCGAAGAACCTTCAGCAAGGCCTACCTCTCGCTGTGGAAGCCATCGATAGTGGCAAAGCATTGCAGGTACTTGATGAGCTAATCGCGCTCACCCAGAGTTTATAAACTGCCTTGGCGAAGGTCAAGCAATGATACTCAGTGAGATAGTTGCCGCGAAGAGGGATGAACTGGAACGCACCACACAGGAGAGGCCACTGTCCCAGCTAGAGGCGCTTGCCTCAAGGAACCGCGCGCCGCTGGACTTCGCCTCCGCTCTCAAACGAGATGGAACAAAGCTCATTGCCGAGGTGAAGAAGGCATCACCATCAAAGGGCATGATATGTCCCGACCTCGACCCTCTGCAACTTGCCTTGACTTACGCCAGAAACGGTGCTGCCGCCATATCGGTGCTGACTGAGCAAAGATACTTTCAGGGCAGGCTCGACCATCTCTCCGCAATCCGCGAGAGACTGGAGGGACAGAACATCCCGTTGCTGAGAAAGGACTTCATCTTCGACCACTATCAGATTCACGAGTCCCGCGCCTTCGGTGCCGATGCTCTGCTACTTATCGCCGCCATCCTTAGCGGAGACCAGTTGAGCGAACTGCTGCTCCTCAGTCATGCCCAGGGTATGCAGTGCCTGGTAGAGGTTCATGACGAGAACGACCTGGACAAAGCACTCCTGAGCGGAGCGCACGTCATCGGCATAAACAACCGTGACCTCACGACTTTCGCTGTAGACCTCAACACCACCAGGCGTCTCCGCCCCCTCGTGCCACCCGACCGTATGGTGGTGAGCGAAAGCGGCATCAAGAATCGGGAGGACGTCCGCACATTGCGAGAATGGGGAGTTGACTGCATTCTGGTGGGTGAGGCTCTGGTTGCCGCCGGCGACGTGGCAAAGAAGATGAGGGAACTCATGTGACCAAGGTAAAGATATGCGGCATTACAGAGCCAGCACAGGCGCTGACCGCGGCCGAGGCAGGAGCAGACTTCATAGGACTGGTCATGGCTCCATCGAGCCGCCGACTCTGCCCAGAACGCGCGCGGCACATTGCCACCGCCGTCAGGGAATCGAAGGCCAGTCCTCAAGTGGTGGGGGTCTTCGTCAATCTGCCCCCTCAGGAGGTGAACCGCCTTGCCGAGTATTGTGGGCTTGACTGGGTTCAACTCAGCGGCGATGAACCCTGGGAAGACCTGCCCCGCATTGACAGACCGGTAATCAAAGCCATAGGTGTGCGAAGCCAGCAAGACAGCGAGGACATCCTCGCCGCAATCCGTGGCGGCCGAAAAGAGGCTGGCGATGGTTTCATTCCGCTTCTGGACTGTCACGTTGACGGCAAATATGGTGGCAGCGGGCAAAGCTTCGATTGGACACTGGCCACGCGGGTCTCCCGCCAGTTCCCGGTCATCATCGCCGGCGGTCTTTCGCCGGCCAATGTGAGCGAGGCGATGAGAATCGTCAGACCCTGGGGTGTCGACGTCTCCAGCGGCGTGGAGACTGATGGAGTGAAAGACACCTGCAAGATAAAGAGGTTTGTTGAGGCGGTGAGAGAGGAAGATGGCAGATAAGGTGCCAACCCAGATGCCCGACCCCATGGGCCACTTCGGACAGTTCGGCGGCCGCTTCGCCCCGGAAACCCTGATGTCGGCACTTGACAACCTGGAGCGAACGTACCGAGAGGCCCAACGCGATGCACGTTTCCGGCAGCGCCTGGCCGACCTGCTGCGCGATTACGTAGGCAGACCGACGCCGCTCTACTTCGCCGCCAAGCTGACCGACCATTGCGGAGGGGCAAGGATCTACCTCAAGAGGGAGGACCTGGCTCACACCGGAGCCCACAAGATCAACAACACAGTGGGGCAGGGTCTGCTCGCGGAACGGATGGACAAGAGTCGGGTCGTTGCTGAGACGGGCGCAGGTCAGCATGGCGTGGCCACCGCCACCGTCTGCGCCATGCTGGGACAGGAATGCGTTGTCTATATGGGGGAGGAAGACATCGGCCGCCAGTCGCTGAACGTCTTCCGCATGAGGCTGCTCGGCGCCGAGGTGCGGCCGGTTTCCAGCGGCAGCCGAACCCTCAAGGATGCCATCAACGAGGCCATCCGCGACTGGGTGACCAATGTCGATTCAACTCACTATCTTCTGGGCAGCGTGGTTGGCCCCCACCCTTACCCTATGATGGTGCGCGACTTCCAGTCGATTATCGGCATTGAGGCCCGGCGGCAAATCCTCGAAGCCACCGGCCGGCTTCCCGATTATGCCGTCGCCTGCGTCGGCGGCGGCAGCAACGCCATGGGGCTGTTCTACCCCTTCGTCAACGATAGGGACGTCAAGCTGATAGGCGTCGAAGCCGGTGGTCTGGGCCTCGCTACGGGAAAGCACGGTGCCAGCCTGACGGCGGGCAGCATTGGCGTGCTGCATGGCGCCAAGTCCTACGTCCTCCAGGACGAGGCCGGCCAGATTCGTGAGACCCACAGCATCTCAGCGGGGCTTGACTACCCCGGTGTCGGCCCTGAACACAGCTACTACAAAGACAGCGGCCGCGCAGCCTATGTCGCCGTTACCGACGATGAAGCCCTTGAGGGATTCCACTTGCTGAGCCGGCTGGAGGGAATCATACCCGCACTGGAACCAGCCCATGCCGTCTATCATGCCGCCAGGATAGCTGCCCAGCTATCGAAGGACCAGACCATTCTACTGAACCTCAGTGGGCGGGGCGACAAAGACATGAGCATTGTGGCTGAGGCGATGAGAGTTCAGTTATGAGCCGCATTCGCACCGCCTTCGCCCAAGCATCACACAAGGCCCTGATTGCGTACGTGACCGTGGGGTATCCCAACACCGAGACAACGCTCGAGGTGGTACCGGCGCTGGTCGAAGGCGGGTGCGACGTTGTCGAGCTGGGCATCCCTTTCTCTGACCCCCTTTCCGATGGCGCCACCATCCAGCGAGCAAGTCACCACGCACTGCAGCAGGGTGTCACGCCACAGTCATGCCTGGAGGTCGCCAGTAGACTGCGCCAGAAACTCGATGTCCCTCTCATATTCATGAGCTACTACAACCCGTTGCTTCGCTACGGCCTGGAACGCTTTTGTGCAGCTAGCTCCAAGGCTGGACTCGACGGCTTGATCATCCCGGACCTGCCCCCAGAGGAAGGCACGGACCTGGAGGGGCTGGCGCGGAGTCATGAATTGGATCTCATCTATCTGCTTACCCCCACCAGCACTGAGCAACGTATCCGCCTGGTTGCAGCCAGGTCGCGCGGGTTCATCTACGCGGTGTCGCTCAAGGGAACCACGGGAGCCAGAAACGACTTACCCGCTGACCTGGAGGCTTTCCTCTCCAGGCTGAAGGGTATTGCCCGCCAACCGGTATGCGTCGGCTTTGGTATTGCCACTCCGCAACAGGCCCAGCGAGTTGCCGCTGCCGCCGACGGCGTGATAATCGGCAGTCGAATCATGGAGATTGTCGAGAGCAGCGAACAACCAGCCCTGGCGGCACAGACGTTTATTGAGGGCATCAGACAGGCCATATCCGGCAATTGACCTGCTCACGTCGCCTTGTTATACTCAGATAACAAAGGAGCGACAGCTTGGCCGATGTGCGTCCCTTTCGGGGCATTCGATACAACGTCCACCAACTCGGTGACCTCTCGGCTTTGATTTGCCCCCCCTATGACGTAGTGTCCCCTCGCGACCAGCTCTGCTATCATCACAGAAGCCCCTACAATGCGATACGCCTTGAGTTGGGAGAAGACCTACCCGGGGACACTGGTGCGGACAACAGATACACCAGGGCTGCCCACACGCTGCAAAGATGGTTGGAGGATGGCATCCTTGTCAGAGATGAGACCTCTGCTTTCTACCTCATAGAGCACCGATTTGAGCACCAGGGTTGCCTGAGGAGCCGCTTCACTCTGCTCGCCCGGGTGAGACTGGAGGATTTCTCGAGCGGGCACATCCTTCCTCACGAGATGACCATAGGTAAAGCCGGTGCCGACCGCCTTCGCCTGCTCAATGCCTGCAACGCGAATGTCAGCCCCATAATGGCGTTGTTTCGGCATAGCGGAACGGGTGTCCTGTCGCTGCTTCCAGATACGATTGACCCGCCTCTGTCAAGCGCCGTGGATCGAGACGGAGTGGGCTACGCGCTCTGGGCGATTGCAGATGAAGATGTCACCGCAAGAGTATCTGAGTTTTTCGCCGACAAGGCACTGTATATTGCCGACGGACACCATCGCTACGAGACGGCTCTAGCGTACCGACGGCAACGCTCCGTTCACCCCTCCCCCACAGTGGACGCAGCCTCCAACTTCGTAATGATGACCCTCACCGACGCCAACGACCCCAATCTAGTGATGGAACCCACCCATCGCGTCGTGCGCGGGCTTGATCCACACAGGTTGTCGCAATTGGAGCGAGAGCTGGAAGCACACTTCAGTCAGGAAGTACTCCCGCCTGTGTCAAACGCCAGCGACACCCTGAGGCACTGGCTCGACACATTGCGAGAGCGGGGCCAACGGAAGACGACGTTCGGCCTCTACGGCCTCGACCAGGATGGCCTCCGCCTGCTGTCGCTCAGACAGAAAGGCCCGCTTGGCGACAAACCAAGCCCCACAGACGATCTGGACGTTCAGATTCTTCACCACCTGATTCTGAACCAGATCCCTGGAATGAGTGACGCAGACATAGCCGACAGGTGCCTCGACTACACGCGGGATGAGTCTTCGGCTCTGTCTCGGGTAGAATCTGGGGAGTATCAACTCGCCTTCTTCCTCAACCCTACCCCCGTGTCAAGCGTGCTCGAAGTAGCTGATCAGGGTGCCAGAATGCCTCAGAAATCGACCTATTTCCATCCCAAGACGGCCACTGGTCTGGTCATCAATCCTCTGTGGGACGACGAGCGCCCGCTACCGGAACCTCTCTCGCAGAACGTCAGCTAGCTCCTCCGGAAGGGTCTCGATGACCCAAACATCGAAGAAGCGCTCCATGAAACCCGTGTCGTTAGTATAGAACGGCTGGAAGACCGGCCTGGAGATTATCCGGGCATTGAGAAGGTAGTACTCAGGGCTCTCGTGCACTGGGGCCGAATACGTAATCAGATTGAAGGAGTTCACCCCCATCTCCCTGTAGCAGCGTAGAACCCGTACGATGGCAATTGCGAAATCCTCCATCTGTTTCTCGCCCAGGTCAGCCAGATTGCCCACCTCCTTGAATACGAATTGGACCTCCCTGTTTCCTCGTGGCGCGTATGTCGCCAGCACGAACAATGCATCGGTCTCGCCAATGTACCGCTCGCCCCTTTCCTTCTCCTCCCTGGCAAGGTCCCGCCAGTAGTTGGTGCCGTGCCTCTTGAAGTAGTGCTCGCTCTTTTCGAGGAGTCTCCCAACTTCTGGTGTCGGTGCGTGGTCCAGGGCTATCTGAACGTGGGGGTGGATTATGCTCGCACCACTGGGCGGCATGTGGTTCCAAATCCACATCGGGTACCTGGCCTTCCGGTCGCTCCGATGCGCCAGGCACAGGTACTCCACCGACGCAATGAGATTGTCCGTGAGCATCTTGGCTGTGAAGCCGTCGAGTTCCACGTAGTGCTTCTCTGTGAGGGTGCCAACGGCGTGGTGCTCGGCAAAAGGAAACAGGTTAGGGAACACCGTGCATTGCCCCCGCCTGATCCTGCCACCACGGTACACGCTCGGGGGGAACTGTGGCGTCTGCTGCTCCATGTTCCCCGGACAGAAAAAGCAGCCAGCCTCTGTCTCCTCCAGCGTCTGCCGCAGGTCGAAGTCGGCCCGCTGCGCCTGTCTCACCCTTCCCGCCCTGCCCAGATTCACCCTGCTGCGGGAACCAGTCAACGGGTCTCGCCGGTACTCGATGCGCAGAATCTGTCTTTCGAATTGAACCGAAGGGCTCAGAAGCTCGACTGTCTTCACGTCTTTGGCAAAGTCCACGGACACCCCCGCATTGCTGGGACGGCGACATATTATAGCACAAGGCACACCGTGCATAGCCCTTCCTGTGCTACTGCGACACTCGCCCCCATCGACCTAGAAGCATCGCGCCGGGGTATCGTAAGCCGGTGGCCAAGTGCCGCCAATGGAACTCCACGACTGACGCAAGTTGACAACGTTGCTGAAAGATGATAATCTTACGTGGAAAAGCACGCCCAATGCGGGGAAGTGCCCGAGTGGCGCAATGGTAGCGCAACCGACTTGTAATCGGTAGGGTAGCGGTTCGAATCCGCTCTCGGGCTTGGGACGGCGTGGCAATGGGAAGAGGGCGGGGTGGGTGAGTGGCTAATACCAGCAGACTGTAAATCTGCCGCCGCGAGGCTTCGTAGGTTCGAATCCTACCCCCGCCACATGGCGATTCCGAGTCGTATTCCGGCGGTTCTTGCTTCAGGGCGGGCTCAGCGATTACCGCGAGATGGTTCACGGGCCCACATAGCTCAGTGGTAGAGCACGTTCTTGGTAAGAACGGGGTCGCCAGTTCAAGTCTGGCTGTGGGCTCACTAACATGGCATAGGAGGAGAAATGGCGAAGAAAATCTATACGAGAACCAAACCACACGTCAACGTGGGCACTATTGGCCACGTGGACCACGGCAAGACCACCCTTACCTCTGCGATTACCCGGGTTCTGTCCGCAGCGGGGTCCGCGGAATACCGCGCCTTCGAGAGTATCGACAATGCCCCTGAAGAGAAGGCTCGGGGGCTGACCATCGCCATAGCCCATATCGAGTACGAAACAGCGAAGCGCCACTATGCCCATGTCGACTGTCCTGGCCACGCTGACTACATCAAGAATATGATCACTGGGGCAGCGCAGATGGACGGTGCCATACTCGTGATCGCTGCCGACGACGGCGTGATGCCCCAGACCAGAGAACACCTGCTGCTGGCAGGCCAGGTAGAGGTGCCCTGCATCATCGCCTGCCTCAACAAGATAGACATGGTAGACGACGAAGAGCTCTTGGAGGTGTCTGAGCTTGAGCTGAGGGAGGAAGTGTTCCCTCATTACGGCTTCCCCGGCGCGGAGACTCCCATTGTCAGGGTCAGCGCTCTCAAGGCCCTGGAATGCGGCTGTGGCAAGAGAGAGTGTGAGTGGTGTGGCCGCATATGGCAGCTGCTCGACACCATAGACGAGTACATTCCGACCCCGGTGCGCGACACCAACAAGCCCTTCCTCATGCCTGTCGAGGACGTCTTCAGCATCAAGGGTCGAGGGACGGTGGCTACGGGCCGCGTGGAGCGCGGCATACTCAAGCCCGGAGCCGAGGTGGAGATCGTGGGCTTGAAGGACACGCGCACCGTGGTGGTGACAAGCTTGGAGATGTTCCACAAGACCCTTCCAGACGCCGAGCCCGGGGATGCCGTCGGCTGTCTGCTAAGGGGCGTGGAGCGGGATGATATACTGCGCGGCATGGTGCTGGCGGCAAAGGGATCAATCAAGCCGCATACCGAAGCTGAGGCTCAGGTATATGTGTTGACCAAGGAGGAAGGAGGCAGGCACACTCCATTCTTCACCGGCTACAAGCCCCAGTTCTACATTAGAACCACCGACGTTACCGGTACCATAGAGTTGCCTGACGGTGTGGAGATGGTCATGCCTGGCGATAACATAGTAATGAAGTTGAAGCTCATCGAGCCGGTCGCTCTGGAAGAGGGGCTCAGGTTTGCCATTCGTGAGGGCGGCAGGACTGTGGGAGCCGGTGTGGTCACCAAGGTTATCAAGTAGGCGGAAGTCAATTGGCTAAGAAGGGAAGCTCCAGGATCATCATAAACCTGGCATGCACAGAGTGCCGGGAAAGAACATACACCACGGCGAAGAACAAGCGGAATGACCCGGACCGCCTTGAGCTCACCAAGTTCTGCCCGCGTTGCCGTACACGGACGCTCCATCGCGAGGTGAGATAACTGATGAGGAGGGAGGCTGTGCCAGGACGGCGTGGCGTGCCCCGGCTCAGTAGGGTTGTCAGTTACTTCCGCGAGGTCATGTCCGAGCTCAAGAAGGTGGTCTGGCCCACCAGAGAGGAGACACGGCGGCTGACCCTTATGGTGCTCGCCATAGCGGGCGGGGTGGGAGTTATTCTCGGTGTCATCGACTTCGGTTTCACCTATCTGGTAAGTGTCATGTGGTGATGAAGCGTCGCATAGGGAGGAATGGACGACAAACCCTTCACGGGGTTTCGTTCTTGACTTGAGGGAGAACCATGGGAAGGGACGGCAAGGACTGGTATGTGATACATACCTATTCCGGGTACGAACAACGGGTGAAGACCAACCTGGAGCAGCGTATCAAGTCAATGGATGCGCAGGACACAATATCCCAGGTAGTCATCCCGACAGAGAACGTCATCGAGATAAAGGAGGGGCAGAGAAAGACCGTCGCCAAGAAGGTTTTTCCTGGCTACATCCTGGTGGAAATGGAGCTGACCGACGAGAGCTGGAACGTGGTGCGCAACACGCCAGGGGTTACCGGCTTTGTCGGCGCAGGAACCAAGCCTGTCCCCCTAGAAGACAGAGAGGTAGAGACCATTTTCGACCAGATGAAGGCCGAGACGCCTCGTGTCAAGGTTGGTTTCACCAGGGGGGATAGTGTGAGGGTGGTCGACGGCCCTTTCTACGATTTCATTGGCATAGTTGACAATATCAACGAGGAAAAGGGGAAGGTGAGATTGCTCGTTTCCTTCTTTGGCAGGGAGACGCCTGTGGAACTCGACTTTCTCCAGGTAGACAGACTGTAGGCATGACACAAGCGCCTGAGAAGTGGGACTCGTGACATTGGAGGTACTCAGGCTGAACTGAACGGAGGGCACAATTGGCCAGGAAGAAAGTCAAGACGGTGATAAAGCTTCAGCTTCCGGCTGGGCAGGCAAGCCCGGCGCCACCAGTGGGACCGATACTGGGGCAGCACGGATGCAACATTATGGGCTTCTGCAAAGAGTACAACGAGCGCACCGCCGCCCAGACAGGCTCCATCATACCTGCTGAGATCACGATATATGAGGATCGTTCGTTCACCTTTGTTCTCAAGAGCCCTCCTGTCGCCGACCTTCTTCGTCGAGCGCTCAACGCAGAGAAGGGTAGCGGCACCCCCAATGTGACCAAGATCGGCAGGCTGCCCCAAGAGAAGGTGCAGGAAATCGCCGAACTCAAGATGAAGGACCTAAACGCTGCCGACATTGAGGGAGCGATGCGCATGGTAGCGGGCACAGCGCGCAGTATGGGGATCGAGGTGGAATAATGGCGCACCATGGAAAGAAGTATCAGGATGCAGTGAGACTCGTCGATCGCGCCAAGGAGTATGACCCAAAGGAGGCTATTGGGCTGGCGAAACAGGCATCCTATGCCAAGTTTGATGAAACCGTGGAGCTTCACCTTAATATGGGTGTCGACCCGCGTCACGCCGACCAGCAGGTCAGAGGAGTCGCCAGCCTCCCTCACGGCCTGGGCAAAGAGGTGAGAGTTCTAGTCTTCACCCAGGGTGAAGGGGTCAAGACCGCTGAGGATGGGGGGGCCGACTATGTGGGCAGCGACGACATCGTCAAGAGGATCGAGGATGGATGGCTCGATTTCGATGTTGCCATCGCCACCCCAGACGTGATGTCCAAGGTCTCCAAGCTTGGCAAGATCCTCGGCCGCCGCGGGCTCATGCCCAATCCCAAATCGGGAACCATCGTCCCCCCACAGGACTTGCCCAAGGCCATAGCTGATGCGCGTGCCGGGCGCGTTGATTTCAGGGTAGACAAGACATCCGTTATTCACCTCCCCGTCGGCAAGGTGAGTTTCGATGAAGACAGGTTGCTGGAGAATCTGGCCGCGCTTGTCGACGCGGTCATTCGGGCCAAGCCCAGTGGTGCCAAGGGTCAGTATATCAGAAGCGCAGCCCTGACCACCTCAATGGGGCCAGGGATAAGACTGGACGTGAAAGCAACCCAAGAGCTTCGTGCTTCTTAGGTGCTGGTAGCTTAGTATTCGGGATAGGTGCCATAGACAGCGGGTGCCATTGTGGCTTAATCAGATGCCCGCCGAGGCGAGATGCGGAGTCCTTGTGTCTATGGCACAAGGGCTTTGTTACTTTACGGAGGTAGGTATGCGAATTGATGAGAAGAAGGAAGTCGTCGAGCAGCTTGCCGACAGACTCGCCCGGTGCAACATCGCTATCACCACGGACTATCGCGGAATACGGGTAGGCGAGATGACCGACCTGCGTCGACGCCTGCGTCAGAGGGACATCGAATTCCGTGTGGTAAAGAACACCCTTGTCGGCTTCGCCGCAGAGAAGGCAGACAAGAGTGAGTTCATCAACGTTGTCGAGGGCCCTACAGCCATCGCCTTCGGCTATGGCGATATCGCCGAGCCGGCCAAGGCAATGGTGGAATACATTCGTTCCTCGGGAAGCATGCTCAGAATCAGGGGTGCCCTGGTTGGGCGAAGAGCAATCAGTGCCGCAGAGGTGACCACTCTGGCCTACATGCCTCCCAAGGAGGTGCTCGTCGCCAAGCTGCTGGGTGGAGTGAGAGCACCTATCGTCGGCCTGGTCAATGTGCTCAGTGCAAACATAGCAGGCCTGGCCCACGTACTTGATGCCAGAATCAGACAATTGGAAGGAGGAAGCAGTGACTGAAGAAGTAGTGACCAGCGAAGTGGAGCAGGCAGCGGAGGGGGAGGAGAAGAAGAGTACTGCGAAGCGTGCCACCGCCAAGCGCACCACACCCAAGGAATCAAAGACGCTGACCAAAGAGGAGATCATAGACATTATCAAGAATATGACGGTGCTTGAGCTCCATGAACTGGTCAAAGCATTGGAGGAGGAGTTCGGCGTAAGTGCCGCTGCGCCGGTCGCCGTCGCTGTCCCGGGTGCCGGCGCTGCCGCAGTTCCAGCAGAGCCCGCCGAGGAGGAAGAGGAGAAGACAGAGTTCACCATCATCCTCAAGGAGATCGGGCCCAACAAGATCAACGTGATAAAGACGGTTCGCGAAGTGTCCGGTCTCGGGTTGAAGGAATCCAAGGACCTGGTGGAGAGCGCCCCTGCCACGGTAAGGGAAGGCGTCAGCAAGAATGAATCAGCGACAATGAAGGAGAAGCTCGAGGCCGCTGGCGCCACCGTCGAAATAAAGTAGCTTCCACACGCGATGCTATGGTCGAGTACCACCCTCGGATTAAGGAGCTGCCTGCCCAGGAGCGCCCCCGAGAGCGACTCAGGGGGAGCGGTGCGTCCTCGCTGTCAACCAGCGAGCTCCTGGCCATCGTCCTTCGAACCGGTATGCCTTCGGAGAATGCCCTTGCCTTGGCCACCAGGGTGCTCGCCAGGTTTGGTGGGCTTGCCGGTCTGTCAAGAGCGACGTTCGGCGAGCTTTGCGCCGAGGCAGGTATGGGCGAAGCCAAGGTAGCCCAACTCAAGGCCGCATTGGAGTTGGGGCGACGCCTTGTCACCGCTGGCCCCGACGATAGAGTGGTGGTTCGTTCCCCTCAGGATGTGGCTGACCTGTTGATGGCCGAGATGGGGCACCTGGACCAAGAGCACCTCAAAGTGGTGCTGCTCAACACCAAGAATCAGGTGATCGCCATTTCTGAGGTCTACAGGGGCAATGTCAACAGCTCAGTAGTCCGCCCCAGCGAGGTGTTCCACGAAGCAGTGAGGGAGAACTGCCCTGCGATCATCGTGGTTCACAATCATCCGTCAGGCGATCCGGCACCCAGCCCTGAGGACGTAACGGTGACGGAACAGATTGTGGATGCCGGCAAGACTCTCGACATCGAGGTCTTGGACCACATCATCATCGGCAGCAACAGCTTTGTCAGTCTCAAGGAGAAGGGAAAAGGCTTCTCATAGCGCGCGTGCCTCACAGTTGCACCGAACAGAACGATATGGTATAGTGGGACAGGCTTTCCGGTGGTTAGAGCGGGGTTGACCCACCCGTTCCCATCCCGAACACGGAAGTGAAATACCCCAGCGCAGACGATACTGCCCCGGCAACGGGGTGTGGAAAATATGCCACTGCCGGGAAGCCTTTTCCCTTTAGCCATCGCCAGGGGACCCGGCGTATGTCTCTGTCTTTCCTTTTCGACGTAGGTATGATATAATACCCATTGTTGATCCCGCTTCTTTCTCAAGGAGGACGATGTCTAGTCGATTTGAGAAATTCACCGAAAGAGCCCGCAAGGTGCTCACCCTCGCTCAAGAGGAAGCGCAGCGTCTCAACCACAACTACATCGGCACAGAACACATACTGCTCGGCTTGGTCCGCGAGGGTGATGGCGTAGCGGTCAAAGTGTTATCCAACCTGGGGGCCGACCCGGACAAAGTGCGTGGCGCTGTGGAGTTCATCATCGGGCGAGGGGAAAGAGCGGTCAGCGGCGAGATCGGGCTTACCCCTAGAGCCAAGCGGGTCATCGAGCTCGCCGTCGACGAGGCTCGACGGCTGAATCACAACTACATAGGCACAGAGCACCTGTTGCTCGGGCTGCTGCGTGAGGCTGAAGGGGCTGCCGCCAGCGTCCTGGAGAGCCTTGGCGTCAACTTGGACAAGGCCAGGGCAGAGACGCTGCGCATTCTCAGCGAGATGATGCCTCAAGCACGCGGCAGCAGTCGCTCCACCTCCAAGACTCCCACTCTGGACCAACTGAGCGTTGATCTAACCGGGATGGCGCGGGCTGAGAAGCTAGACCCCATCATTGGGCGCCACAAGGAGATCGAGCGCGTTATCCAGATACTCAGCCGCCGCACCAAGAATAACCCCTGTCTCATCGGCGAACCCGGTGTGGGCAAGACAGCTATTGTAGAGGGCCTGGCCCACCGTATCGTCGCCGGTGACATCCCCGAGACCCTCCGTGATAAGCGGTTGCTCACGCTTGACATGGGCGCATTGGTCGCAGGAACCAAGTACCGCGGCGAGTTTGAGGAGCGGTTGAAGAAGGTCATCGACGAGATAAAGACCTCCGGCAACTGCATGCTCTTCATCGATGAGATGCACACCATTGTCGGTGCCGGTGCCGCCGAGGGAGCCATTGATGCATCCAGCATACTCAAGCCTCCGCTGGCACGAGGCGAGCTGCAATGCATCGGGGCGACCACAGCCGATGAGTATCGAAAACACGTGGAGAAAGACCCCGCGCTGGAACGAAGGTTCCAGCCGATAGTGGTTAACGAGCCCACCGTCGAGCAGACCATCGCCATCTTGCACGGCATCAGGAGCCGCTACGAAGACCATCACCAGCTAAAGATAAGCGATGACGCCATAGACGCGGCAGTATCCCTGGCAGCACGATATATCCCCGACCGCTTTCTCCCCGACAAGGCCATAGACCTGGTCGACGAGGCCGCCTCTCGGGTACGTATCAAGGACTACTCCATCCCGCAAGACCTGAGAGACGCCGACCAGGATCTCGAGTCATTGCGCAAGGACAAAGAGGTCGCTATCGCCTCCCAGCAGTACGACCATGCCGCGGAGTTGAGAGAGCGAGAATTGGCATTGGCGGCCAAGACAAAGAAGATTCGCGAGCAGTGGGTCGAAGAGCAGCAGAAGGTCGAGAAGGTAGTCAGCGCTGAGGATATCGCGCAAGTCCTCAGCATGTGGACTGGCATCCCGGTAACCAGTTTGGCTAGAGATGAGACCACCCGCCTCCTTCAGATGGAAGAGGTGTTACACCGCCACATCATCGGTCAAGATGAGGCGATCAACATCATCTCCAAAGCGGTGAGGCGGGCTCGTGCTGGCTTCAAGGACCCAAGACGTCCAATTGGCAGTTTCATCTTCCTTGGCCCCACCGGGGTGGGCAAGACGGAGTTGGTACGGGTGCTCTCCGACTTCCTCTTTGGCAGCAGAGATGCGTTGATCCGGCTGGATATGTCGGAGTTCATGGAGAGGCATGCGGTAGCGCGCCTCGTTGGCGCTCCTCCGGGTTACGTTGGGTACGACGAGGGTGGGCAACTCACCGAGGCAGTGAGACGAAAGGGCTACTCAGCGATCCTGCTTGATGAGATCGAGAAGGCGCACCCCGATGTATTCAACATGTTGCTCCAGGTATTCGACGACGGCCACCTCACCGATGCCAAAGGACGCCGGGTGGATTTCCGCAATACCATTGTGGTGATGACCAGCAACATCGGTGCCGAGTTGATCAAGAGAGATACTACCCTGGGCTTCGCCATTAAGGTTGACGACGCGAAGGACCAGCAGAAGTCCTACGAGAACATGAAGGAGAAAGTGCTCGGGGAGATGAAGAGATTCTTCCGCCCTGAGTTCCTCAACCGCATCGACGGCGTGGTGGTATTCCATGCGTTGAACAAAGAACACATCAGACAGATCGTCGACCTGATGTTGCGCGAGGTCTGGAAGGAGCTCGCCGAAAAGACGGTGAAGCTGGAAGTGACCGACGCCGCCAAGGAACTCCTTGGCGATAAAGGCTTTGACCCAGTCTTCGGGGCAAGGCCATTGCGGCGTACCATTCAGGATATGGTGGAGGACCCGCTCTCTGAGGCGCTTCTGCGCGGGGACTTCCAGTCCGGGGACACTGTGCTTCTGGACACCGAGGACGACAGGATCGTTATTCGCACGGTCGCCATGGCACAATCCCCCGTGTAGACCCCGTTGACGCAGGGCACACCTTGAGACAAAGGGCTTGACGGCTTACAATCTCATTCTGTGAAGAGCCGCTAAGCTCTTTTCTTATTCCACTTCGAAGGAGGTGCACCATGGAGACCAAGTTCGATCCACAGAAGACTGCCCTTCTGGTCATTGACATGCAGAACGACCTCACCAAAGCCGGGCCAGACTATTTTGCCCCGCTGTATGAGATGGTCAAGTCAAACCAGGTCATCGAGAATTTTACCAAGATGGTGAAGAGGGTGCGGGAGAAACGGCTTCCCATCGTCCACATCAGGACGGTGCACCGACAAGACAACGCAGATGTCGTCCCCACAGTAACCGATTTCATGCTCCAGGGGATGACGCCCAGTCAAATGCCCCCTATTCTGGTCGAGGGAACACCAGGCGCCGACTTCATCGAGGAACTCCGGCCCGCCCCTGAGGACTACGTGGTGGCGAAACGGAGGAGCGGCGCGTTCTACAACACCGAACTCGACCTGTTCCTTCGCACCCGCGGTATCGACACGCTGCTTGTCGGGGGAGTGGTCACCAACGGCTGTGTCGAGAACACGATTCGCGGCGCGCGCGAAAGAGACTACCACGTTATTGTCTTGAGCGACTGCTGCGCCGCCAATGTGGCCCAGGCGCACGAGTATGCGCTGAACAACGTTTTCCCTAGCATGGCGAGGGTAAGGACCTCAGACGAGGTCCTCGACGCAATGTCATAGGCTGCGCAACAGCGATCCCACCCACAAGCGTTTGCAGAGGGCCCAAAGACTGCTTGGCGTCGCATCTCCGGTGATCGGGCATAGCCAGGCCCTCCGCCTATCACTTTGTTTTTCGGCACTCGTTTTCATCCCTGACCATCCGTTGAGTGAGCTATAGGGCTCGTGTATAATGGCGCAAACGGTCAGGTGGAGAGGCTAGCTTGGAGAAGCGTCATCGTTCCGTGTTCGTCTGCCAGCAATGCGGCCGCGAAAGCGCGAAGTGGCTCGGCCGCTGCCCCGACTGCGAGGGCTGGAACACCTTCGTCGAGACGGTGGTTCGCCCCGCCAGGGGCAATCGCAGCGTCTCCCGGGCCCCCTCGACACCCCTTCAGGAACTGTCAACGGTATCGGGGGAGGAAACGCCGCGACTCACCCTATCCCTGACTGAGTGCAATCGCGTTCTCGGCGGGGGAATTGTCCCCGGCTCGCTCGTGCTCATCGCCGGCGACCCTGGAATCGGGAAGTCGACGCTGCTTCTTCAGGTATCTGCACTGGTCGCCCAGCGTCACAAGAAGGTGCTCTACGTCAGCGGCGAGGAATCGCCCAGACAGGTGAAGCTGCGAGCCACCCGTCTCGGCCTGGACGGCCAGTGGCTCTTCATCCTCCCCGAGACAAACATGGACGCCATTCTTGAGCAGCTTGATATGGCCTCTCCTGACATGGTGGTCATTGATTCTATCCAAACAGTCTATATCGACGAACTGGGCTCAGCGCCGGGAAGTGTAGGCCAGATTCGTGAATGCACCATGAAGTTGATGCAGTGGGCCAAGCAGGCCAACATACCCGTTCTGCTTGCCGGGCATGTCACCAAGGACGGAGCCATCGCCGGGCCGCGTGTTCTGGAGCATATTGTCGATGCCGTCCTCTACCTGGAGGGTGAACCCTTCAGCACCTACAGGCTGCTCAGAGGGGTGAAGAACCGCTTCGGCTCCACCAACGAGGTGGGGATCTTCGAGATGAGCGCCACCGGTCTCACCGAGGTGGCCAACCCATCCGAGGCCTTCCTATCGCAGCGGCCAGAAGACACGGTCGGCTCCGCCGTTGTGCCCACGCTGGAGGGTAGCAGGCCTCTGCTGGTGGAGATTCAGGCGCTGACCAGCGCTACCAGCTTCGGCCTCCCCCGCCGAACCGCCAACGGGGTCGACTTCAATCGGCTTCTCATGATCACCGCCGTGCTCACCAAGCGGGCAGGTCTCACTCTGGGCAATCAGGACATCATGGTCAATGTGGTCGGAGGACTGAGGGTAAACGAGCCCGCGGCGGATCTGGCGATCGCGCTGGCCATCGCTTCAAGTCTTCGCGGAGCCGCCATTGACCCCGGCCTGGTTGCTGTCGGTGAGGTTGGGTTAAGCGGCGAGCTCAGGGCAGTGCCTCATGCAGACAGGCGGCTCGATGAGGCAGCGAGGCTGGGCTTTGCCCGTTGCCTCATTCCGAAGGCGGCAAAGATGACTGCCCCCAAGGGGATGGGCCTCATCGAAGCAGCATCGGTGAGGGAAGCGCTAAGCTTGGCACTGGCCAAACATGGAGAGCAAGGTAACAGGGCTTAGGTCACTGCTGCGCGGGCTGGGGTCCGTTGTCATCGCCTATTCCGGCGGTGTCGACAGCACCCTCCTTGCCTCGCTTGCCACCGAGGTGCTCGGCGTGAAGGCGCTGGCGGTGACGGCTTCCTCACCCATTCACCCTCAGTCTGAGACCGCCCTCGCCGCATCGGTGGCCCAACATCTGGGGATTCGCCATATCACTATCGAGAGCACGGAGATGGCTGACCCGTCCTTCATAGCCAATGACCCCCTGCGCTGCTACCACTGCAAACGAGGCCTCTTCACCCAGTTGAAACGCATCGCCGACAATGAGGGGATGTTGTCAGTCGTGGATGGTACAAACCATGATGACGTGAGCGATGACCGCCCCGGCGCAAAGGCCGCCGTGGAGCTGGGGGTCACAAGCCCCCTATCCCACGTCGGCCTCACCAAGGCTGAGATTCGCGCCGTATCGCGCGAACGGGGCCTGCCAACCTGGGACAGGCCCTCCTTTTCCTGCCTCGCCACAAGCCTGCAGACCGGCGCCCCCATCACCGTTGAGCTGCTGGCCCGCATCGGCGAGGCTGAGCACGCCCTTGCCGAACTGGGGCTCTCACACTTCCGCCTGCGCCATCACGGCCCTCTCGCCCGCATTGAGGTCAGGGGCCAGGAGATGGCACTTCTTACCGATGAAGACATACGGCTTCGGGCAGTAGAGCGGCTTCGGGCCCTGGGTTACAGCCACGTGACCTTTGACCTCGCCGGCTATCGCCCCAATGGGAGGTCATCTTGAGAATCGGCTATCTCGACTGCTATTCCGGCTTGAGTGGGGACATGATACTGGGAGCTCTGGTGGACTGCGGACTCCCCCTCGACCGCCTTGCCACCGAGCTTGCCAAGCTACCTTTGCACGGCTACCGACTGTCGGCCGAAGAGGCCAGTCGGGGAATAATCACCGGAACTCGCGTGACGGTCACCTTGGAGAACAGTCCACAACAGCGGCGCAATCTGAAGGACGTCCTCGACATCATCGAAAGGGGCGACATCTCCCAGGAGCAGAAGCGAAAGACCGCACTCATCTTCGACCGCCTTGCCGGAGCGGAGTCAAAGGTTCACCGCGTCCCCAAAGAAACGGTACATTTTCACGAGCTTGGCGCGGTAGACGCCATCGTTGACATAGTGGGGGCAGTTGTTGGCCTCGAGCTTCTGGGCATCCAAGCGCTCTTCTCGTCCCCCCTCCCCACCGGCGGGGGCACCGTGGAGACCGAGCACGGCACCATCCCCGTGCCCGCGCCTGCGACCCTTGAACTCATCGCCTCCGCCAGGGCGCCCCTCAGACCGCACGTTTCCCCCGACCTCGGAGAGCTGGTTACCCCTACCGGAGCGGCAATAGCCACCTCGCTCGCTCTTTTCGAGTGTCCTGCGTTCACTCTGGAGCGCATCGGCTATGGGGTAGGAACGCGGGAGATTCCAACCATGCCCAATGTGCTGCCGCTGTGGATTGGCGAGACGTCCGAGGAACAGGGCCCCCTTCTGCTTCTTGAGACCAACATCGACGACATGAGCGCGGAGCTTCACGGCTACGTCATGGAACGTCTCTTCGAGCACGGCGCTCTCGATGTCTGGTTCACCCCCATCCAGATGAAGAAGAACCGCCCCGCAGTTATGCTCAGCGTTCTCGCCCCAACTGAGGCGAAGGGAATGCTCCTGGAGACGATGCTGCGTGAGACATCCACCCTAGGGGTCCGGGTGCAGCGGATGGAGCGCCATCAGTGCGAACGCGAGATGGTTCCCTTCGAATCGAGCCTGGGGAAAGTGATGACCAAGGTGAAGCTCTTCCATGGAAAGAGGATTGGCCTGTCGCCCGAGTTTGAGGATTGCCGTCGCCTTGCGCAGGAGCATGGGCTTCCGCTGCAGGAGGTCTATCGAACCGTGACCGTTGAGGCCAGCGCGCACCTCTTGGGCGGATGACCACCCACCACTGGCCAGAGACCAGGGTGAGCGATTTGCGATGACCTGCCACATGCCGCCAGCGCTTCGACAAGGTCACCGACGGTTCTCTCAGCGGCTGGCGCGTCCGCAACCGAGCTACCTTTGAGAAATGAGGCCTGCCACATGGTGCCAAGGGCCTACGACTGCGGCTGGTTCTTCAAGAGCCAGTACTCAAGACTGTCGGCAAGCGCCAGGTAGCTCGCCTCGATGATGTTGGCGGAGCTGCCCACCGTACGCCACTCGTGCTCGCCGTCGCTCGACTCAATGAGAACCCGTACCCGGGCTTCCGTGCCGGCCGTCTCTTCTATGACGCGGACCTTGTAGTCGACCAGCCGCACTGCCGCCAGCCGAGGATAGAACACCACCAGGGCCTTGCGCAACGCGGCATCCAAGGCATTCACCGGCCCGTTACCCTCAGCCGCGGTGTGAATGACGTCGTCACCTACCTTCACCTTGACCGTCGCCTCAGAGAGCAGTTCCTCCTCGTTGGCCGCGGTAGCGGGCCGCCGCCTCTTCTCCACCACCACCATGAAGTCGACCAGCTCGAAGGGGGCATGATACTTGGGCTGAGACCGGAGGACGAGGAGGTCAAAGGAGGCCTCGGCCCCGTCGTACTGGAAACCACGGCTCTCCAGGAGCTTCACCTTGTCCAGTATGGCACGCGCCTCGTACCCCTTGGCGGCGAGTTCTACCCCTGTTTCTCTGGCCTTGCGTACGATCACCCCCCTGCCCGACAGTTCCGATACCAGTGTCCGCCACTGGTTTCCCACCGCCTTGGGGTCGACATGATGGTAGCTTCCCTCCCACTTCATCATGGCAGCGATGTGGAGACCGGCCTTGTGAGTGAAGGCGCTTGATCCGACATACGGCAGGTGGGTATCAAGGGCCAGGTTGGCCGCCTCGCTCACAAAATGCGCCACCTCGGTCAGCCTAGCGACCTGCTTGTACGGAATGCAATCCACGTCCATCTTCAGCTTCAGCGCGGGAATAATCGAACACAGATTGGCATTGCCGCAGCGCTCACCGTAGCCGTTTATGGTGCCCTGGACCTGGGTCGCTCCCGCCTGCACCGCGGCCAGGGTGTTGGCCACGGCCAGTTCCGCATCGTTGTGGGCATGGATGCCCAGACTGACCTTGCTTGCCCTACGCGCCGCCCTGACGGCAGCAGCCACCTCAGTCGGCAGCGCTCCGCCATTGGTGTCGCACAGGATCACACAGTCCACGCCAGCTTCCGCGGCCACATCAACGGTCTTCAGAGCGTACCTCGGATTCGCCTTGTAGCCGTCGAAAAAGTGCTCCGCATCGAAGAAGACCTTCCTCCCCTTCGACTTGAGATAGGCCACGGAGTCGGCGATCATACCCAGGTTGCCGTCCAGGGTGGTCTCCAGGACCTCGGTCACGTGATGGTCCCAGCTTTTGCCCACGAGCGTAATCACGCTTGTGCCTGCATCCAGCAGGGCACGAAGAGTGGGGTCCTTCTCGGCCTCCGCATTGGGCCGTCTGGTACTGCCAAAAGCGACCAGCGCGGCCCTAGACAGGGCAAGGCCTGAAGCCTTCTCGAAGAACTCCTCGTCCTTCGGGTTCGCCCCTGGCCAGCCCCCTTCGATGAAGTGCACGCCCAACTCGTCGAGCTTCTGGGTTATCCTCAGCTTGTCCTCGACGCTGAAGGATATCCCCTCCCGCCCGGCGCCATCTCGCAGCGTGGTGTCATAGACCTGCACCCGCTTCATCGTCTATCCTCTGTGCCCGCTATTGTTGAGAATCACGCTATCCGCCCCGCCACCAGGTCGCCCATCTCCCGCGTGCCTACCCTGGTCTTGCCTTCGTCCATTATATCATAGGTACGATAACCCGATTCCAGGACGGCGCTTACCGCCTTCTCCACCACCCCCGCCTCCTGGGCCAGACCCATCGAGTAGCGCAGCATCATGGCCAGCGAAAGGATGGTGGCGATGGGGTTGGCCAGGTTCTGCCCGGCGCGGCGCGGCGCGCTGCCGTGTATCGGCTCGTACAGGCCGAAAGTGCGCTCACCCTCCCGGGGTATCCCCGCCAAGCTCGCCGATGGAAGCATGCCCATAGACCCCGCCAGCATCGAAGCCTCGTCGGTAAGGATGTCGCCGAACATGTTCTCCGTCACGATCACGTCGAACTCGGCCGGCCGTTGGATGAAGCGCATGGCGCAGGCATCGACGAGCATGTGCTGAAGCTCCACGTCCGGGTAGTCCGCTGACACCTCGATGGCAATCTGCCGCCACAGGCGCGATGATTCCAGCACGTTGGCCTTGTCCACCGACGTCAACTTACTGCGCCGCGTCCTCGCCAGCTCGAATCCTACCCGCAATATGCGCTCGACCTCGTGTTCCGAGTAAACAAGGCTGTCTACCGCCTTGCGGCCTCTGCTAGTCTCCCATCGCTTCTGCGGCTTGCCAAAGTACAGGCCGCCGGTGAGTTCCCGAACCACTACCAGGTCAACGCCCTCAATCACCGTTGGTTTCAGATTGCTGCTATCGACCATCATGGGAAGGACCTTCACCGGGCGGAGGTTGGCGAACAGCTTGAGAGCCTTCCTCAAGCCGAGAAGCCCGTCCTCAGGACGTACCTTGGCTGCGGGATCATCCCACTTCGGGCCGCCGACCGCACCGAGGAACACCGCGTCGCTCCTCTTGCACTTGCTCAGCGTCTCGGCAGGAAGGGCTTGACCATACTCGTCTATGGCCACCCCTCCAATCGGGGCATAGTCAAGGTCGAACGAGTGTCCGAATCTCTTGGCGACTGCCTTCAGGACCTTGACCCCCTCAGCCGCCACCTCAGGGCCGACTCCGTCGCCAGGAAGCACGGCGATTCTGAATCTCACTTGGACCTCCTTGCTTCTATCTTCCTCCTGGTATGCTCGATGAGGCCGCCCGCCGAGATGAGTTCCATCATGAATTCAGGATACGGTTCGGCCTGGAATATCCTGTCTTTGCTGATGTCCCTTATCTCCCCCTTCTCCAACTCAACCTCCAGTTCTTCCCCCACCTCGATCTCGTCGGCCTGGGCGCACTCGAGCAACGGCAGCCCGATGTTGATGGCGTTCCGGAAGAAGATGCGGGCGAAGCTCTGGGCAATGACGCACGATATGCCCGCTGCTTTGATCGCAATCGGGGCATGCTCCCGCGACGAGCCGCAGCCGAAGTTCGTGGTGGCGACGATGATGTCGCCCGGCTCTACCCGTTGCAGGAACCCGGCATCGATGTCCTCCATGCAGTGCGGCGCCAGGTCCTCAGGTTCCCACACATTGAGATAGCGCGCTGGGATAATGGCATCCGTGTCAACGTTGGCCCCGTACTTATGCACCTTGCCTCGCAGTTTCAAGTCCAACCCCCTTATGTCAATCTGATGCTAGCCCAGCTCCGCGGAGCGCCTCCGCCCGTTTCATGAGCCGAGTCATCGCGCTTTCCTCATGGCCCAACCCATCCACACAAGGACGACGACACAGCCGGCGAAGGCTATGCCAGCCAGCATGCCTTTGAGAAACACCTTGGCCATCATTATGAGGCTGGCGATAATCAGGATGCCCACAAGGACAATCACGATCCTGTGCATTGTCCCGTACCTGGTCGGCTTATCGCTCATTGTATCTCGCCCCATTCCCCATCTCGTGCCTTCTCTCGGTGGCGGCGTCCACGCACCGCGAGGGTTCCCCTCCCACCACAGCGCGACCACACCACTCGGCCCGCCAGTTTCCCCTTCTCCAAATCCAAGCTCACATGCCTCCTCCAAGCACGGCCCGGAGGAGGTTCTAATACCAGCACTGGCTATCGGTCGGCCCAGCAAGGAAGCTCTCCTCGCCCCCGGGATACGGCTCGTGGACCTGATTGACTGGAGGAACCGACGCAGCCGAAGCCAAGACGGGAATGTCACCCAATGTCCGCCTGGCAGCCCCTTTCAGAGCCTGTGTTGCTGTGCCTCATCTAGCGCTTGAAGACGTTTCGTATGCGGCGATCGAGACCACTGCCAATCTCCTCAACCGCTTCGTACCTGATCCGGTCCAGCTCCCTTTGCCTCTCCTCAAACTCAGCCGGCGAGTACAGCTTCTCCGGGTGCAGGTAGGTTTCGTCCACGGTTCTTATCGCTCGGGGCACCTTGAATCCGGTGGGCGAGTCTACCCAGTCCTCCAAGCCTCCCCTCAGCAGAGACTCCAGTATGCCCATGGTGTATTCCAGCCTTATGTCCCGATAGTGCTCACCCTCACCAACGCCGCCCGTATTGAGCAGGTAGTACTTCATGTGTGGAAGGCCCCTCAGAATCTCGATGAACCTGTTGGCGTGCTTGGCCCTGTCACCCGCTATAAACGGGTCGTAGAAGAACTCGCGCCTGATTCTTCCCGCCTGAGTGGGGTCGCCCGCCGACGACTCCATTGCCTGTCCCAGGACCATCAGAGCCGCTGCCTGCGCCCGAGTCAGTCTTGCCACCGCCGGGACCAGAGGCCCTCTGGTTATGAGAATAAGGTTGTCCACCCGGTCAACGTCGATGTAAGGGCTGGCATGCATGAAGTCCTGCCTTCGTACAACCGCTCTGCCATTCGACGTCCTCTTGAAGCTGTAGAAGTCGAAATCTCCACTCTCGGTTACACAGACGTTCTCACATACTGTCTCTGGCTTCAACAGACTATAGAACACCTCGGTCTGCTCCCCCGGGTTTACCCCCTCCGTCTTGACAAATATCCCCCCCTGTTCGAAGCCACGAAACGAGCCATCCGGCATGAGGGTCCCGCCATCGTCCTGGATGAGCCAGGACACCTCCCTCCCTTTTCGCGCCACCACACGTGTGGTTGTGGTCGTCTTCCCGTTGGCACTCAGCGCCGTAAGCAGCGTTCTCGTTCTTCGGTAGTCACCGTGCGCCGACTGAAGGTAGTCCTCCCGACAACCGGCATGGATGAAGATTCCACTCCCCCTCGTCTTGGCATTCCAGTCCTCGGCAGCGAAAACCCCTTTCTTGTATTCGCCTATGTAGTTGCTGTTCCTGACTATCTTGATAACCCTTCCATCGCCCAGCATCGCCAGCCTTATGCTGATGTCCTTCTGCGGCAATGGCTTTGAATGATTGGCCTCATAGGCTTCGTCGGTGAAGAACACGATCTGATACGTCGGCGTTTTCACTTTCCTGGGCAGCGGCAGAAACAGGTGCCCTCCGCCGTAGGCCATATGAGCGAACTTCACCGGAACAATCAGTCTCACCACTGTCTCACTGCTCTCGTTGCCCACAATCCTGTCGACGGAGATCAACCTCTCCTTCGCCAGTGCCTGTTCGCACTGGGCAAGAAACTGCGCCTCCTCCTCCCCGAAGGTGTCGTCAACGCTGTTCTTGGTGAACATCGCCGCCCTCGACGTGGGCTCGCTCTCAGCGGCAAGGTTCCCATAGACCGTCTTCCTAATCCCTGGCTCGATCTCCGTCAGCGTCCGAAGCTCCGCATCGGCGGGATTGTCGAACAACCTGTTCTCGGCTATCGCCTTCTTCCGGATCCTCTCGACCGCTCTGGAGAATTCCTCCAGGTCGAATACACTTGACACTACGTTAACTCCTTTCTCATCCACCTCGAGCCAGCCTTCAATTGACGGCTCCTACCGCACCTTCCCACTCAAACCCGTGACACTGTCAGTTCTCAACCACCAACTCCTCCGGGCTGCCAATCCTCCCCAGTATGGCACTGGCCGCAGCGACTGCCGGGTTCGCCAGGTACACCTCTGATTGCGGACTGCCCATGCGGCCAACGAAATTGCGGTTGGTAGTGGAGACACACCTTTCGCCCGCGGCGAGGACTCCCATGTATCCACCAAGACACGGACCACAGGTCGGAGTGCTCACCGCAGCACCGCAGCGGACGAACGTCTCTATCAAACCGCGGCGCATCGCCTCCAGATAGACCTCCTGGGAGCCCGGGATGACGACTAGCCGCACGTCAGGATGAACCTTGCGCCACTTGAGCACCTCGGCAGCAACCTCCAGGTCTTCGATGCGCCCGTTGGTACAACTGCCAACGACCGCCTGGTCGATCTTCACCTCGCCTACCTCACTTATCGGCTTCGTGTTCGACGGTAGATGAGGGAAAGCCACCTGCGGCTCAATCCGAGACACGTCATACTCGATGACCTTGTCATAATGGGCGTCTTCATCGGCCCTATAGAGCTTGTGCGGACGCCTGCCGCGACCCTGCACATAGGCCAGCGTCTTCTTGTCCGCCGCGAAAATACCCAGCTTCGCCCCAGCCTCGATGGCCATATTGGCCATGGTCAGACGGCCGCTCATCGGAAGAGCATCGATAGCATCACCCCGAAACTCCATCGCAGCGTATCGCGCCCCGTCGACCCCTATGTCCCCGATGGTATGCAGGATGAGGTCTTTGCCGCTGACCCACGTTTTAGCTTTTCCCCTGTAAACCAGCTTGATCGTTGGGGGAACCTTCATCCATATCTTGCCCGTGGCCATAGCCACCGCAATATCGGTTGAGCCCATACCTGTGGCGAACGCACCGAGCGCACCGTAGGTGCAGGTGTGCGAGTCAGCACCGACGACCACGTCGCCGGGCACCACCAGTCCCTGCTCCGGCAGAAGCACGTGTTCGATGCCGCCCTTTCCCGCTTCAAAATAGACCAACTGCTGCTCCCTGGCGAACTCCCTCATCATCTTCGCCTGCTCTGCCGACGGTATGTCCTTGTTGGGGACAAAATGGTCGGCGACCATCACCACCCTTTCGGGATCAAACACCCTGGGAACGCCGATGCGCCCGAACTCCTTGATGGCGATGGGCGCAGTGACGTCGTTAGCCAAGACCAGGTCAACAGTGACGTTGAGAAACTCCCCGGGGCTGACCTTCTCCCTTCCGCTATGGGCGGCAAGTATCTTCTCGGCTAGCGTTGATCCGCTCATTTCACTCCCATTCTACCACCAATTTCACTGCCAGTTGTGACCCTCAATAGCGGCTCTACCTCCCCATGAGTATCGCCATATGGCTGGCTTCCCAGCGCAGCGGCGGAACACTCCCATTGCCACCCAGCACACCACAATCTGCAAGAAAGTCGAACTGCAACCTCATTTGCCGGGGATAAGAACCGTCTCTCACCCGTGGTGACTATGCCATGGCCTTCTTGAGCTTTTTCAAATTCTTCAAGTGCTCGCTCTTATGGCCTGGCTCGAGGAAAGCCAGCTTGTCGCAGGACTCAAACTCATCGCACTGACGGCAGGTGTCATAGTCCCGCCCTCGAGAGCATCTTCCAGTCCCTCTCTTCCAGCAAGGTGTCAGCCATCAGGCGATGAGCAACAGCACCAGCACCAGCGCCATGGCGGCGAGCGTGCCGGTCAGGCTCATTATTACCAGCACCAGCAGTAGCTTGCTGTTGCGCTCAAGAGCGGCGATACGCTGCTCAGTCTTCTCCTCGTCCATTGCCACCCCCTACTGTCTTTCCTTGGCGGCCAACAGCCGGTTGAGGGCGTTCATATAGGCCTTGGCGCTGGCCACCATGATGTCGGTCGCCGCGCCCCGCCCGATGTACGTTCGCCCTTCGCTTTCGATCCTGATCGTCACCTCACCGATGGCATCGATACCCTCGGTAACCGCCTTCACGCTGAACTCGGTAAGCGTATTCGGCACCTGTACCAGACGGTTAATTGCCTTGTATACCGCGTCCACGGGCCCCGTGCCAAGAGCGGCATCAGCGATCACCTCCCCATCAGGAGCAACGAGTTTTACCGTGGCGGTGGGCACGCTGTGGTCGCCACAGGAGACCTGCACCTGCTCCAAGTGATACGTCTCAGACACCGTGCGCAGTTCCTCGGCAACCAGGGACTCGAGATCACGCTCGGTCACTTCCTTCTTCTTGTCGGCCAGTTCCTTGAAGGCGGCAAAAGCACGGGTGAAATCATCAGTGCCCAGCTCGTAACCCAGCTCCCTTAGCTTCTCGCGCAAGGCGTGACGCCCCGAGGTCTTCCCCAGAACGATCTTACTGCCGCCGACTCCGATGCTCCCCGGCGTCATGATTTCGTACGTAGTCCTTTCCTTGAGCATCCCGTCCTGATGCAGTCCCGAAGCGTGGGCGAAGGCGTTGGCCCCCACGATTGCCTTGTTGGGCGGCACCTCCATGCCCATGTAGTTGCTCACCATGCGGCTGGTCCTGTAGATCTGGGAAGTATCAACGTTGGTGGTCACCCGGAAGAAATCAGCGCGGGTCTTCAGCGCCATCACGATCTCTTCCAGGGCGGCATTGCCCGCCCGCTCTCCCACGCCGTTGATGGTGCACTCCACCTGGCGCGCCCCGCACTGGATTGCGCGCAACGAATTGGCCACCGCCTGACCCAGGTCATCGTGGCAGTGCACCGAGAGGATGACCTTCTCAATGCCACGCACATGATTGCGCACGTGCTCGACCAGGGCCCCGAATTCATCGGGCTGGACATAGCCCACCGTGTCGGGAACGTTCACCACGGTGGCCCCAGCCTTTATGGTTGCCTCCAAGACCTGGCAAAGGTAATCCCAGTTGCTTCGGGTGGCATCCATTGCGGAGAACTCGACGGCGTCGCAGAACCGTTTGGCGTACTTCACCGCGTCAACCGCCAACTCCTGCGCCTCTTCGCGGCTGATGTGCAACTGGTGCCTGAGATGAATATCGGAGGTGGAGACGACGACATGGAGCAAAGGGGCTTCCGCTTCCTTCAGGGCATCCCAAGTCGAGTCGATCTGCTCGTGCCTTATGCCAGACAGCCCGGCAATCTGGCATTCCCGAAGCTCTCGGGCAAGGAGTTGCACCGCGGCGAAGTCACCCGGTGAAGTATGGGGGAAGCCGGCCTCGATGACGTCAACGCCCAACCTCTGGAGCTGATGACCGATCTCGTGCTTCTCTTCCAGGGTCAGCGCTCCGCCCGCCGCCTGCTCTCCATCTCGAAGTGTTGTGTCGAAAATAATCACACGCTCCATGTCCCACTCCCTCCAATACATTGTGTCATCATATCAGCGTAAGCTTTGCTTCCTTCTCCGTTCTGTCGGAACGGATTTGACTGAGTGAGCCTCACCTCGGCCGGGCCTTTGCCATGCCTGTCAAATAACTATAGGTATCCATCAGAGCTCATCAGTTGGGCCTCTCTACCGGCAAAGCTGACCCTGGGGGAATCAAACGCGATTGGTGACGGGGGCCCTGGTCTGCTATCTCTGTAGCCAGGGTATCATGGCGCGGAGCTTCTTGCCAACCTCCTCAATCTGGTGGGCTTGTTCCTTGCGCCGATAGGCACTGAAGCTGGGGCAGCCTGCCTGATTCTCCAGAATCCACTCGCGGGCGAAGGTGCCATCCTGTATCTCGCTGAGTATCTGCCCCATCTCCTCCCTAACGTAGTCATCGATTACCCGCGGCCCACGCGTGTAGTCCCCGTATTCGGCAGTATCACTCACCGAATAGCGCATGTAGCTGAGCCCGCCCTGGTAGATGAGGTCAACGATGAGCTTGAGCTCGTGCAGCACCTCGAAATAGGCGATCTCCGGCTGATAGCCAGCCTCTGCCAGAGTCTCGAAGGCCGTCTTGATAAGGGAAGTTACACCACCACAGAGCACCACCTGCTCGCCGAACAGGTCGGTCTCTGTTTCCTCCTCGAAGGTGGTCTCAAGAACCCCGGCCTTGGTACAGCCCACGCCCTTGGCGTAGGCCAATGCCTTGTCCCTGGCCTGGCCTGAGGCATCCTGGTGGACGGCGACGAGGGCTGGCGCACTTGAGCCCTCGGTGTAGAGCTGGCGCAGCATATGGCCGGGACACTTGGGCGCTATCATGGTCACATCAACATCCGGCGGTGGCACAATCTGATTGTAGTGGATGTTGAAGCCATGCGCGAACATCAGCATGTTGCCTTTGGACAGTCCCTTCTCGATGGCACCGTAGTACACCCGGGGGTGAAGCTGGTCCGGGACCAGCATAATCACCACATCGGAAGCCTTGGCCACCTCGGCGGAGTTGGCCACCTTGAGTCCCGCGGCGACGGCAGCCTTCCACGGCTCGCTGCCCTCAAGTTCACCAACCATGACTTGCAGGCCGCTATCCCTCAGGTTCAGAGCATGCGCATGCCCCTGGCTGCCAAAGCCTATCACGCCGATAATCCTGTCCTTCAGCAGACCCATGTCCACATCGCTGTCATAATAGATCTTCGCCATATCCGTCTCCTTACAGATTCGATATCTCGTCTGCGCCTCTGACCCTCTTGGGGCGAGTTCTCCGGCGTCTTTCCTCCACAACGATGGGGCCCCCCGCCCCTCTCACCATGGCTATTCTCCCCGTGCGCGCGATCTCCTGAATGCCGAAACCCTTCAGCAAGCGAAACAGAGAGTCAATCTTGTCATCGTCTCCAGTGACCTCAACCATCATCGAATCGGCGGCAACATCCACAATATTGGCCCGGAAAATATCCACTATCTGGATTATCTCGCTCCTTGTGGATGAGGTAGCCTTCACCTTGATCAGTGCCAGTTCCCGAGCCACTAGATTGTCCTCGCTGATATCGGTGACCTTGACCACATCGATGAGCTTGTCAAGCTGCTTTCTCACCTGCTCCACCGACATAGCCGTCCCGTCAACCACGATGGTCATCCGAGAAAGACCCGCAGTTTCGCTGTGCCCCACCGCGATGCTGTCTATATTGAAACCCCTTCTGCGGAAGAGGCTGGCCACCCGGTTCAACACCCCGGGCTTGTCTTCCACCAGTGCGACCAAGCTGTGCTTAGCCATGCCTTGTTCTCGCCTCCTCCCTAGGCGCTTCAAGTACCTCGCTAAGGGCGGCCCCCGGCGGCACCATGGGGTAGACGTTCTCCTCCGGCTCCACCTGGAAGTCGAGAAGGAACGGCCCGTCGTGCTCCATTGCCGTCTGAATCGCGCTGGTGACCATCACCTTGTCAGTCACCCTCAAACCGGGGATTCCATAAGCCTCAGCGACCTTCACGAAGTCAGGACCGCTGAGCGGGGTGGCAACATAGCGGCGCTCATAGAACAGCTCCTGCCATTGCCGTACCATCCCCAGGTGGTGGTTGTTCAGGATGGCAATCTTCACCGCAAGACTCTCCTGGTCAATCGTGGCAAGCTCCTGAATGGTCATCTGGAACCCGCCATCACCGCCGATGCACCACACCGTCTCATCGGGACACGCCACCTTGGCTCCAATAGCGCCGGGCAACTCGAACCCCATCGGCCCCAGCCCGCCGGACGAGATCCACGTATTGGGCCTGTTGTACTCGAAGAACTGCGCAGCCCACATCTGGTTCTGCCCCACACCACTCACCACGATGGCGTCCCCCTGTGTAGCCTCCCATATCTGGCGCACCACGTACTGAGGTATGAGTTCGTCCGTTTCCCTTATCAGCAGGGAAGGGTGCTCACGCCTGAGCTCCTCTATGTGGGCGATCCATTGCACATGGGTATTGGAGGAGACCTCCTTGTTCAGTGCCCGCAACACCGTCTTCACGTCACCCACTATTGGCACATCCACCTTCACGTTCTTCCCGATCTCCGCCGGATCGATGTCGACATGAATGACCTTGGCATGCGCGGCAAAACTTGATATCTTGGCAGTGGCCCGGTCATCGAACCTCATCCCGATGGCGACGAGCAGGTCAGCCTCGTCAACCGCCTTGTTGGCGTACGCCATCCCGTGCATCCCCAGCATTCCCAGGCTGAGAACGTGCGATTCAGGGAAGGAGCTGATCCCGAGCAGCGTGGTAGTGACCGGGATCTGGGCCTTCTCAGCAAGCTCCTTCAGTTCAGCGGACGCGCCGGAGATGAGCACACCCCTGCCGGCAAGAATCAGCGGACGATTCGCCTCGTTGATCAAGCTGGCCGCCTTCTTTGTCTGTGCCGGGTGTCCTTGCAGCTTGGGTTTGTAGCCCGGCAAGTTGACCTTATCGGGATAGCGGTACTCCGCCTCCTCGATAAGCACATCGCGCGGCAGGTCGATGAGTACAGGGCCCGGCCTTCCCGTGCGCGCGATGTGGAAGGCCTCGCAGACTGTGTCGGCCATGTCCGCCGCCGACATAGCCAGGTAGTTGTGCTTGGTTATGGGCAGGGTTATGCCGGTGATATCGATCTCTTGAAAGGCATCCTTGCCAACAAAGGGTCTCGCTACCTGTCCCGTCAGCGCAATCATCGGCGCCGAATCGAGATAGGCGTTGGCAATCCCGGTTACAAGATTCGTCGCCCCGGGGCCCGAGGTGGCAATGCACACCCCAACCTTGCCCGAGGCGCGCGCGTAGCCGTCGGCAGCGTGCGCCGCCCCCTGCTCGTGCCGGGTGAGGATGTGGCGCAACTGCGGGTACTCAGGGAACACATCGTAAAGAGGGATGAGCGCCCCGCCAGGTATGCCAAACATAACCTCCACCCCCTCCTTGATGAGGCTTTCACACAGTATGCGCGCTCCACTCAGCTTCATATCTCCCCCTGTCTCTCGAACACCGCTCCCCTGCTCGCCGAACTCACCCTTTCAGCATAGCGCCTGAGGTAGCCCGTCTTCACCCTCGGCTCAAATGCCGGAAGCCGCGCCAGCCGCTCTCTCATCTCCTCGTCCCCCAGGTTCACATCGATTTTGTTGCCCGGAATGTCGATGACTATTGTGTCACCCTCCCTGAGTGCAGCGATCGGCCCTCCGGACGCCGCCTCGGGAGACACGTGGCCAATGGCAGCCCCCTTCGTCGCGCCGGAGAAGCGGCCATCAGTAATCAACCCCACACTCCCGTCGAGTCCCATGCCCGTAAGCAGTGACGTCGGTCCGAGCATCTCCCTCATCCCAGGCCCACCCTTGGGCCCCTCGTAGCGGATGACCACAACCTCGCCAGGCTTGATGGCCCGGGCCGTGATGGCTTGCGTTGCCTCGTCTTCCGAATCGAATACCCTTGCCCGCCCCTTGTGAGTCAGCATCTGAGGAGCCACCGCGGCGCTCTTCACCACCGCCCCCTCCGGCGCCAGGTTGCCGAACAGCATGGTGAGACCGCCTGTGGGTGAATGCGGTTGTGAGACAGGGCGTATGACCTCGCGGTCTCTGACCTCTCCTTCGGCAAGCTCTTCCTCCAGAGACTTGCCTGAGACCCGCTTGACCTCCATATCGAGAATGCTCTTGACCTCCTTCATCACCGCAGGTATACCACCCGCGAGGTCGAGATCCTCAATGTGATGCTCTCCCGCCGGGCTCAGCTTCGACAGATGCGGCGTCTTCCCGCTTATCCTGTTTATCTCCGAGAGAGGGAACTCTATCCCCGCTTCGTTGGCTATAGCCATCAGATGCAAGACTGAGTTGGTGCTCCCACCCAAAGCCATATCCACAACGAAGGCGTTCTCTACTGCCTCCACGGTGATGATATCGCGAGGGCAAATCCCCTTCGCCAGCAACTCCATGACCTGTCTTCCCGCCTCCCTTGCCAGCCCCACACGCCGCGCATCGACCGCAGGGATAGTACCGCTTCCTGGAAGGGACATGCCCAGGGCCTCAGTGAGGCAATTCATGGTGTTGGCGGTGAACATACCCGCGCAGCTACCACAGCCGGGGCACGCTACCAGCTCCAACTCATGGAGTTCCGCCTCGCTAATCTCGCCCGCAACCACCTTGCCGACAGCCGTGAACATCGTGTTCACATCGAGAGCCCTGCCCTTCCACCGCCCCGCCAGCATGGGCCCGCCGCTGATGAAGATAGCCGGTATGTTGAGCCGCACTGCCGCCATCAGCATTCCTGGAACAACCTTGTCGCAGTTGGGGATGAAGACAAGGGCGTCGAAAGCATGCGCCTGGGCCATCACCTCCACCGAATCGGCAATGAGTTCACGACTGGGGAGACTGTACTTCATCCCCTCATGCCCCATAGCTATGCCGTCACAGACGGCGATGGTGTTGATCTCAAATGGCGTGCCCCCGCTGCTCCTGACCCCCCCTTTCACCGCCTCGGCGATAGAGTTGAGATGAATATGTCCCGGGACTATCTCGTTGTAGCTATTGACCACACCAACAAAGGGCTGAGCCAGATCTTTATCGGTGAGTCCCAGAGCGCGCAGCAGGCTACGGTGACCGGCGCGTTCCACGCCCCGTTTTGCGGTGTCGCTTCTCAATCTATCCCTCCCGACTCGCTCAAAGCACATATTATAGCATCTGCCACTGTCCTACGGAAGCCTCGCCGCCCCGACGAGCTCGGCAATGTCGTCTATCCCCTCTCGCTCCATGAAACGCTGCAAGCCATCGACCACCTCAAGCGGGGCATACGGGTCGACCATGGTTGCCGTCCCCATCTGGACAGCGCGCGCGCCGGCCATGATGAACTCCAGAGCATCCTCGGCGCTGCTGATGCCCCCGCAGCCGACCACAGGGACGTCTACCGCCCGGCAGACCTGATACACCATGTACAGCGCGATGGGTTTGATCGCCGGCCCCGACAGCCCTCCGGTGACGCCTCCGAGAAAGGGCCTTCGGTTGACAGTATCTATGGCCATGCCGGTCAGCGTATTGATGAGACAAACCGCATCAGCTCCAGCCTCTACCACAGCCCGAGCGATCTCGGCGATATCCGTCACGTTAGGGGTGAGTTTGACCATGACCGGCATCGTTGTTCGTGATTTCACCGCCTCAGTTACCGCGGCCGCCATCTCAGCGCTCTTGCCAAACTCCATTCCACCCACGGCGACGTTGGGGCAGCTTATGTTCACCTCGATGCCGCTGATTCCGTTCACGCCTTCCAATCTGCTGGTCACTTCGGCATACTCTTCGATCCGTTCGCCCGCCACGTTCACAATCACCGGCACGCTCCACGTGCTCCATACCGCTGCGTAGTCCCTGATTAACGCATCAACTCCAACGTTCTGAAGACCTATCGAGTTGAGAAGGCCCGAGGCCGTCTCGGCCAGCCGCACCTGAGGGTTGCCGGAGCGAGGCCTGAGCGTGACACCCTTGGAGACAACCGCGCCCAGCCGTTCAACGTTCACCAACTCGGCATACTCGACGCCGTATCCGGCCGTTCCTGAGGCCGTCATTACTGGATTCTGTAATCGCAGCCCCCGCTTGTTGCGGGGGGCAAGCTCGACACCAAGGTTCAACGGAATGCCTCCAGGCGGGTTTGCTACATAATACCGTCTAGCGCTTGTCGCTTCAACTGGACGAGCGCCGATGGCCTCACCACCCCATAGCCGGTTAGAATCGGCGGTCTGTGCCGTTGCACCCGACCTGTATGGCCCCGCAGCACTTGTGTTGCAGCGAGTTCTGTAGTACCATCGGCCTTCAATACTACTGGGCAAGGAGTTGGCAATGTACGATTTCAGGTTTCCCGATGCTAACCGCTTCACCACGTGGTTCCTTCTCAGCCAAACCTGGAATGCGATGTTCCGGGTGGCTGAAAAGGAACTGGTCAAGACTGGATTGACTCCTGAGAAGGCCAGGGTGCTGTGGCTGTGCGCCGACTATCCTCCACCACTCACACCGGCGGAGGTGTCCCGTTTCGTGTTCCGCAAGAGTCACTCCACTGCGGGACTGCTTGACCGCATGGAGACAGAAGGCCTCATAAGGCGTGTACCGAAAAGGAAGGGACACCCATTCACCGAGATACAGCTAACCGACAAGGGGCAGGAACTCGTCGGCCCGGCCAAAGAAACAACCATCCGCCTGATCGCCGAGCTCATGTCACCGCTGACTGGCGTGGAAGTGGAGCAGCTTCAAGAACCGCTGAGGAAGCTGCGAGAGCATGCCCTCGAACACCTTCGCGTGGAGTTGCGGCCTTGGAGCGGTACCGGCTGGGGTCCCGCGCCAAACGTCGACTGCAAGGAGCTGTAGTTGCCACGGGCCAGGACCGCACGGACCCCCTGCTGAGCCAGGGCAGCTGCACTCGCCCAACCGAGCGGCGCAGCGCATAGTTTGGCGCAACAATCCGTATCTGCTATAATACTCACATACAATACTCACAACAACCTGGTGAAAGGAGCTGCTATTGTACGATTTCAGGTTTGACAATGCCGAGCGCTTCACCGCATGGTTCCTTGTCAGTCAGACCCGCTCGGCCATGGTCCGAGTGACGGAGAAAGAGCTTGCGAAGGTGGGCTTGACTCCCGAGAAGGCCAAGGTGCTGTGGCTGTGCCACGACTACCCTCCCCCACTCACCCCGGCAGAGGTGTCCCGCCTCCTCTTTCGCAAGAGCCACTCGGTTGCCGGGCTCATTGACCGCATGGAGAGGGACGGACTGGTGAGGCGTGTGCCGAAGAGGAAGGGGCACCCCTTCACCGAGATACAGCTTACGGAGAAGGGCCAGGAGTTGGTCACCCCGGCCAAAGAGGTGATCGTTCGCTATATCTCGGAAGTCATGTCCGCGCTGACCGACGAGGAAGTTGAGCAGCTTCAAGCGGTGTTGACCAAGCTGCGAAACCACATCCTTGACCGTCTCCGGCTTGACCTGAAGCCCTGGAACGGCAACGGCTATGAACCGGCGCCAACCTATGACTGCAGAGTTGCGCAGACAGCATGAAAGCATGCTTCGGCCAGCGCCGACGCCGGCCTCACCTGCGACCCTCCGTCTGACAACACTGCTACACCATCCCGGCATGTGTTGCCGCTAAGGTTGCGCCAGGCGATCAGGCGAAAGGAAGTGGCCGGACGTTGTGATGCGCCCTGCGACCTGTGGCGGTTTGCCCGGCGGCTGCACGTGCTCTAGACGCGCTCGCTCGTCAACTCCCGATAGATGGTCTGCACGGCCAGCGGGAGACGCTCGGCGCGGGGCCACTGCAGGTACGGGAGATCAACCTGCTTCGTCGCCTCTTCAGCCGAAAGGCCACGATCAAAGTAGTCCTCAACCCGGTGGCGCAACTCAACAATACATTGCTTCAAGTCGCCAAGTTCCTTCTTGGTGGCGATGAACCCGTGCCCTGGGACTATGGTGTCGACCTCCATCGCCTCAATCTGTTCAATAGCCGCAATCCAACCGGCACTGCTCCCCATGATGGGCGGAAAGATGTGGTTGAACAGCAGGTCTCCGGCATAGAGCAGCCTCTCCTGTGGCAGATACACTACGGTGTCCCCATCGGTGTGGGCCACACCGGGGTGGATGAGCTCGATGCTACGGTCGTCGAAATGCAGCGTCATGTGCCGGCAATAGGTGATGTCCGGCGGGACTACCTTCGTATCCTTGATGTCGGGAACCGTATCGCCGAAACGCTCGGCAAACGATTTCACCATTGCCTCGCCCTGTGACAGGAGCGTCTCACGCACCCTCCTTTGAGCTACGACTCTCGCCGCAGGCGCAAACACCTGGTTGCCAAATACGTGGTCGCCGTGGCCGTGAGTGTTTATCAGATAGGCCAACGGCCTGTCGGTCACCTGGCGCACATACTCCATCAGCTTCTGCCCGAAGCCAGGGCTGACCAGGGAGTCGATGATCACCACCTGCCCGCCAGCCAGCAAGAAACCCGCATTCGGCCCTCCGCCCTCCGGCGGGATGACAGACGTGATCACCGCCCAAGCATCGCGACCTACCTCTATGAGCCCTGTCCTCAAATCAGAAGCCATAGCCGGTCCTCCTTGTCCACATCGGTCCAGGACTTCGATGGCCTACTCGTCAAACTCGCCACGACCAACCAGACAATGGGAGTGTTGGCGCCCAACTTCCCTGGGCCCCCTCTTCATGGACAATCATCAAGACCAGCATCATAACCGTCGTCATAGCCAGCATCATAACCGGCGTCGTAGCGTGACCAGTAGAAATCGTCTCTCGCATCCCCGTAGCCCTTATCGTAGCGTGGCCAGTAGAAATCGCCTCTTGCATCCTCGTAGCCCTCATCAAGGCCTTCGTCATAGCCCTCGTCATAGCCTTCGTCATAGCCTTCATCGTAGCCGTCGGCCTCGCCATCAACGTAGCCCAAGTCATAGCCTTCGTCGTACCCCGTATCGTAGCCGTCGTCCTCGCCATCATCGTAGCCAAGATCATAGCCGGTGGCGTTGCCCGCATCGTAGCCAACGTCATAGCCGTCATCGTAAGCATACGCGTAAGAACGATTCTCACTTATGAAAAAGCCACCCGCACCGCACCCCACCAGAAGAATCACTATCACTAGAACCGCCACCACCGCCTGCCAGAGCTTCAGGCCGGGCCAGACCCTCTTGCCCATCCAGCGTCCAACCCCTCCTGGCTCGGTCTCACCCTCCTCCAGAGACTGGTTCTCATCCACGTTTTCCTCGCTCACGTCTTCCTCGCTCACGTCTTCCTCGCTCATGTTTTCCTCGCTCATGTATTCCTCACTCATCTCAAGTCCTCCTCCAGTTCCTCGTCTATCTGCTATCGGGAACAACCACCCGATGCCCCGTTGCCCCTCCAGGCGCTGGGCCACTCCAGACAATACCTGCAGGTGCCCAAGCAATCGAGAAGCTCAACACCAACGTAAATCCACAGCCTCCTCAGTCCCGTGGTGCGCTTAATGTCCCGCTGCGAAGACTCGGTTCCGTCAGCAGTCGGGGACACCCACTTCGACGGGCGGGCCTCGATACCACTATTCACCATCTCATTCGGTCACCAAACCGGCCGCGAAGCCATCCGCCCATCCCTCCCAGTAAGCGTCATCCACGTCAGCGCTGCCCTCGTCGTACCCTTCGTCGTAACCATCATCGTGGCCTTCGTCATAGCCGTCCGACTCACCGACCCAGTATCCCTCATCATAGCCCGAAGCGTAGCCGGCGCCCTCTCCGGCCGAATAGCCGGCGGTGTAACCGGTACTGTTGCCCGCAGTGTAGCCCACGTCGTATCCCTCGTTATATGCCGGGGTGCGACCATAGAAGTAGCCTCCAACACCACCACCAATGACCAAGGCGGCAGCCACCACTACTGCCACTATTATGCGCCACCCCTGCAACCCCCGCCCACCACCATCATATCCCTCATCCGCCTCAGTCATCTCTTCCTCATTCATACTGAACCTCCTCGGACTTCCCGCTCACTTCCCAGTCCACCGACAACCACTCAGACCTCTCTCCACATTTCGATATGCTCAACGCCGGCTTCCCAGAAGGGTGACCCCAACTCCTCAAAGCCACATGACTTGTAGAAGGCAACGACGGCACACTGGGCATGCAGTACCACCTCTATCACCCCCCTCTGTTTCAGTTCCCCGATCACAAAGGACGTAACCCGGCTGCCTATGCCCATGTGCCGCCAACCGTCCAGCACCCCCATCCTCTCCAGCTTCGCTCGGCTTGCACTCGGGAAACGCACCCTCGCCGTGCCGATGACCCTCGTCCCGTTCTTGACCACTGCGTGCAGCGCTTCCCCATCGTTGCCGTCGAACACCAGTGCCTCCGCGATGCCCTGCTCCTCGACAAACACGCGTCTCCGCACCTCAAAGCCCCCGCTCAACTCACTGTGGTTCTCCGCCAGGTTGTAGCTCAAGCCCTCCATCACCAGATCCGCCCTTCCCATCGCTCACTGTCAACCACACGCTGACGTGCCTGTTCCACATCTTGCCAAGTCGGAAGCCCGCACGGGCACTCCGTTGCCCTCGCTTTTCACACCCCCTAGTACCCCCTCTTCTTGTTCACCACGTTGCGCAGTCTCTTACCAGCCAGATAGCGCCGCAGGTTCTGCACAAACCGCTCCGTCGCCCGCTCAGCGTATTCCTCCATGCCACCAGCGACATGAGGGCTGAAGATTACGTTGGGAAGATCCCACAGCCTGCTCTCAGGGGGTAGCGGCTCAGTGGCGAACACGTCCAATCCCGCACCGGCAATCCAACCTTCCTCCAGAGCGCAAGTCAACGCCTCTTCATCGACCGTTTCTCCCCTGCTTATGTTGATGAGATAGGCAGTCGGCTTCATCTCGCGAAGCTCCTCTTCCCCGATGAGCCCTCTGGTTTCGACGGTAACCGGCACAGCGAGCACTACGAAGTCGCTTTCCGCCAGCAACCTGTTTATCTGGTCCGCCGGTAACAGCAGGTCAACGTTTCTTGCCCCACCCTCCCCTCTGGCCGTCCGGCGAGTGGCCAGCACCCTCATGCCAAAGGCCTTCGACAGGCGGGCTACCTCCCGCCCGATGCTGCCCAAGCCCACAATTCCCACCGTCTTGGAGCGCACGATGGCAGGAGGAAGCCGCTTCCACTCCTTCTCCTGCTTCATTCGGAAGTGCAGCGGGGCATTCTTGGCAAACATCAGCATCAACCCCAAGACGAATTCGCCAATCGGTGTGGCATGAATGCCGCTTACATTGGTCAGTATCACCGGACTCGCCACCATCTCGGCATCCAGGAACCGGTCGATTCCGGCCGACATGGTCTGGATCCACTTCAACCTGGGGCATCTGGCGAGGACGTCCTGGGGGAATCTGAGTCCAAAAAGCACGTCTGCGTCGCACAGCAGAGTGTCGAGTTGCTTCTTGGCGGCACGGTCTCCGTCGTTCTCGGCACGGAACACGCCTGAGACATCCCTCAGCCTTATCCCGGGGCTCACGTCGGCGATCCACCGCAGGCATTCGTCACCTATGGCACTGGTGACAAGCACATTGACCGATTCCACGGACACACGCATCCCCCGACTGGTACTGTGGCCCATACTGCCCAAGTTTAAGCGTGACGTCCCCCCACAGTCAAGGCGGTGCGCTCCGCCTCCGTTTTAGCGGTCGCCTCGCCACACTCGTGCCGCCACCGCCAAACCACACTACTTGCCGGCACCCCCGGCCAACGCTACCATGTCATCGACACCACCATCTTGGGCCGGGTGTCCGGAGGCCCGCACATGCTCCCCGAGATCACCACCAAGGAGACAGCCTGGGTTGCCCGGGCAATGACACAAGTATGCCACTCTTGCTGCCCGCTCAGGCAGCGCCAAGAAGGGAATATGGTTCGACCCCACCATACATGGGGAGCAGAGAGACGCTTTTCTCAGAGCCTACAGCAAGGCAGTGAAGGCACCGCTTGCATCATGAGTGGTGAAGTTCGGCGCCGACACGGGCACTGACGACAGAGACACCCAGTTCACCCAAGAGGGTGCTGGCCTGCCCCCCTTACCTGCCTCCACCCTACCGCACAGAGAGGTTGATGAGCCAATCGGGGATCAGGCCATAGCCTACGGCGTTGACACTGCGTCGGCACGACGCTAGTATGTTGGCTACTTGCGCCACCGCACGCGATGCGCTTCGGCGGAACCGGTGGCGGCTTGGGGTAACGGCGGGACAGGCCAGGCGACAGCACGGCCTCTCAGCCCGGCCTTCAACCGAAATCCTCTTGTAGAAAGGAATGGGATGGCTGGAGCATATATGGGAAGAATCCTCTTTGTCGACCTCACCAGCGGCACGCTGACAGACGAGACGCCAAAGGAGGAGCTGTATCACGATTTCCTCGGCGGCTACGGAATCGGAGCCAGAATACTCTTCGACCGGCAGGCGCCGCATACAGACCCGCTGGGCCCCGATGCCTATCTTGGATTCGCCAGCGGGCTGCTCACCGGCACTCCCGCCCTCTTCGGCAGCCGCTATGCGATGGTGGGCAAGTCACCCCTCACCGGCACCTGGGGCGATGCCAACTCCGGCGGCGATTTCGGGCCCTATCTCAAGTTCAGCGGCTACGATGCGGTGTTCTTCACCGGGATCTCACCCGAACCTGTCTACCTTTGCATCAACGACGGGACCGCGGAGCTCCGAAAAGCCTCGGAACTCTGGGGCAAGGACGTCCGCGGCACGCACGCCACGCTCAAGGCCGAGATGGGTGCCGATACCAGGGTCGCCTGCATCGGTCCTGCGGGGGAGAAGGTGTCGCTCATATCATGCGTTATGAACAATGAGGCCAGGGCTGCCGGTCGTTCCGGGCTCGGGGCGGTGATGGGGGCCAAACGGCTGAAAGCCGTCGCCGTACGCGGTAGCCAGCCCGTCGCTCTCGCCGAGAAGGCGAAGATGGAGGAGGCGAGGAAAACGCACCTGCGCCAGTTGGGAGGCCCGTCAAGCACGTTCCGCGAGTATGGCACCTGCGGCGGGACGGCGGCTCTGATCCGTATTGCCGACACGCCGGTCAAGAACTGGGCCGGCGCCGGGGAGGAGGACTTCCCCAACGGCGCCGCCATCAGCGACAACGCTGTCATCGCCGGCCAGCAGAAGAGGTTCGCCTGCTGGCGCTGTCCCATCGGCTGCGGCGGCATAATGAAGGCCGGCAGCGGCAAGTACAAGTACCCCGCCGGCGTGCACAAGCCCGAGTACGAAACGCTGGGTGCCTTCGGCGCCATGTGCCTCAACGACAACCTCGAGTCGATAATCAAGGCAAACGACCTGTGCAACAACTACGGGGTGGATACCATCTCCGCCGGCAGCGCTATCGCCTTCGCCATAGAATGCTATGAGAACGGTCTCATCACCGGGAAGGACACCGACGGCATCGAGCTGCAGTGGGGGAACGACGAAGCCATTGTGGCCATGACCGAGAAGCTGGTGAAACGGGAGGGCTTCGGAGACGTGCTCGCCGACGGCGTCAGGGTGGCCGCGGAGAAGATCGGCAAGGGAGCGGAGGAGTTCGCCGTCCACATCCACGGCCAGGAGTTGCCGATGCACGACCCCAAGGCGCGTCTCAACTACGCCGCCCCCTATGCCGCCGACCCCACCCCCGCCCGTCACACCCAGGGGGGCTACGGCTACCGGCCCACCGGCGGTGTCCAGTTCCCCGCCATGGAGCGCGGTTCACAGGCAGGGCGAGGTGAGGCCAACAAGATGGGCAGCGTCCTCATGCACGTGGTCAACTCCGCCGGCCTGTGCAGCTTCGGCTATATGTCCATGGACATGAGCGCCATCACCGACTTCCTCACCCTGGCCACCGGCTGGGACTACTCCCTGGACAACGTGCTGCGCACCGGGGAACGCATTGCCGCCGTGCGCCAGGCCTTCAACGTCCGCGAGGGGCTGAAGCCCTCTGACTTCAAGATGCCCAACAGGGTGGCCGGGCGTCCCCCGCTGGACAAGGGGCCTACCGCCGGAAAGAGCGTGGAAATCGAGACCATGGTACGCGACTACATGGTAGCCATGGACTGGGACCCTGAGAGCGGCAAGCCCAGCCGCAGCAAGCTGCACGAGCTGGGTCTGGCCGATGTGGCTGCTGTCCTCTGGCCATAGATGACCCGAGGGGTGTAGCCGGCCATCGCCAGGCGCAAAATGGACTGTGGCAATGGAGTACAGACTGTCGGTGGAAACGGCCCCGGCGCGAAGGCTCCTCGCCCGGGCGGCGGTAACTCACCGGGGGTGACCGCCCCGGGTGCGGCGATGCCCGTCGCATCATTCGAGACCGAGGAGGTACGAAATGAAGATTACCGAAGTTGAAGCCCACCTGTGTCACTATCCGCTTCCCGACACCTTCCATCCCACCTGGATACCCGGCTATCCCCAGACGCGCAACTCCTGCCTGATTCTGGTCCTCAAGACCGACGAGGGCATCGAGGGCTACTGCGCCTCGGTCGGCTTCCTCGACGAGGCCAGGGGGCTGGTGTCGCTGCTCCGCCCCTTCCTGCTCAACCGCGACCCGTTCCAGATTGAGGACACCATACGCATGCTGCGCAGCGCTGCCTTCCTCGGCTACAAGGGGTGGTTCGCCGAGGTCGGCCTGTGGGACATCGTCGGCAAGGCGACGGGACAGCCTATCTACCGCCTCCTCGGCGGAGGCCCCCGCACGGTCCTCGCTTATGCCAGCACCGGCGAGCTGCACCCGCCGCAGCAGCGGGCCGAAGAAGTGCTCAAGCTCAGAGAGATGGGCTTCAAGGCGGCCAAGCTGCGCGTGAAAGCCATGGATATGCGCGACGACATCGCCCTGGTGGAGACGGTGCGCGGCGCGGTGGGAGACGACATGGTGCTCATGGTCGATGCCAATCAGGGCTGGCCCATCCACGGGTTCGCCCGCTACCCGACATGGAGCCTCAAGCGGGCTATGGAGGAAGCGCGGGCCTTTGAGGAGCTCGACGTGCGCTGGCTCGAGGAGCCGCTCTACAAGCACGACTACCAGGGCTATGCCCAGCTTCGAGCGTCCACCAGCGTGCCCATCGCCACCGGCGAGTTCAACTCTGACCTCCACGAGTTCCGCGACCTGACCAGCGGCGGGTGCTGCGACGTGCTCCAGCCCGACGTTACCCTGAGCACCGGCATCCTCAACGGGAAGAAGGTCGCCGGCATGGCCGAGGCGTACAACCTGGAGTTCAGCCCCCATACCTGGACCAACGGCCTCGGCTTCGCGGCCAACCTCCAGCTCATGGCCTCAACCCCCAACTGCCCCTACTGCGAGTTCCCCTTCGAGCCGCCGGGATGGGTACCCGAGGCCAGGGACTTCATGCTCACCGAGCCTTTCATGATCGACGGCGAGGGATATGTCGCCGTGCCGCAGAAGCCGGGCCTCGGCATCGAGCTCGACATGGAGAGGATACGCTCATGCAGCGAGCAAGTGTGACACGCCAGCGACGACTCATGCGATGAACCAGCGCCCTCGGACGGTCTCCCGAAAGGGACCTACAGTATGACGCCGCCTTCCTTCAGCGACGCGATGTCATCCCAGGTATAGCCCAGCTCGAGGAGCACCTCCTCGGTGTGCTGCCCCAGCTCGGGGCCCTTGCTCCCCGCTATTCTCCCCGGCGACTTGCTGAGGTCGATGCACGCCCCCACCACCCTGACCTCACCGGCCACAGGGTCATCCACCGTCACCAGGTAGTCGTTGTCCAGAACCTGCTGGTCCGACGTCAGCTCGGTGAAGTACCTCACGGGTGCCCAGGGGAAGCGGTACTGCTCCAGATCCTCGATCCACTCGCTCTGCGTCCTGCTCAGGAATACCTCATCCAGTGCCGAAACCAGCTCGACGCGGTTCTCCACTCTGGCCTCGGCGGTGGCGAACCTGGGGTCGTGTTCAAGATGCTGTATGCCGACTGCCTTGCAGAACTCGCCCCAGGCGCGCTCGTCCTGGATCAGCGCCAGTTGTATCCACCGGTCGTCCTTTGTGCGGTAGCAGTTGTAGAAGGCGTTCTCGGCGTCATGGGCCACGCCGACCATGTCCCGGCCGGTGACAAGGGATGTATCGATGCACAGGGAACCGGTCTTCAACATGCTCGCTAGCAGCGACGTATGCACCATCTGCCCTTCACCGGTCCGCTCGCGGTGGAACAGGGCCAGCATGATGCCGTAGGCGAGGAAGGTCGCCGCCATGTAGTCGCCCACCGCCGGCGGGCACTGCGGCGGCAGCATGCCCGGCTCGACGAAGCTGGTCACCAGGCCCGACCGGGCGAAGCCGGTGCCCTCAAAGGCTCCACGGTCACGCGTCGCCCCCTTCAGACCCCAGCCTGTACCGACAGCATAGATGAGCCGCGGATTGATGCTCGAAAGCGTCCCGTAGTCCATCCCCAGCCGCTCCAGACCGCTCACCCGCAGGTTGGTGACGAAGACGTCCGAGGTCTCGATGAGCCGGTGCGCCACCTCGCGGCCCCGCTCGTGGCGCAGGTCGAGAGCGATCCCTCTCTTTCCCCGATGGTTCTGCTCGAAGTAGGCGTTGTACGCCCCCTCGTACATCGGTATCCCCTTGAGGGCGAGCAGCCCGCGTACCGGGTCGCCGCCCTGCGGGTTCTCAATCTTGGTTACCTCAGCCCCCATCTCCACCAGGAAGCCCGCGGTGCGCGGCCCGAAGGCAAACTGGGTCAGTTCCAGCACCCGTATTCCTTCAAGAGGCATGCCCATCGATATCTCTACCCCTTCCTTTGATGCAGGCGGCTGGCGGCGTGAAAGCTGCGCCACGCATGTCCGTACCTTCCCGCAGGCACTGCTTCCAGCCGCGACGCGGCAGGACTCTGGCAGTCAGTCCTCTTCCCCACCTACGTGGCGAACGCCGAGCGCAGGGCGCCGACAATTTCCTGCCTCGCCTTTCTGCCCTTCTCCATCGCCATACTGAGGAACCCGTGTATCATCCCCTCGTAGCAGGTGTACACCGCCGGTACGCCCGCCTCGCGCAGCCGCGCGGCGTATGCTTCCCCTTCGTCCCGCAGCGGGTCGTACTCTGCGGTTATCACCAGCGCCGGCGGCAGCCCCGAGAAGTCCCGCGCCTCCAGCGGAGAGACGCGCGGGTCCCTGGCGTCCGCCTCGCTGCGCAGATAGTGGCCGGAAAACCACTGCATGTCGGCTTCGGTGAGGAAGTATCCCTCGGCGTTCTCCCGCCGTGACGGCATGTCAGTAACAAAGCTGGTGGCTGGATATATCAGAACCTGATAGACCAGCGACGGGCCGCCACCGTCTCGCGCCAGGTGCGCTACCACCGCCGCCAGGTTGCCGCCAGCGCTGTCGCCCCCGACGGCGATGCGAGCCGGGTCGCCACCTATGCCACTGGCATTCTCGGCCACCCACCTGGTCGCGGCATAGCAGTCGTCCACCGCAGCGGGGAACTTGTGTTCGGGAGCCAGGCGGTACTCCACTGACACCACGATGCAGCCGGCACCGTTGGTGAACGCGCGGCAGAGCTCATCGTGGGTCTCGATGCTGCACAGAACGAAGCCGCCACCGTGCAAGAAGACCAACACCGGGAAAGGTCCAGCGCCTTGCGGCGTGTAAACGCGCACCGGGATCTGTCCCGCCGCACCGGGTATCAGCCTGTCCTCAACCCTGGCCACCTGCTCCGGCTCGAGGTCCACGAACCTGGCCATCACGTCCATGACGTTGCGGGCGTCCTCTACTGACACCGTGCTCAACAACGACGCCCCGCTTGCCGCCATCAGGTCGAGCAACACCTGTACCTCAGGATCGACGGACATGGTACCCTCCTCGTGCGGATTCACTGCCAGGCCATGGTGCCGCCATCCCTATCGCCGCCCCATGACCGTTGGTCACCTGCTGTGGGCAATCCCCCGAATCGACTCCGGCGGGTCACACAAGCCAACTACTGGCCGACACTGTCCGGGATGAAGGTTACCAGACGCTGCCGTAGCCGGTCAATGCGCCGGTGGATGGGCCCACCCCACCATTGGGCCTCCCTACCGTTCCGTCTCCACCCACAGGCGCTGGCCATCGGTAGTGAAGGTCACCGTCCCATCCTCCGACGTCAGATAGACCATCGCCTCCCCAAGGCCTTCGGTCAGCCGGCTCATGACCTCCTCGCCGGGATGGCCGAAGGGGTTGTCAGCCCCGGCTGAGATGACGGCCACCTGCGGATTGACCGCACGGAGGAAGTCGGAGCACGTCGACGTGTCGGCGCCGTGGTGCCCCACCTTGACCACCGTGCTCTCCAGTACCAACCCCTCTACGAGAAGGCAGCGCTCCCCCTCCTCGAACAGGTCGGCGGTGAGCAGGAAGCTGACCTCCCCCAACCCCAGGCGCACCACCACCCCGTTGTTGTCAACATCCGAGCTGGTGCCCTCGAGATATATCGCCGGTGGATGCAGCACTTCGAGCACTCCTCCGTGGCCAAGGTCGATCCGCTGCCCAATCTCCGCCCGGGTGCACTCGATCCCCTTCTGCTCCATCACATCAAGCCACTCCGAATACGCGTTCGACACGTAGTCGATGCCCTCCGGATAGAGCACCTGCCTCACCTCATAGCGCCGCAACACCTCCACCAGCCCGGTCACGTGGTCGCCGTGGGGATGGGTGAGTATCACCACCTCTATCGTCCTCTCCCAGAAGGGGAGCGCCTTCCCCAGCTCAAGGCAGACACGCTCCGGGCTGGGCCCGCCGTCGATGAGAATGTGCTGCCCCGAGGGAC
>Ga0209164_1000453_pt1 | contig 97694 bp, 88 predicted proteins | sample MTBNYHSulfiMetaG_FD_187458 | JGI IMG/M metagenome (GOLD analysis project Ga0209164, IMG submission 187458) | Enrichment culture microbial communities from rom New York Harbor, USA that are MTBE-degrading - MTBE-NYH (New York Harbor Sulfidogenic)... | ecosystem: Environmental > Aquatic > Marine >... | reverse complement strand
TTGACATAATAAAGGACTACCCCATTGTTGTCGACGGCCGGAGGCTGCTCTTGACCTGCCTGTCCATGGCCAACCCGCATGCGGTTTGCTTCCCCGAGGAGCCGGTGGCCGACTTCCCGCTGGTTGATTTGGGCCCCAAGGTGGAGAACCACCCTGCATTCCCTCACAGAGTGAACTTCGAGGTGGCAAACGTTGCCAGTCGAAAGAAGGTTGTGGCCAGGGTCTGGGAGCGCGGGGCAGGGCAGACCTTGTCTTCGGGCACCGGGGCATGCGCCGTTGTGGTAGCAGCTCGCCTCCACGAACTCGTGGATGACCACGTCGATGTCATACTCCCCGGAGGGACGTTGACCATCGACTGGGCCGGGGCAGGCAAGGTAATGCTCAGCGGTCCTGCTGAGCTGGTGTTCCTGGGAGAATGGCCTGATTAGCTGTGGATTCAGAATGGTCGGGCTGGAATAAAAAGCAATGTGGAGGTTTCTAGAATGAGCGAATCTGGAGGCAAGAACCTGGCAGGGCAGAACCTGGTGAGCGCGAGTTTCAGAGGAGAGATGCTCTGTGATGCTGACCTGTCAGGAACAATCCTGGTTCAGGCCGACATGCTCAACTGTGACCTGAGCGGGGCCAATCTAAAGGGCGCCGACCTTACCGGAGCCGATCTGACCGACGCCGACCTGTCCGGTGCCTGCCTGGTGGACGCCAAGTTGACCAGGAGCAGGCTAAGAGGCGCCCTTTTCGGCGGCGCTGACCTCACCGGCGCAACCCTGGCACAGACCGACCTTCAGGACGCCGATTTTCGCGGGGCGAAGTTCGACATCGACAAGCTCGACATCTCAGGAGCCCGTGCATGGCAGCAGGCCAAGTGGGATGAGGCAGTCTTGGCGGCGTTGAAGGCGAAGCTCGGAGAGTAGAGACCCGTGGGTTTTCCAAATGCGACCGGCGAAACGCATTGAGAATCTGCCGCCCTACCTCTTCGTCGAGATCTCCAGGAAGATCGCCGAGAAGAGGCGGAGGGGAGAGGATGTCATCAGCCTGGGAATCGGCGACCCCGACATCCCAACGCCACCCCATGTCGTGGAACGCCTTTGTCAGGCGGCGCGCGAGCCGCAGAATCATCGCTATCCCGAGTCAGAAGGCCTGCCAGAGTTCCGTCGTGCCATAGCTGACTGGTATGGCGATCGTTTCGGCGTGGCCCTCAACCCAGATGAGGAGGTCCTCCCCCTCATCGGCGCCAAGGAGGGGATCGGACATGTCGCTCTGTGCTTCATCGATCCTGGCGACATCGCCCTAGTGCCCGACCCGGCCTACCCCGTCTACAGCATCGGCACCATGTTCGCCGGGGGTTCTCCCTACTACCTGCCCCTCACCGAGGAGCATGGTTTCCTTCCCAATCTGGAGAGCGTTCCAGCCGGGGTAGCACAAAGGGCCAAGGTGCTGTGGATAAACTACCCCAACAACCCCACGGGGGCCGCGGCCGACCTAGACTTCTTCGAGAGGGTGGTCGCTTTCGCCAAGAGGTACGACATCTCCGTGTGTCACGATGGGCCGTACACCGAGGTGGCCTTTGATGGCTACCGTCCGGCGAGTTTCATGCAAGCGCCGGGAGCGAGGGGGGTCGGGGTTGAATTCCACTCCCTCTCCAAGAGCTACAACATGACTGGCTGGCGCGTGGGCATGATGGTGGGAAATGCACAGATAGTTGACGCCCTGAGAAGGGTGAAGTCGAACCTGGACTCGGGCATTCCACAGGCGATTCAGTATGCCGCCATTGTGGCGCTGAACGGACCACAGGATTCCATAGCTGAGCACAATGCCGTCTATCAGCGGCGCCGCGACTCGCTCTTGCAGGCCCTTGATGAAATAGGGCTCAAGGCGACGCCCCCTCGCGCCGGCCTCTATATCTGGGCAAGGGTTCCTCGGAGCTACACGTCGACACAATTCGCCACCGCTCTACTCGACGAGGCCGGAGTGGTTGTGACTCCAGGTATAGGCTACGGACAAAGCGGTGAGGGCTATATTCGGCTGTCACTGACCGTCCCGGACGAACGCCTTGACGAGGCGGTAGCCCGATTGAGGGCGTGGCGCAAGACACGAACATCTTGACATAAGGAACAGCCATCGCCAGAAGTACAGTTCCCACCAAACCGCCTCTGGAGAAAGCCCTTCTCGTAGCAGTCGAGGGGAAGGGGCCCGGTAGTGCCTGGCCTATAGAGGACTCCCTTGAGGAGTTGGCCCTCTTGACCAGGACCGCCGGGGCCGAGGTGGTAGGAGCATCGGTACAGCGGCGCCAGAGGCCAACGCCCGCCTACTACGTGGGGAAAGGGAAGTTGGAGGAACTCACCGAACTCAAGGGCGAGTTGGGATACGACGTGGCGATCTTCGATGATGAGCTCTCCCCAACCCAGCAGCGAAACCTGGAGGAGGCTCTGGCGGTCAAGATCATAGACCGCACGGCTCTTATCCTGGACATCTTCGCCAGACGAGCGCAGACACACGAAGGACGCCTTCAGGTTGAGCTGGCACAGCACCAGTACCTGTTGCCCCGCCTCGCTGGACAATGGAGCCACCTGGAGCGTCTTGGCGGGGGTATCGGAACGCGGGGGCCTGGCGAGAAGCAGATTGAGACGGACCGACGCCTCATCCGCCAGAAGATCCACCGCCTCGAGAAGGATATCGGGGAGGTTAGGAAGCAGCGCGCCCTCTATCGGCGCCAGCGGGCGCGGCATGGCCTCCCGGTTGTGGCCATAGTTGGCTACACCAACGCTGGGAAAAGCACCCTGCTCAACGCTGTGAGTGACGCCAGCGTGTTTGTCGAGGACAAGCTGTTCGCCACCCTCGATCCAACCACCAGGCGGGTGCGGCTTCCTGACCAGCAAGAGGTGTTAGTCAGCGACACTGTCGGGTTCATACAGAAGCTCCCCACCACAGTTGTCGCCGCCTTTCGGGCGACCCTGGAGGAGCTGAGCGAGGCTACCCTGCTCCTTCATGTAATTGACATAACACATAGAAACGCAGTTGAGCAGAGCGTTGCCGTGGAGCAGGTCCTGACCGCGCTCGGGCTGCAGGACAAGCCAAGGATAGCCGTCTTGAACAAGGTGGACCTCCTCGTCTCCCGTGAGGACGACATCAGGGGGCTTGCAGCGGAAGGCAACGACATCCCTCAAGACGCGGTACTCATCTCGGCATCCAGGCGATGGGGATTGGACCACTTGCAGGAGAGAATCGCCAGGAGTCTTACTTAGCTTTGAAAGTGGTTCGCACAATAGTCATTATGTCATCAGCACACATATCGAGCCTGCTTCTGTTGACATAAAATGCCAGCCATTATCCTCCCAAAAACGCGGACTTGCTTCTACAGAGAAGCGGGTCACATCACGTCGTGAGGTCGAGAAATGAATGACAGAAAAACTCTCCTTACCACCTTCCTCCTCGCCGTAGTCATAGTGGCATGCTTTGTCCTGGGGTTCTTCCTTGCCCGCACAGCATACTGCCCCAGCACCAGCCTCCCCGAGGAGTTCAACACACTTGGCGAGGTATGGCAATCGCTGCAGGACTATTATGTCAACGAAGACGCCCTCGACCCGGAGGAGCTTGCCCAGGGAGCCATCGAGGGGCTTCTCAATGCCCTCAATGACCCGTATACCTCTTATCTCGACCCCGAGACGTATGAGCTGGAATGGAGCGCCTTTGAGGGCTCCTATGAGGGCATCGGCGCGTTCGTGACCATGGAGGACGGCGAACTCATTATCGTGTCACCCATCGCCGGCGGCCCCGCCGAGGAGAAGGGAGTGAAGGCCGGTGACAAGATCCTGGAGGTGGATGGAGAGCCTACCGCCGGTCTGACCCTGACCGAAGCTCTGCTGAGGATTAGAGGGCCGGAGGGCACATGGGTAACCCTCCTCATACTGCACGAGGGTGAGACCACGCCGGTCGAGATTGAGATACTTCGCCGGGAGATACAGCTCGAGAGCGTGTCTCTGGAGATGCTGACGGACGAGATCGCGCGTATCCACATCACTCACTTCTCCCAGAACACCTATGAGGAGTTCGTGGACGTCCTCAACGAGGCCTATGATAGCGGGGCGGAGGGCGTTGTTCTCGACCTGCGCAATAACCCCGGCGGCTACCTTCATGTTGTGGTGGACGTAGCCGGCGAGTTCCTTGACGGCGGTATGGTCCTGTACCAGGAGAATGCCGATGGGACAGTGGAGGAGTTTGAGGCCAGTTCCGGTGGCCTGGCCACGGACCTGCCTGTGGTTGTGCTGGTGGATGAAGGCAGCGCCAGTGGCAGTGAGGTCCTCGCCGGAGCGTTCCAGGACCGCGGCCGTGCCCAGCTCGTTGGCAACGTGACCTATGGCAAAGGAAGCGTGAATCTCATGCTCGAGCTCAGCGATGGCTCAGCCCTCTTGGTCGCCACCGCACGCTGGCTGACCCCTGACGGCCACCTCATCGAGGGGATCGGCCTGACCCCCGACTTCGAGGTCGAGATCACCGAAGAGGATATCCTGAACGAGCGTGACCCGCAGATGGACTTCGCCATCGAGCATCTCCAGTCCCAGATGTGAATTGAAGCGCCCCAGACGCTGTGATACAATGAGTTGTGAAGACAAAGACGGTAAGCCTCAACCGCAAAGCCTACCACGACTACCGTATCCTGGAGAGCGTTGAGGCAGGCATCGCCCTTACCGGCACCGAGGTGAAGTCCCTCCGCGCCGGCCGCGTGAATATTCGTGACGGTTACGCCCGCCCCGAAGGGGGCGAGTTTTGGCTCTACAACACGCATATTGCCCGTTACGAAGAGGCCAATCGCTACAACCACGAGCCAACACGACCGAGGAAGCTTCTGCTTCACCGCCGCCAGATTAACGATCTGTCCGCCAAGGTGATGCAAAAGGGCTTCACCGTAGTGCCGTTGAAGCTGTACTTTAAAAACGGAAAGGTCAAGGTGGAACTGGGCCTGGCCCAAGGCAAGAGGCTCTATGACAAGCGCCAGTCCATAGCGCGCCGCGAGACGGAGCGAGAGATGGAGCGCACCCTGAAGCTGGCCAAAGCGCTGAAGTGAACTGGTCGCCTGGCAACCCTGTTTCCCACGCAGCTCTTTATTGTTATGTCAAGTACACCACGCGGGGACGAGTGGTTTCGACAGGGGAGGAGCATCCCGGGATTGCAGGCCGAGGTCGCCATCGCCTCGCAAAACAGGTGGCAAAAAAGTAACTGACGAATACGTCTACGCTAGCTAAGCGCTGACACGTCCCCTCCGTTTCCCTCGATGAACGGGGATGGGCGACGCGAAGTCGAGGTGCGGCAGCCCGGACGTCGATAGGGGTTGTCAAAGATAGTATCGACTGGCTCAATCGAGCTCGGTCGGCCGAGGGCGGTTGGGCAAGAGCAATGAGCCGACTAAGCCTGTAGGACATTCTGGGTGGCCCTCTTCTGGACGGGGAGTTCGACTCTCCCCCGTCTCCACCAGCAAAATCGAAACGCTAGCGGTAAAACGCTAGCGTTTTCTTTCGGAGAATGCACGAATGCAACAACCTGCGATCTCCCCGTCGGTTTGGCAGACTTTGTAAGGCCTTCCACCATTGAGACGGAATGCAATTCCGTGGCGTCCGCACACTCCGCTGTGGCAAAGAAACTCTCTTCGGATGCTTGGCTACAGAATTCAAGCTCTTGTTGGCAACTCCTTGGATTACGGACTTGCCATATTGAAATGTAAGCTAGTAACGATTCATTTCACAAATTGGAGACTTCAGAGTTTAGCCCGTAGGTGATTTACCAATGTATCGATCATTGCACACAGCTCTTGCTGTGCAGTTGAGTCTACTATCCAGTCATCTCCCTCCCCATCCATCTTCGGTCGTATGTCATTCAACAGCTTATTGATTGCGCTCTTGATGTCTCCCTTCTTCATAGAAGCACCGTTATCATCTAGGTCGAAGAGCACCGTCAGTTTGTTCCCCAAGGCGTTTCGTCGCTGTTTAGCATTCTTATTGAAGGCATCATCCGCTAGACTCTGGATATATGCGTCTATGTCAACTGGTGCAGGTATTCCAACCGTGGCGAAGGTAGAGAAATGGTCTACTGGTATGTACAGGCAATGATTGGCCAGATGAAGTGTAGCATGCATCGGTTCCCACAGGGCCATAGTCTCATTGTAGTAGTAGATATCGAGAAGCCACGGCTCTAATACCACTGCGGGGTCGTAGTACAGCCTGATGGTTACCGGTTCATTGAAGGTCATTCCGGAGGGACTGAAGTTATACTGCAGGCCAATGATCTCCCCGTATACATCTTGCAGAACATACCTGGAGTGCGGCTCGATGTTTATCTCTGTGTCTTCGTCAATCGCACCAGCAGGGATCTCCACCTCAGCAGTCCCCGCGTCGTTCGCCGCCGTGCCACCTTCACTTGCAGTAACGTTTTGCGTCGCGCCATACGGTTCATTCTCTACGTCTATTGCCACAAGTGCTGTGTCATTAAGCGAAGGGCAACCGTCATCCGAAACAGTGACGTTCATGGAATAGGCGCCGTCGCCCAGACGCGAATTGTCATAGGCATTGTAGTCGGGCCTCCATCTAAACTCACCGCTAACAGGGTCCAATGTCGCACCGTCGGGCAGGTCCGGCGAACTGAACGTAAGCGTATTGGCGGGAATATCAGCGTCACTTGCCGTCACATTGAAGGTCAACGTCTGTCCTTCATCGATGCTCTGATCTCCAACCGGATCAAGTTCAGGAGCTTGGTTGACCTCGTTCACGGTGATAGTGATGGTCTCGGAGTCACTCAAGGCTGGCTCGCCGTCACCAGTAGCGGTGAAGGTGGTGTTGTAGCTGCCCGGGCCCTGAGCTTCAGTCGGTGTCCAGGAAAAGGCCCCTGAACCGCAACCGTTGTCGATGAAGGCGGCACCCTCAGGCAGGTTCGCAGCGCTCAGTGTCAGCGTACTGGCGGGACTATCCACGTCACTTGCCGTCACATCGAAGGTCAACGTCTGCCCCTCATCAACGCTTCTGTCTCCAACGTGGTTGAGTATAGGCGGGTCGTCCACCGAATACACGGTAATCGTCACCGTAGCGACGTTGGAGTTGTACCTGCCATCCCCGGCGTGGTAGGTGAAGGAATCGGTGCCGTGGAAGTTCGCGTTCGGGGTGTAGGTGAATGACCCGTTGGAGTTGAGGTTCAGAGTGCCGTATGTAGGGTCGGTATCCTTGTACGCCCAGATTTGCTGACCCCAGTGATCGCTATCGTTGCCTAGCAAGCCTGGCGCGCCTGCGTTCAGGGTGTTGTCCTCATTCACGTCATAGGCATCATTATGCGCCTGTGGCGGGTAGTCCGGCTTGAGATCGAACACGGCCGCCTGGCCAGAAGTGTAGTCATCGCTTCCTGGGGTCAGATCATTCAGAGAGTAATAGCCATTGTAGTCGCCATCCCAGCCCCAATTGAAGTGAAACTGATCCGATGCGTTGTAGCCGTCACAGACGAAGGCATGGCCACCACCAGCAGGCCCGGTCCCCCCGTACACGAGTGGGCGGCCTGCGCTCAGCTCTGCTTTCAGCAGATCGACCCACTGGCTGGAGGACATCCAAATCCTGCTCCCGTAATAGGCGGACCACTGATACCTGAAGTACCTTGGAAGAGCGCTGGCGACGTCAGAAAGATATGCTGCTGAACCCGATGGCGTATAGTCCATGTCCAGGGCCACACCGATTTGGCGCAGGACCCGCGCTATCTCCTTCTCGTTGTCATCGATGTCGCCGAACAAGGTGGATGTGATCTCGTTTGGCATCTCGGACCAATGGTAGTGCGCACTCGCGAAGTTGACGCCGCATGCGCCGTAACCAGCGCAACCCTCGCCATCTGTTTCTGTGGGGACATAAGGCGGATCCCAGCTGTGCCATCCCTCTCCGTGTTCCGGCCATTGCCAGTACCTCATCACCTGACCCGCGGCCGTGGCGACGCATCCCGTAGGCGAGACGCGAAACCGTTTCAACACCGAGCCTTTCTCCTCCCGCGGGCAGTAGTAATCGTATTTCGGATACCAGGGTGTGGACAGGATTGACCCGAAGTGTTCCTTGCCACCCTGTCCCCATGTGGTCGTCAGGAGGGGGGAGACGCTGGACGCAGCCGACACAGCAGCGGGTGCTTTGGCAAGGAAGCCCGCTGCAGGGGCATTGAGCCTATCCCACGCGTCACGGGCTTCTTCGAGAGGGCTCAGGTCGTTCTCTATTGCAGAGCTTATCTCGGCCTTCACATTTTCCATCCAGGCATCGAAAGCGGGAGGATGGTTCTCTTCAGAATAGGACCCTTCATCAGAATAGGCGATTATGGGGTACGCGACGTAATCGGCGGATACGATGACCCATCCCTCAGGAGCTAGATTTATGACGTAGTAGATGTTCTTCTCTCCCACGGTCTCGGTAAAGATCTCAGTCATGCTGGCTTCGGTGGCTGCTTCACTTCCGCCTGCGGCCTCACTGGTCTTGGCAAGGACTCTATTTGCCAGCATGCTATTGAAGCTATTCAGGTGATTCACCGCAACCTGCTTGGCTACGTCAAGTGGTACGGGGTTGCCATGTTCATCCTCAGCAGCCGCGAACCCCGGCAAGATACCTCCCGCCAGGACGACCGCCAGCGCTATCGCGATGACCGACAAGAACGCTTTCCTTCTCACATTTCCCCTTTCCTCTCTTGCGGATCGGCCGAATTCCCTGTTTCCTATCCTGCTAGAACTCCGTTCTGCAACAGTGAACTCCTGCCTGATCGACAATGCCAGTGGGCAAGTTACGCGCTTTCGTCACCTGCCTGTTCTTCTTGGTTTGTCAGACTACCCTCCTTTGATAAATGGAGTCGCCAGACAAACCAACATAGGAGCCTAGCTTGCGGACCCGCTAACACTCCTATGTCAACGCTGTCTCAGCGACCAATTACAGGTAGCCCTTCCTTGCTTCCTACTGAGAGATGGATTGTCCTGATGAAGGAATAGCCGAATACTATCCCCCCGTTCCCTCCCCAATATCAGTACCAAGTTTTCGACGATTGTACAACAACTCGTGACAAAAAGAAAACCATCGCCTTTGCCGCTGGCGCCTCATTGTGGAGAATCCCGTGGACCTCCGGACGGCTCGCTTCTCCACCCACCTTCTCGCCCCTTCGGGTCGACGCCGTGAGACTGTTCCGCCGGTGAGACACAATGCAGGTCTGCCACCTTCACTTCCTGTGTAAGGGCTATTGACATTGGAGACACAAATAGCCTATCGTTCATGGTCAATCGTGAAGACTGGCTCGCTGGTGCCAGCCTACCGGGTGAAATGACGTGCAAATAAGGAGGGGGTGACAGAGATGCCCCATGAGACGGAAGAAACCAAGTTGGCGTGGTCGGTCGGTGGGGTCTGTGTCCCGGGAGGTCTGCTTCTTGGCATGGGGATCGGATGGGCACTGGGGTACCTCGTGCCGGGTCTGCTCGCAGGTCTGGGCGTCGGTTTCCTGGGGATGGCAGTAGTCGTGGCACTCATGCGTCCCAAAGCCGGCTAGTGCTCACTCTGAAGCCTGGTGGCCAGGGATCGCAAGACTACCCGCGGGAAACGTCCAATCTGCGGCACGACAGTGTTCAGAATTGGCGACAGTGAGGACCGTCAAGACCGATTTGGGGATAATGGCAGCCCCAGACTGCCCCGTCTGCTTCACCGGTCGTTCCTCACCAACTGTGCCATCGGGAAAGGCTCGCCATGCCCGGGATATACCGTCGCTATTCCCAGACCCTTCAGTCTTTCGGTGCTGGCAGTAGCCGCTGCCAGGTCGTCGACGATGGAGTTCAACCCGGGCTTGTCTCCGTCTATAAGCAAGTCGCCGCAAAACAAGTCAGCACTGGCTGTCATAACTCCTATTGAACCCTTTGAGTGCCCTGGTATGTGAACAACCTTGGCATCTAATCCATATTCGGAGAGATCGTCTCCATCGCCGACACATACATCAGGTTTGAACCTTTCCGATTTGCCGAACCTGAAGAGGACAGGGACCATCGTTCTGATGACGACCTTGGACTTCTTCCGGTTCCAGAACATGTTGCCACGTTCGACCATTCCTGCGTCGTCGCAATGCATGGCTATTCTTGTATGGAACTTCTCACGGAGGTAGGCGGCATTGCCGGCATGGTCGAAATCTCCGTGTGTCAAGACGACAAGGTTGAGCTCGCCCAGCTTGCATCCCGCGGTTTCGAGCTCTCTCTCAAGATTGGCGCGCCTGTTGGAGCACCCCGTATCGATCAGGACATAGCCAGCTTCGGTTTCTATCAGGTAGCAGTTCACACTACCCAGTCTGAAGGGCAGTGGCAGAGTAATGATTCTGATCTTTCGCAGCATTGACCGTCCCCCACATAACCAGCAGCCCACACGCATTGCTGCCAGGCAATCAGGTCCTGAACCGCGGCAGGATATGATGAGCCACCGCCCTCTGCCACGCTTCCTTTGCGCTGTCAAACTCCTCACGAGAAACGGGCTTCTGGCTGTAGCGAGCTACCAGGTACGCCTCAGTGATCTGTTTCAGCACGTCCTGCCGTTGGGGAAATCTCTGTTCCAGCAGCTTCAGGTGCTCCAGTGGGGTCTGCGCCGGAGCGCGGGCCAAACCCTGTCTCGCTGCCCAGCGCAGGAGACTGCGGTAGAGGGCTCGAATGGATAGTAACGTCTCGTCCGACGGCTTGGGGCGCTTCCTCCATCTCTTTGGGAGTGACTTCAGCCACAGCCACAGCCTCTTGAGTAGCTGCGGAAACAGGGATATCAGGCTGCGGAGCACATCCGAGGCGACCATTCGAGTCTGGAAGCGCACCGGCTCCACTGGACGAGCCCTGCGCCCGCCTCTCTGCCTCTTCAAAACGAAGGCGACCAGGAGGGCGATGAGAGTCAGTATCGCCACGCTGATGACGGAGACCACAATCCAGATGACCGTGGGGCTTATCCCGGTCGGCTCGGCTGGGGGCACAGTGGGAGGGACCAGTGACCCGCCGTCCGGAGGCATCAAGTCAGGGTTCTGCCGTACACTACAGCCGAAGTCGAAGTTGAAACTGCTGGGCGTGCCCGCCGCTGCCTCGTGCCGCGCATCCAGCCAATCTGACAGCCCCCAGAAGCCACCCCCCAGCCAGTTCACGATGGCACGAGCCACACCTGGGGAGAAGAGCACAACGAGAGCCATACCTGGCACCAGGACACCCGCTCCAGCGAGAAGCAGGTGGCTCACGTTGGGAGAGCCCAGTGCGGTTGCTCCCCGGGAGAATGAGCTTGTCCAGCGTGCCAGGAACAAAGCCAGCGGAGCCATGAGAAAGAAGAGGAAAACGAGCGCGAGGCTGCCGGCGAGCTGCGAGAACACCAGCACAGCGAGAACGCCGATCTGGAGGCGGAAGGCGATGGTGGAATAGCTCACCTCTTCGTTGGGCACGGTACGTCCCAGAAACCAGGCAAGCCCGCAGAAGCCCATACGCAGAATAATGCCGAGAGCATCAGCTTGACCCATTGCCAGGCTGGCAATCAATCGCTCCCCCACAACGAGCAGTATGACCAGGGTTACCAGCACTATCTCCAGGGTAAGCCTCAGGCGATGCGGAAGCGCCAACCGCGGTAGAGTAGCCCTGGAGAAGAGAGCGAGAGGATAGGGAAGCAACATGAGGACAAGAGCATAGACAGGACCGCCCATCAGCGACGCCAGGAGATATAGGTAGCTCAACTCCATGCCCACGAAGCTGAGATAGAACAGTAGGGACAGTCGAGTGAGTCTCATGGGTAAGCCCTTCCATCAACCGAGACGGCGACAGGTCTCCCCTGCCCTGTAGTCTGTTCCATGCCGATCACGAGCAGCGAATGGCCATCGCGCTCAAGCTGGCGCGCCACGCTGGCGAGGGCAGGCGTTGTAGAGCGGGTGACCACTACCAGTGTCGCCCCCATGGGCAAGGCGGGTCGCAATACATCCATCTGGTCATAGAGAGACCACCGTGAATCAGCGGTGATCCGCGCCAGTGCTTCCAGTATCTCCAGCAACTGGTTCTGCCCACTCCCTATTGGAAGCTGCACCTCCGGCTCACTGTTGGCCATGAGTCCCACCGCGAACCCCTGCCTATGGGCTTCGTAGGCCAAGGACGCTACCGTGCTCACACCACGCTCGAATTCTTCATCTTCCTCGGGGAAGCTGTGCACGTCAAGAATGAGGAGCAGGCTGAGGCTAGTGCTGGACTCGTACTGCCGCGTTTGCAGAGTACTGTGGGCAGCACTGGCTTTCCAGTGAATGTGTTTGAAGGAGTCGTCGTAGCGGTAGTCGCGGGCTCCCGCAACACGGCTGACATCCTCGTAGATGCTCCTCGGGGCCGCCTTCTGCCCGAAGAGAGCCCTCAACGGCAGGCTCAACTTGCCCAGCGAAAACACCCGCGGATATACAAGCAGGCTGTCGAAGTGAGGCAGGACCAGCTCCTTGGGGAAGAGCCCGAACATATCTCCCGAGCGCACTCGGGGCAGCCCCAACCGGTAGTCCCCTCTGGCTTTGGCTTCGAAGGTATGTTTCCAAGTGATAGCCTGCCCGGGTAAAAGGGCGGTAACCCAGCGCAGCCGTTCCAGAGTGTAGGGGCTACGAGACCTCTTTCCTGTGGCCAGGCGATACGGCAACTCCATCTCTACCTCCAACCACGGAAGGGGCAACCACCTGTTAGTCAACTCAAAGGTAAGCTCCACCTCCTCGCCGGGGAACGCGCGCCCCCTGTTTGTCTTCACTTGGACCGACAGGCCCCGCAGGGCATGCCGGCTCCAGAATCGGGACACGACAAGCAGTACCAGCAGGAATGCCGTCGTAGCCAGTAGCGGAACCATTCCCTCAAAGGCGGAAAAGATGAGCAGTCCCAGCAAGACCACCAGAATCCCCCAGTGGAAGAGAGCGGGGTAACCCAGGCTGACGATGGCCTTGTCCGGCGCTCTCCTATTCCGCTGGGACAGGGAGGGATGAAAGGATATCTGCAATCAGGCTCTCCTTGCTCGTATCGTGGAGATAGGCTTCCGTGCTCAGGATGAGACGGTGTCCCAGTACCGGCATGGCCAGTCGCTTGACATCATCGGGAAGGACGAAATCCCGTCCCTGGATGAGAGCAAGGGCCTGGCAGGACCGGTAGAGGGCCAGGCTGGCTCGGGGGCTGCCGCCGAGCGCGATGGACGGGTTGGTGCGGGTCTTCGCGATAACCTCCAGGATATAGTGCCGCACTGAGGGCTCGACGAATATCTCCTGAACCTGCCGCTTGATGTTCATTATTTCGGGCGCCGACGTCACGGCGGGAAGTCCCTCCAGAGGGTTGGACCGCTCAAAGCGGAGGAGCATCACATCTTCCTCCACCGGATCGGGATAGCCCAGCGCCAGTTTCAGCAAGAAGCGGTCTAGCTGGGCTTCCGGCAGAGGGAAGGTGCCCTGTAGCTCCACCGGGTTCTGAGTGGCGATGACCATGAAGGGTTGAGGGAGGGGCATAGTGACCCCATCCACTGTTACCTGCTTCTCTTCCATAGACTCCAGCAGGCTGGACTGGGTACGGGGTGTGGCACGGTTGATTTCATCCACCAGAACAATATTGGCCATCACCGGGCCGGGGCGAAACTCAAACTCGGAGGTCTTCTGGTTAAAGAAATGTATGCCCGTTACATCTGAAGGTAGAAGGTCAGGGGTACACTGAATACGGTGGAAACTGCACCCGAGGGAGCGAGCCAGGGTCTTGGCCAGGGTCGTCTTGCCAATGCCAGGCACATCCTCAATCAGGATATGGCCCTCGCAAAGTACAGCCACCAGGGCCAGCTCAAGCACCTCCGGCTTGGCCACTATGACGCTCTTCATGTTCTCAAGGAGACGCTCAACAAACTCCGGAACCATCGTTACCTCCAATCTCAAACGGCTGGAACCCCTCAATTGTCAGACTTAGTACGTAAACACAGAGCTGCTTCCACTGCTGGTTTCGAACCTATCATAATATACATACTTTCACTATAATAATGAATACAGGCCTAGCACCCAGTGGAGAAGACATGGACTTGTTCTGGCTTGGTGGAGAGGGCCCCAAAGAACTACCCTGGTCGGCTCACAGGTACCTGGTCACCACGCTCAAGGTGCCGTCGGAGAGTCTGAAGGGTCTCCGATCGCTGCATAGGGTGGGCTTCCGGGATGGCAAGGCGGTGACGTTTATCCGCATCTACGATCCTCTCGCCACCGAAGGGAAGGCGAAGGTCAAAGACTTCTCTTCTCTAGACCTTCACCCTGAACTCATTCTCTACGAAGGGTACTGGGAGAAGGCCAGCGACTTCGTGTTCCTGGAACTCAGGACAGCGCCACAGCCCCAGACCCACTGAAGCGGATGATTCCCTGCCCTAGTCCAGTTACAGCATCACCTCACGCGGCTTCTTTGAACTCAGGCTGGAACCTCACCCTACCCCGTCTCCCCGCCAGGGTCCCTTGCCGCAACTCCAGGACCATCCAGGCCTCTTCGGGCGCTTCAAACTCGCAGTCAATACCTCTCGGCCCGGCCATGACAAACCCGAAACGCGGGTAGTAATCGGGGTGGCCCAGCACCACTACCGCCTCGTGGCCCAGACGGCGGCATTCCTCAAGACCTGCCCGAACCATTTGCGACCCAATACCTCCACGTTGATAGACTGGAAGAACCGCCATCGGGGCAAGGCTGATTGCCTCGAAGCTCGAACCCTCCGACTCTACGACGACCGGGCTGAACGCAATATGCCCCACAATCTCATCATCCTGGACGGCAACAAGCGATATCGTGAGCACACCGCGCTCACGAAGCTTGTCGACAAGCCAGGACTCCGCTCCCCGGCCAAAGGCCTGGTCGTTGACCCGGCGGATAGCCTCAACATCTCCACGGGTTTCCGGGCGAATAGTGAGCATGTCAGAACCTCCCCAAGGTCTTCTGAGAATCCCAGAAGAACAAGTGAATTCGCTGGAAGCCATTCTAGCGAATGGCGAAACGGAAAACCACTTCAGCATTCCCGCCTGGCGATAGCTCAGTCCCGCTCGAATGGACCACAACCACTTTGGTCAAGTGCAGGGTATCGTGATAGAAGGTTGGCTTGATGACGATACGGGGAATGCGAGCATTGGCAGGCGGAGTTCTCTGTTTCTGCCACAGCCGTTTGCACGGCCGAGGGGCTGCGGCAGCGACTATGTCCACCATGGTCCAGTTCAACTGCATGTGAGACAGGGGACGCGAAAAGAAGAAAGGGGCTACTCTGCTGGGTGAGCACAAGAACTTGACATGCCCCGCCTTTTCACATAGAATAGTTCATGAGCCGAGGTTGCTTAGAAGAAAAGATAGGTAGAAAGGAGACATACTCAAGTTAAATATGGGGGTCGAATTCGCTACCCTTTTTGTAAGTATAACCCCGGTTCAAAATTCGGCTGTTCTCTCCGCTTAACGCAAGGACAACTGAGCTCGGTTGCCACTTCTCATGTCGGTCTTCCCAACATTCCTCTCGATGGGGCTTGCCTAAGGCTCCGGCGACCTCCAAGGTCCACGTAGCTGGGTTGAACACGGCACATCGCCGGCGACACGCCATGTTATTGACCAGCCAGCATGAGCGATCGTGCCCGATCAGGCCGCTGCCCAGCAAGATCACTGTTGTGCTACACAAGCCCTGCTTACGGCGCACGCATCGATACGGAAAGGAGCTATGGTCTTATGGTCGAAGCCATAAGCGAGTTCGAGATAGAACTGAAGAAGGAAGATGTCTGCCAGACGCTCGGCTATCGCCACGGCGGGGAGCCGACAGGTTCGATTTCGTCGCTCATTGATGACGAACTCAGGGAGGCACGCGAGCTCATAGAGGCGTCATCATTCTATCAACTGATGGATGTGGAAGAGGTCAGTCCACCCACGGTTGTATTGGGCAACGGCATAAGAATAACTGTTACCGGCGGGATACTCAGTTGGGTGCTATCCCCATGCCAGATGGCAACTGTCTTCGTGTCCAGCATCGGCCTCCCCCTGGAGAACCGCGTTGGCGAGTTGCTGGAACATGGGGAGCTGCTCAGGGGCTACATACTGGACGCGATCGGTTCGACAGCAGCCAATGCCGCAGCCTCTTATCTCCGTGACAGGATCAGGGACCTCGTTAGCGCCGAGGGAGCCGAGATAACGTTTCGCCTGAGCCCGGGGCACTGCGACTGGGACATTGCGGAGCAGCGGGTTCTTTTCGAGGTCATGGATTCCACCAAGATGGGTGTGGAACTCTCCGACGACTGTCTCATGACTCCCCGCAAATCGGTCTCTGGACTGATCGGCGTAGGATGGGGAGACAAGGAAAGAATACGGCTTGCACCCTGCCATCTGTGCACCAAGAAGGATTGCCCAAACCGGAGGTGATATGACCAGGAAGGGACTGGAAGGCGGCAGCTACAAGCCGCTCTCAGCAGACGACATAGCCCAGATTCACGACACCGCGATGAAGGTGTTTGAGGAGGTGGGCTTCCAGATCAACTCAGAGAAAGCGCTCAAGTACTTCCGTGATGCCGGAGCCAAAGTCGATGATAACATAGTGAGATTGCCTCGCCAGACGGTCCTCGACCTCATCCGTCAGGCGCCTTCAGAAGTAATCCTCTACGGGCGCGAGCCGAAACACAACCTCAACCTCGGTGGAGCGCGCGTGTACGCCGGCACCGGCGGCACCGCTCTGAACATCATTGACGGGATATCGGGAGAGAGACGACGCGCCACCTTGCAGGACCTCAAGACCATCGCCAGGCTCGTCGATGGCCTAGAGAACATCCACTTCTTCCTGCTGCCGACGTATCCCAACGATGTTCCCGCTGAGGACGTCGATGTCAACCGCTTCTTCGCCGGCCTGGACAACACTTCCAAACACATCATGGGAGGAGTCTATACTCACGAGGGCATCCAGCAGGTGCTCCGCGTGGCAGAGATCATCGCTGGCTCCGCCGAGCAGCTTCGCCGCGAGCCGTTCATTTCCATAATATTGTGTGCTATCAGCCCTCTGGTCATCGACAAGGAATATGGCGACATGATCGTGACCATGGCCCAGGCTGGCATCCCCCTCGCCCTCCCCGCCGAGCCTCTATGCGGCTCGACCTCGCCGGTCACGCTGGCGGGTAATGTAGTCATTCAAACGGTGGACTCCCTTGCCGAGGTGTGCCTGACCCAGTTGGTCAACCCTGGCACGCCGGCGATCTTCGGCTCCGTCGCTTCAAGCAACGACTTCCGCGACCTCAAGTACGTCACCGGCTGCATTGAGATGGGTCTGGTCAACACCGCCAGCGCTCAGATGGCGCAGTTCTACGGACTCCCCTACTACGCCACTGCCGGCATGTCCGACGCCAAGGTCGTTGACGCCCAGTGCGGGTATGAGTCGGCTCTCACGCTCCTTCTCTGTGCCCTTGGCGGCGCCAACTACATTCATGATGCGGCCGGCCTGCTCGATTTCGCTCTCAGCGTCAGCCTGGAAAAGTACGTCACCGACGACGAGATAATCGGAATGGTGATGCGTGCGGTTGAAGGCATTAAGGTGAATGAGGAAACGCTGGCTTTCGACCTCATCAAGGAGGTAGGCCCAGGCGGGCACTTCGTCTACACCAGACACACCCGCAAGCATATGCGAACCGAGCACTATCAGCCGTCTCTGAGCGATCGAGAGCACCTCGAGAGATGGCGGGCCGAAGGGAGCCTGGATACGGCTACCAGGGCCAGGGCAGTGGCAGAGCGCATCCTGTCCGCCCCTGGATACAGCCTCCCACAGGAGATACGACGGAGGATACTGGACGAGATACCCAGCGTAATTGACTGAGGTGCAACATGCTGGTGATTGGTGAAAGGATCAATGCGTCGAACAAGTCAGTGGGCCAGGCGCTGGCCGACCGGGACGAGGCGTTCCTCGCCAACCTTGCCCGGGCACAGGCCGATGCCGGGGCCGATTTCATAGACGTGAATGCCGGGGTCGGCCAGGATGCCAGAGAGGATGCGCCAGCGCTGATGAAGTGGTTGGTGGAGGTCGTGCAATCAGCAACGGACAAGCCCCTCACCATGGATAGCGACGACCCCGTTGTCCTCGAAGCCGCCCTGAGCACATATCGGGGTGAGGCAGTCATGATCAACTCGGTGAACGCCGATCCTGCCAAACTGAGAGCCGTCGGCCCCATGGCGGCAGCAAGCAAGGCGTTGCTTGTGGCCCTGGTAGTGGGAGAGGGCGGGATACCCGGCAACGTCGACGAACGGCTTGCCGCAAGTGACCTGATAATGAACCAACTCACCCGCGCTGGTGTCAAAGAGGACCAGGTGCTCTTCGACCCGTTGGTGCTTCCCGCCTCGGTGGACACCAACCAGGGACTGGTGACTCTCGAGACGATACGACGAATCAAGTCGCGTCACCCGTCAGCCAAAACGGCGATGGGGTTGAGCAACGTTTCCTTTGGCCTGCCGCGCCGGGGTATGGTGAACCGCGCCTTTCTCCTTATGGCGGCCGCTGCGGGACTTGATGCAGCCATACTGGATCCCCTTGACGCCAAGATGATGAGCGTGGTCCGCGTTGCTGACATGCTCACCGGGAAAGACACTGCGTGCAGGGGGTACATAAGGGCCCACCGAAAGGGGCTCCTGGTTGACTAGACTGATCGCCAGCCAGCGTGAGCACATGGGACATGTCCAACTGAGGGAGGTACAGTGGTAAGAGAAGGGATTCTGATCGACAAGCCGTTTGAGAGGATGACACATGAGCAGGTCTTGATGATTCACGATGCGTCTATCGAGATTCTGAGCGACCCCGGACTGCTCTGCTACAACAAGACGGCGGCGGAGATACTGCACAGCAACGGTGCTGAGGTGACGGCCGTGACTCCGAGCGACCTGCCTTGCTGGCACATCAAGATGCCCGCGAGACTTGTCACTGACGCCATCGAGGCGGCTCCCAAGACAGTAAAGCTGGGAGCAAGGAACCCGGACAATATGCTTGTCATGAAGGGCGACGAGCCACGAGTGTACTTTGTCTCCGGCTCAGAGACCAACATATGGCTTGATGTCGACTTCCCCACTTATGTCAAGAAGTCGGACCCCAGTGTCGAGCTCAGAGTGCCAGAATTCCACGCGCGACGGGGTACCGTGGCCGACCTGTGTCAGTCGGCGCATGTATGTGAGCACCTTGAGACGCTCGACGCCTACATCCGTACCGTGAACATCCAGGACAGGGACATCACCGAGGACAACAAGGACGTCAACAAGTTCTTCGCATCCCTGAACAATACCACCAAGCATTTCATGACCGGCCTAACCAACCTCCAGCAATTGGACAATGTGGTGCATATGGCGGAGCTGATAGTGGGCGGCAAGGAGCAACTGAAGGAAAACCCCATCATCTCTCTAATCACCTGTCTGGTGAAGAGCCCGCTGCAGTTCGTTGAGGATACCACGGATACCTTCATGGAAGGCTGCAAGAGAGGATTGCCCATGGTCGTCTCTTCCTCACCTCAGGCTGGAAGCACCGCGCCCATCAAAGAAGTAGGCATCATGGCTCAGATAAACGCCGAGGTCCTCGCAGGCATAACTTTGGGCCAACTGGTAAATAGGGGGACACCGGTGATCTACGGCAGTGTGCCGGTAAGAGCGCGGATGGATACCCTGGGCGACTCCTACGGTTCCATCGAGACGAGCCAGTACAACATCGACTGTGTACAGATGGCGCGCTTCTACAACATCCCGAACTACTCCACCGCAGGGGTGTGTGATACCAAGACGCCGGGGCAGCAGACATCGATTGAGAGGCTGTTCTCCGACATTCTTGTCACCCTGAGCGGGCCGCAGTATCTGCACTGCGCTTACGGCCTTCTTGACTGCAACTCGGTGTTTTGCCTATTGCAGGCCGTTCTGGACGACGCCCATTTCCAGATGCTCAAGTTCTTCCTCCGGCGACCACGCATCGACGAGCAGGAGATGGCCACCGTCCTGAAGCAACTCCGGGAGGTAGTCGCCACGCCCCAGAAGCTCTACATCAGGTACATTCGCCCTGTCATGCGCAGCGGCGAAATATCACCCGCCTACGCCTTCGAGGGCGATGGCGAGACCGACGATGTGTTCTATCTGGCATACGAGCGCATGCAGGAGCTTCTCACCAAACCCGTGGAACACATCCACCCCGCCACGACTGCCAGGATCTTTGATGAGGTTCCCGGCATCTTGCCCAGGCTCAACGTATATGACGAGAGGAGACAGTAATGAGCGAAGACATCATCGCCGCACTCAAGGAAAACGTGGTACAGGGAAGAAAGTCCCTCGAAGACGAAGGGATAGACGAGGATCTGACGGGAACGCCAGGCGTAGTCGAATTGACGCAACAGGCGCTGGACGCCAAGGTCCCCCCTGATAAGATAATCACTGAGGGGCTCACCGCAGGTATGCAGATCGTGGGCGATAAGTTCGCCTCAAAGGAGTACTTCATCCCCGACATGCTCGCCTCCGCTGAGGCCGTCGGGGCCGCCATGGACATACTCAAGCCACTGCTGGAAGAGGCGCACGTGGAAACGAAGGGGAAGTTCGCCATAGCCACGGTCAAGGGAGACATCCACGACATCGGGAAGAATATAGTCGCCATTCTCCTGAAGGGAGCAGGCTACGAAGTGCACGACCTGGGCATAGACGTTCCGACCGAGAAGATACTTGATTTCATTAGAGACGAGAAACCGGATTACCTGGGTCTCTCCGCCCTCCTCACCACCACCATGGTGGTCATGGGAGAAGTGATTGAGGGGCTCAAAGAGGGCGGCTTGAGAGATAGCGTCAAGGTCCTGGTCGGCGGCGCGGCAGTCTCCGAGGAATACGCCAGGGAAATAGGGGCGGATGCCTACTGCATTGACGGGTTCGATGCGGTCAGGGTACTCGAGGGCTACTAGCCGGCACAGGCACAGACGCAGGCGACAAGAAAACGGGCGACGAAGGAGTGTTTGTATGGCAAGCTTAGCCGGGATCTTTTCATTGAACGGAGACGTGCTCGAGGGGTGCGGGGAGCAGGTCGACGAGATGCTGAATCGGATGCATCATCGCGGCCCGGACGGCAAGGTCCTGAGGACGCTGCCCAACCGCCGCGGTGCGCTGGGTGCCAATGAGGTGAACCTGATCCCGGAGAGGACGTATTCCACATCGCTGCGGAAGCCTCCGTTCATCGTGCTCGATGGAGAGCTGTACAACGAGAAGACCCCGGGACAGCACGATGTGGAGCTATTCCGGGAGTACTACGAGAAGCATGGCAAGGCATGTTTTTCGCTGCTCGAGGGAAGCTATGTGTGTGCCATCGTTGATTCCGGCGAGCTTATCCTGGCGCGCGACCAGATCGGGGCCAGGCCTCTCTTCTATGGCTCGGAACACGGCGTCTTCTGTTTCAGCACCGAGATGAAAGGGCTTGTAGACCATATCCGATTTGATGTTCACGAGTTGCCCCCCGGCCATCTCTACAGCACCGACGAGGGCCTGAAGCCGTTCGAGCCTTTTGCCCCTGACGTTCCCGAGCTGGGAGACATGAAAGAGACCGCCAGGACGGTCCGTGAACTGCTGATAGAAGCGGTGGAGAAGCGAATGCCTGGCGTAAACGGCGTCTCGCTGAGCGGGGGTCTGGACAGCTCCATTGTGGCGGCCATCGCCAAGGAGTACAACCCCGATTTGCACCTGTTCACCGGCACCATCGACAGCGCACCCGGCCCCGACCTGGAGAACGCTATACTCATGGCCGATTTCCTCGGCCTGGAACATCACATCTATCGAATCACCAATTCCGACATCTCCGATTTCATCCCCCAGGCGGTCTGGTACCTGGAGAGCTTCGATGAGGACTGCATATCGGGGCTCCTTTCCAACTACTACGTCGCCAGAATGGCGAAGCAGTACACCGACTACGTCTTGGTCGGTGAGGGCGCCGATGAGCTTTTCGGCGGGTACCGCATGGTTCTCAAGAGCCCGCACGTAAGAGATGACAAGCATAGAGAGGAGCTCGCCAGGAAGCTGCTGGAGATCGCCTACAACACGGCGCTGAGACGGCTGGACCGTGCGTGGATGGCGAACGCCGTGGTGTACCAGACGCCTTTCCTCGATCCCAAGCTTGTGGCCTTCGCCGAGAAGATCCCGATGGAATGGAAAATATACGGCGAGCAACAGGTCGAGAAGTTCATCCTCAGGGAAGCGTTCCGCGACATGATTCCAGAGAAGATCGCCAACCGCGAGAAGCTCAGGTTCGCCATGGGCGTGGGAACCGATGATATCATGGATATGCTGGTGTCCAAAGTGATCGACCCGGAGGAGATCAAGCAGAGGCCGAAGAGCCCCTACGGCATGCCGTTCGCCACCTTCAAGGAACTCCTGTACTACGACGAGTTCTTGAAGCTGTTCCCGCCTGCGTATGAGAAACAGACCGTGCGCTGGGACCCCTTCAAGTAGAGGGGCAGGACATCACCATCGTGTTGACAACGCCTCCAACGCCCCGCTTCTGGCGAACGGGCGCTGCAAATTGACATGAAATGGACCGTCTTGGGCTCCGGGGGATGCATGGTCATCCCCAAACCCCTTTGCCGATGCCATGTGTGCCAGCAAGCCAGGGAAAAGGGTGTGCCCTACGCCCGGGCGGGGCCTTCCGCTTTTCTTCATGATGTCAACCTCCTCATCGACACGCCAGCGGAGATCTCTCATTTGCTGAACCGTTGCCGCATCCGCCGCGTTGACTACCTCACCTTCACCCACCTCGACCCCGACCACGTTGAAGGGTTCCGCGTGGTGGAGCAGATCGCGCTCGACTTTCGTACCTGGCGTGCCTATCCCGAGAAGCGCATTTGCCTTCTGCTTCCAGAAGTGCTGAACGAGAGCTTGCGCAACATCAAGTCCCAGTATGGGCCGCTGGTGGATTTCTATGAGAAGAGCGGATTCATCCGTCTCGCGCCGTTTCGGGACAATATTCAGGTCGGGTCGATCCAGATTACCGCCATCCCCGTAGACCGTGGCTCCCAAATAGCCTTCGTGTACGTTTTCGAGACATCGGGGCGCAAGGTGGTCTATGCTCCCTGCGACATGAAGCCGTTCCCGGAGCATCGCTCCGAGGTTCAACGGCCCGACCTGCTTATCACCCAGCCAGGGATATTCGAGACAGGTCTGAAACATCGCTTCACGTATCCGGCGGACCATATCTCGAGAACCACCCTGTATACCTTCGAACAGACGCTCGAACTGGCGGCGCGCATCGCGGCGAGAAAGGTCCTGCTTGTCCATCTCGAGGAGTACTGGAACCGCAGCTACGACGACTACTGCGCCCTGGAGTCGGACAGCGTCAGGTTCGCCTATGACGGCATGCGGTTAAGCGTGTAGCACGTGTACCCAGTCCTTAGCGCTACTCTTCCACACTGAGCAATCCTGTATCAGCGTGAGCGCTGCAGCCAGACAGATGCACGAAACGCAACGCTGAGAGCGCGTTGCCTGCCTTGGCTGAAAATGCTAGCATGAGGCGATCCCCGGCGGAGGTATGAGATGAGACTGGAAGGCAAAGTCGGCATCGTAACGGCATCGGCGGGCGCCGGAATAGGACAGGCCACTGCTCGCGCCCTGGCCCGGGAAGGGGCCAAGGTGGTGGTGAGCGACATCCACGAGCGAAGGGCCGATGAGGTCACCCAGAGCCTCAAAGCCGAGGGGCATGAGGCGATCAGCGTCGTTTGCGACGTGTCCAGGTGGGACCAGGTCGAGAGCATGGTGCAACGGACACTGGACGCCTTCGGGCGGGTGGACATTCTGGTCAACAATGCCGCCCGAGAGGTCATCGCGCCCATCGTCGACACCACCGAGGAGAACTGGGACCTCATCATGGATGTATGTCTCAAGGGGACGTTCCTCTGTACCAAGGCGGTGCTTCCCACCATGATGAGCCAGAAGAGCGGGGCCATCGTCAATATGGCCTCGGTTGACGCCTACATCGGCAACCCTATCGGGGAGTGCGCCTACTGCTCGGCCAAGGCCGGCATCACCGGCCTCACCCGGGTCACCGCCGCAGAGGGCGCGCCACACAACATACGGGCCAACGCCATCGCGCCGGGGGTCGTCCCCAATCCCTACCTGGAGAAGGTCTATCCCAAAGAGGTCCTTCAAGCGATGGAGAACATGAGCCTGTGGAAGAAGGGAGCAAGACCCGACGAGATCGCCAGCATAGTGGTGTTCCTGGCTTCCGACGAAGCCAGCTACATCACCGGCGTGGTGATCAATGCCAGCGCGGGGATGTACTGGAGTCCCTGATGACAATCACCAACATCGAGTCTAAGAGAAGAGGGTGTGTCCAATGAAAGTGATCGACGTGCAAACACAGATGACCACCGAGAAGGGAGCCCTGTGGCCCATATCGCTCAAGGACTTCTTCGAGGCCTCATTCAAGACGAAGATTCCCTACTACCAGAGCGAAGAGGAGATGATGAACGGCTTTCGGGAGGCTGAAGCTAGAGTCGTACTGGTGTCGCCAACGTGGGGCAAGGAGGACTTCGGAGAGATCACCACAGTACACGACTATGTCGGCCAGCTGAAGAAGGACTATCCCGACGTCGTATACAGCTTCTGGGTCTCCCCTGCTCCCGGGGTCAATATCATCAAGTGGATACACGAGCTGGAGAGATGCATCAAGGACCTGGGCTCGGCGGGCGTCTACTACAATGGCTTCTCCACCGGCATCCCGGCAAACGACAAGTATCTGTATCCCTTCTATGACCTGTGCCAGGAGGCGGGCGTCCCCATAAAGATAAGCGTCGGTCACACTGCCGCCGGGGCGGGAATGCCCGGGGGTACGGGGATACACCTCAGGACGGAGAATCCCATATACATCGATGATGTGGCGGCCGATTTCCCCTCTCTCAAGATAATCGCCACGCATTGCCCCTGGCCCTACCACAACGAGATGATTTCGATAATGCTGCACAAGGCCAACGTGTTCAACGACCTGCACGGCTGGCTGCCGAGGTATTTTCCACCGGAAATTAAGAGAGAGATCAATGGCCGCCTGAAGAACAGATTCTTGTTTGGCTCGGACTTCCCTTTCTTCGCCTTCCAGCGCCTCTATGACGACTGGCAGTCGCAGGACTACAAGCCGGAAGTCCTGGAGAATGTGTTCTATCGCAACGCCCAGCGGGTATTCGGGGTCGAATAGCGTCGAAAGCAGAAGCCGGGGCAGAACCTAGGTGGCCCTGCCGAACTCCCGCTCCAGTTGCGCCGAAGTGAAGCGGATCATCGTCGGCCTGCCATGGGGGCAGGTATGAGGTGACTCGGTCGATTCCATGTCCCGCACCAGGTTGCGCATCTCCTCAATGCTGAGTACGTCACCCGCCTTCACCGCACCGTGACAGGCAATAGAAGCAGCGATCTCTTCTTCAAGGCTCACCTTGCCACCCGCCTCTCCAAGGGAATCCACTATCTCACCGATCACACCCGTCACCGCGTCACCGCCGACCATAGCCGGCACCGCCCGCACCAGATAGGTCTGCTCGCCGAAGGGCTCGAGGGCGATGCCGTATGAGCCGAGCACGGCCAGGTGCACCTTGAGCACTTCCGCCTGACGCGGCGTGACCTCGATGGTCATCGGCTCGAGAAGCCCCTGAACCTCCACCTCGCTGCTCGCCCGCTGAGCGCGCACTCTCTCGAACAGGACGCGCTCGTGGGCGGCATGCTGGTCGATGAGATACAGCCCATCGGGTCCCTCGGCGATGATGTACAGTCCCGACAGCTGACCGAGCACGCGCAGGATTGGCAAGACCGACCGGGATGTGGGCCTGGCCGGTGCCGGGCCCTCGAACAGCTCTTCCTGCCTGGCCCTGTGTGGTCGCCGGTCTTCAGCAAAGTGAGCTGGCGCAGCGACCACTATGGGCTGCCGCCTCACCGCCGGCACCGGCATTTGCCCCACCAGGGCCGCTCTCACCGCTTTTTGTACGCTGACGAAAAGGTCGCCTTCGTTGCGAAACCTGACCTCTCTCTTGGTGGGATGGACGTTGACATCAACGTCCTGATGCGGGAGCGCGATGTTCAGCACAGCGATGGGGTGTTTGCCCGTCATGAGCAGCCCGTGATAGGCATCCTCCACCGCCCGGCTCAGTGTGGGGCTCCTCACCCAGCGGCGATTGACGAAGAAGCTGAGGGAGCTGCGGCTGGAGCGAGCCACCGCGGGAGTGCTGACGAATCCGCGCACGGGAGACCCATCATCCCCCACCATCACCATCTCCTCCGCCACTTTGAGACCGTAGACCTTCACCAGAACGTCGCTCAGTTCGCCATTGCCCTGGGTCTGAAGCGCCAGCCGCCCATCGATGAGCAGAGTGAACCTCACCTCGGGGAAGGCCAGGCTGTACTGCGTCACCACGTCGGAGATGTGGCTGCTCTCGGTAGCCGCCGACTTGAGGAACTTGAAGCGGGCCGGCACGTTCTGGAACAGGCGGCGCACCGTGACCGTGGTTCCCTGTGGACAGCCTCGCTGGCCTTTCTCCGCAACGGCGCCATTCGTCAGGCTGACGTATGTTCCCGCTACATCGTCGGCCGTGCGGGTCAGCATCTCCACCTCCGCCACCGCAGCGATGCTGGGAAGGGCTTCGCCCCTGAAGCCCAGGCTGGAGACCGCGTCGAGGTCGCTGAACGCGCTGAGTTTACTGGTGCCGTGGCGGTGGAAGGCGAGCTCCACTTCATCGACAGGGATACCGGTGCCATTGTCGATGACCCGTATCAGGCTGACGCCACCGCCACGAGCCTCAATGCTGATTTGGCTGGCCCCCGCGTCGAGCGCATTCTCCACGAGCTCCTTGACCACCGACGCCGGCCGCTCCACCACCTCGCCGGCAGCGATCTTGGAGATAACATCAGGTTCTAGGATTCTTATCGACATCTGCCCGCGCACCATCTTTCGTTCCCGCCTATCGACGCTCCTCATTCCGGCCACCCACTCGACCTCTTCCACCACGCCTGAAGCAGATGCTCCAGGCTACCCTGTCGGGGGCACCGCAGTGCGTCATGCCCCCTCGATGGCCTTCTGCTTGAGCTCGTAGAGCTTGTTGAGCGCCTCAAGGGGCGTCATCGAATCGACATCGAGTTCCGCCAGCTCATCCAGAAGCGGCGACGCAGGCGCAAACAGCGGCAGTTGCGCCGGCTCGGCGCGACGCAGCCCCCTTGCCTTCGCCTTCTGCCCGCGGCCGTCCTCCAACTCCGCCAGGACCTCCTCGGCGCGGTGAATCACCGAGCGGGGCAGCCCAGCGAGCTGCGCCACGTGAATGCCATAGCTGCGGTCGGCGCCGCCGGGCACGATCCTGCGCAGGAAGACGACCTTGCCCCCTTCCTCGGCAACGGCCACGTTGTAGTTCTTCACCCGCGGAAGGAAGCTCGCCACGTTCACCAACTCGTGGTAGTGAGTGGCAAACACCGTCTTCGCCGCCAGCTTCGGCTGGTTATGGATGTGCTCCACCACTGCCTGCGCAATCGATATGCCGTCATAGGTGCTGGTTCCCCGCCCGATCTCATCGAGGATGACCAGCGATCGAGGCGTGGCGTGGTTCAGTATATTCGCCGTCTCCTCCATCTCCACCATGAAGGTGGAGCGCCCGCTGGCCAGCTCATCCTGAGCGCCCACCCGGGTGAAGATGCGGTCAACGATGCCAATCTGCGCCGCGTCAGCGGGAACGAAGCTGCCAATCTGCGCCAGGAGCACAATAAGCGCCACCTGTCTGAGGTAGGTCGATTTCCCCGACATGTTGGGGCCGGTGAGGATGACGAGCTGGGCGTCCCTGTTGCACAGGTACGTGTCATTGGGGACGAACGGCTCATCGCCCATCGTCTGTTCCACCACTGGGTGGCGGCCGGCGTGGACAACGATGGCGTCGTCGGTGGTCAGCTTCGGTCGCACGTAGTTGTTGCGCACCGCCGCCTCGGCCAGGGAACAGAAGACGTCTATCCGGGCCACCATCGCGGCGACTTCCAGGATGCGGTCGGCCGCGGCGCTCACCTGGTGGCATACCTGGCGAAACAAGCTTCCCTCAAGCTCGATGACTCTCTCCTCGGCGTTGAGGATGAGCGATTCGTACTCCTTGAGCTCCGACGTGAAGTAGCGCTCCGCCCCCACCAGCGTCTGCTTGCGGATGTAGTCAGCCGGGACCTGACCGAGATTGGACTTGGACACCTCGATGTAGTAGCCGAAGACTTTGTTGTAGCCCACCTTCAGCGACTTGATGCCCGTCTTCTCCCTTTCCTGCCGTTCCAGGTTGGCCAGGTACTTCCTGGCGCCCCGCGACGCTGACCTCAGATGGTCCAGCTCCGTCGAGAAGCCCTCGCGTATGACCCCTTCGCCCACGCTTTGCGGCGGCTCCTCGGCGATGGCTGTGGAGAGCAAGGCGACCACGTCATCGCAGGGCTTCATATCCTTCAGAAACCATTGCAGCGCGCAGGTCTCTTCTTGCTGTATTGCCTCCGTCACATTGGCCCCCGCCTCGAGACTGCGGCGCAGGCTGACCATCTCCCTGGGCATGGCAATTCCATTGGCCACCCGATTCACTATTCTCTCCAGGTCAGCGATCTGCCCCAGAAGGGCCATGGTCCTGGCGCGTCGCTGCGCGCTCTGATAGAAGCAGGCCACGGAGTCCAGCCGTTTGTTCAGCTCTGCTATGTCCAGCAAGGGCTGGCCCAGCCATTTCCTCAGCAGCCTCCCCCCCATGCTCGTCTCCGTCAGGTCGATCACCGACAGCAGCGTGCCACCGGCGGTGCCGAAGCGCATGTTGTGAGCGAGCTCCAGGTTGCGCCTCGTCTGGGGGTCAAGGGTCATGAACGACTCCGTCGAGTAGGTCGAAAGCCTGGTAAGCTGCCCCAGCGCACCTCTTTGCGTCTCCCCAAGATAGTGAATGATAGCACCGGCGGCTCGCGTCGCCAGCGGAAGGCGAGCACAGCCGTATCCCTCAAGGGAACCGGTGCCGAAATGCTCCAGCAGCAGCTCACGGGCCGTCTCCAGCTCGAACCACTGTTCATCCAGGTACGTAATCGGGAACAAAACCCCTTCAAGCTCCGAGCCGCGCGCGGCAATGACCTCCGACACGCGAAGCCGCTCCAGTTCACTGCCCACGCCCTCCCGCGGCACCTGCGTCGTTTGAAACTCGCTCGTCGTTATGTCAACATGTGCGATGCCCGCCTGTTCACCGTCAACGACGAGGGCAGAGAGGTAGTTGTTGGCCTTTCCCTCCAGAAGCCCCGGCTCGACTACGGTTCCCGGGGTCACCACGCGTATCACGTCCCTGTCCACCAGGCCCTTTCCGTTCGGCTCGCTCAGTTGCTCGCATATGGCGACCTTATGGCCCCGGTTTATCAGCCGCGCGAGGTAGTTGTCCAGCGCATGAGCGGGGATTCCGGCCATGGGGACGCGCTTGCCCTTGCCCATCTCCCGCGAGGTGAGCACGATATCAAGCTCCCTCGAGGCCACCTCGGCATCCTGGTCGAAGGTCTCATAGAAGTCGCCGAGACGGAACAGGACAATGGCCTCAGGGTGCTTTCGCTTGATACGGAGATACTGGCTTCGCAGCGGGGTTGCTTTCTCCATCCTGAGCGCTATTCTACAGGAAAGAAGTCCTTCACAACAACAAAGGAAAGCACACTCGCGTCAGCCGTATTCATGCCCAGAGAACAGGCGCCTGGCCGCCGCAGAACCGAGCCGACTCTAACGCATTTGTGGGGCTGCCCCCTGACATGCTACACTGCGGTCGCACCACCCCATCGAGCTCGTCCCGTACGCCTTGTTCACCCCCGTCAAGCGGCCCCAAGGAGGCCGCAACGAAGGCGACAATGAACATGCTCACTGCCACGTTCTGTAAAGCCAGGCGCATCCTCCAGACCGAGGGGGTCCTGGCCCTGCTCAAAAGCGGACTCAGGTTCCTGGCCGAAGGTCTCTTCCAGCACGAGACCTATTACCTCTACCAGCAGCCCACAGAGCACGTACTGGTGTTGAGGGAAGCCGAAGTCATGCCCAAGATTCCCGATTTCACCTTCAAGATAGTGGCGACGAACGAGGAGGCCGACGAGCTGGAGGCCAGCGGCCTGGAGTTCCGCTACCGTGCGCGCAATACGAGGGAAAGGCTGGACAAAGGGGCAGTGTTATTCTGTCTCTTCGTTGAGCAGGAACTGGCGAACATAAGCTGGCTCGCCATGACCCAGGCAGCCATGAACAGCTTGAATGAACCACCGGTGAAGGTGGACTTCTCCAACAGCGAGGCCTATCGCGGCGGCATCTGGACCAATCCCAAGTACCGGCGGATGAGATTCTCCCAATACAGCCTGTTGAAGAAACTCGAATATCTGCACGAGAGGGGAATACGGACAAGCCGCGTCGTAATCTCAAAGCGCAATGTCACGTCTCAGGAGGGCCAGATGGCGTTTGGGCCGGTGAAATACGGCGAAGGTCGCTACCTGAGGGTCCTGTGCGCGCGATTCTGGAGGGAGCGGCCCTTGGCACCGAGCTAGCGGTGCTCCCCCCGCCATGAGCTTGTGTCAAGAGGAATAGATCACGTGCGCTGGTCCCGAGCCTCCAAGAAAATACCGTTCGTGGTTCTACATGCTCACCACGAACGGCATGTATCTCAACCTTAGCGGAAGCTGGGATGTCATCTTGCGGAATTCGCCACTGGCTATCCGCAGGTCATAGCGCGGCTAATCCGCTGGCTTCGGTTCCTCTTCGCCTCTCAGGTATCTGTCGATGGATGCGGCCGCTCTCTTGCCCGCCCCCATAGCGCTTATCACAGTGGCGGAGCCGGTCACTACGTCGCCACCGGCCCACACGCGGTCTTTTACCGTCTTGCCGTTCTGCTCATCGGCCACTACCGTGCCCCGCCTGGTGACCTCCAGCCCCTTCGTCGTCGTGGGGACCAGAGGGTTCGGAGTAGTGCCCAGGGCGACGACCGCGGTGTCGACGTCGATGGTGAACTCGCTCCCCTCTTTGACAATGGGCCGCCGTCTCCCGCTGTCATCGGGCTCGCCCAACTCCATCTCATAGCATTCCATGCCCACCACCCAACCATCGTCATTCTCGATGAACCTCTTGGGATTGGTGAGGAACTTGAAGATGATCCCCTCCTCCTCGGCGTTCTCCACCTCCTCCCGCCTCGCCGGCAGCTCGGCCTCGGAGCGGCGGTATACGATATACACCTCTTCAGCACCCATCCGCAGAGCGCACCTCGCCGAGTCCATGGCCACATTGCCTCCCCCTATCACCGCAATCCTGCGGCCCACCTTGAGCGGGGTGTCGTACTCGGGGAAGGTGTAGGCCTTCATCAGATTGGTCCGCGTCAGGAACTCGTTTGCCGAGTAGATACCGCTGCAGTTCTCACCGGGGATATTGAGGAACATGGGAAGCCCGGCACCTGTGCCGAGGAAAACGGCGTCGTAACCCCCCTCCAGGATTTCGTCCACCGTGTCGATCTTGCCTATGACGGCATCCAGCCTGAGGTCAACCCCCAGAGATTTCACATACTCCACCTCGGCCTGCACCACATGCTTTGGCAGCCTGAACTCCGGGATGCCGTACATCAGCACGCCCCCGGCGGTATGGAGCGCCTCAAACATGGTTACCTCGTGCCCCATCTTGGCCAGGTCAGCCGCCGCGGTAAGCCCGGCCGGCCCCGACCCTATCACCGCCACTTTCTTCCCCGTCGCCTCGGCGATCTGAGCCTTCTCCGTCTTGCCCTGGCCAAGTGTCCAGTCGGCCACGTAGCGCTCCAACCGGCCAATGGCTATGGGCGCGCCCTTCTTCCCCAAGGTGCATACCGCCTCGCACTGAGACTCCTGGGGACACACTCGACCGCAGACTCCCGGCAGGCTGTTCTTGCCCTTGAGAGCGCGCGCCGCCTCGGGCATATCCCCCTCTCGCAACGCCTTGATGAACTCCGGTATGTCCACCCCCACCGGGCAGCCTCCTACGCACGGTCGCTTGGGACATTGAATACAACGATTGGCCTCAGCCAGCGCCTGTTCCTCGCTATAGCCGTAGGCCACTTCGTTGAAGTTCTTCGCCCGGTCCAGGGGCTCCTGCTTGGGCATCGCTACTCTGTTCAAGTCTAACTTAGCCATGGCACTTCTTCTCCCATCGCTCTAGAGATATCTTCTCCTCATCAAGGTAGGTCCGCTGCCGCGCGGCAAGCAGGTCCCAGTTCACCGCATGCCCATCGAAGTCGGGTCCATCTACACAGGCGAACTTCGTCTCCCCTCCGACCTCAACCCGGCAGCAGCCACACATCCCGGTGCCGTCCACCATGATCGGATTGAGGCTCACCACGGTCTTGACCCCGAAGGGCTCGGTCGTCTTGGCACAGAACTTCATCATCACCGTCGGACCGATGGCGACCACGCGGTCTATCTTCTCGCTGCCCTCAAGCAGCTCCTTCAGCGGCTCGGTCACCAGTGCCTTGCGCCCATACGTCCCATCATCCGTGGTCACAATCAACTCGTCGCTGCAGGCCTTCAACCGGTCCTCCCAGAACAGCAGGTCCTTTGACCTCGCCCCCATTATCGTCAGCACCCTGTTCCCCGCCTGTTTCATCGCGCGTGCAATGGGGGCTATGGGGGCAACAGCGAAGCCTCCCGCTACACAGACCACCGTGCCGTAGTTCTCGACGTGAGTGGGCACGCCCAGAGGACCGACAAAGCTGTGGATGGAGTCGCCAGCCTTGAGCCGGGCCAGTTTGCGGGTGGTCAGCCCTACCTCCATGAAGACAATGGTCATACTGCCTTCCTCTCGGTCCCAGTCGGCAACAGTAAGGGGGATGCGCTCCCCCTTCTCGTCCACCATGACGACCACAAACTGCCCCGCCTGGGCCTTGCGGGCAACCGCTGGCGCCTCGACCTTGAACATGTGAATGCCGGGCACCAAGTCCTCTCTAACCATGATGTCATACATCAAGCACTCTCCATAGCTTTAGAATCGATTGGTAGGTCTTTGACTTCTGGTAAAGGGGAGACAAGCTGAGGTTCTACTGCGGCGAGGGTATCTGTTAGCTGCTCTCTCATGGCTCAGGAGACAATCGCTGTCTCCCAAAGCACCATAATACTACAATGCTCGACGGAAATCAACCTTGTGCGCTCACCAGCGCCGCTATCCTCCGTCCCAGCCTGACGCTGTAGTTCATGCCCCTGTCTTCGGGGTATATCTGGGTGGTATTCGCCAGATACAGGCCGGAAATCGGCGTGCGATGGGCCGGCATTCTCGACGAGTAGTGAGTGGTGATGACTGGCTGTCCCGCTTCCTCGCGGAAAAGGTATCGCTCCTCGACCCAGTCCTTGCCGAAGTCAGGATTGACCTTCTGAAGGTGGGGTACATACTCGTCGAGCAACTCGTCAACGCTAAGCGAAGCGAGTCGGTTGTCCCTGGACAGGTAGTTGGAGACATAGACGATCCGCTTGCCTCGGTACAAAGAGGGGTCCACGAAGTTGGTATGCTCGATGAGGGCGACAAAGGGAATGGTCGGATCGCTGATATTCATCCAGTACATATGCGACAAGGGCCTCTTGAGGACAAGGACGAGACAAAGCGCCATCTGATAGCGCACGTTCTCCAGCTTACGAGCGTAGTCCTGCGGCAATTGCGGCACCATTCTGAGAAAGGCAGGTGAAGAGACGGTAGCAACCACGGCATCGAAACCATGCGTCTGCCACCCTACCTGAAGCCCCACTGCCCTGCCCTTCTTGACGGCGACCTGGCCGACCGTTGATGAGGTATTGACAGCTCCACCCTGGGCGATGATGCGGTCTCGCAAAGCATCAGTCAGTGCCCCAAAGCTGCCATCCATGTACCCCAGACGCTCCCTCCCCCCCTCACGCGAGGAGAAACGAAGGTGCATCTTCCCCCAGAACCACACCATGCCAATGTCATCGCTGCTCGCTCCAAACTTGTTCCTCAGCAACGGCCCCCACACCACCTCATAGTTGCGCCTTCCACCATATCTGAGCAGCCACTCTCTGGCCGTCGCCCCCTCCATCCTTCTCCAGTTCTTGTAGCGCCTGAGGTAGAGAGAGATGAGTCCGAGGCGCAGCCGGTCAACCAGGCTCACCGAATTGAAGCGCATCAGGTCGCCCGCCGTGACGAAGTCGTACACCTTGCCTTCGTGAAAGAAACCCACTCGCGAGTCCAGCCACAGCACGTTGTCGCCAAGTCCAAGCTCATTGACGAGATTGATTATGTCAACATCACCGGCGAAAACATGGTGGTAGAATACCTCAAGACGTTTCCCACCTACCTCAAAGGTCGCCGCCTGGCCGCCAAGCTCCGACTCTCTTTCGTAGACAGCAACTTCGTGGCCCTGCTTGCCCAGTTCATACGCCGCAGTGAGCCCGGCGAGGCCGCCACCGACAATTCCGATTCTCATTCCTCAGCCTCCCCAAGGTCAGATTCCACCGCCATGCCCTGCCTCTGCTCCCGCACTATCCTGGCCAGAGAGAGGTTCTGCAGCCAGAGAAAGACGAACCCAAGCGGAATGGTGGTGAATAGTATAAGCGCGTGCAGCACCACCGTGTAGGAAGCAGCGACGCCAGACCCGACGTTGAACAGCTCCATCGTCTTCTGCAGCGCCAGGTCGAAGGAGCCCAATCCCCCCTGGGTCATCAGCAGAGCCCAGGCCAGGTTGGCCACGGCCGTCCCCAGCAAGTACGGGTGGAACGGCAACCCCAGATCGAAGGCGAACCCCACCATGTAGAACATGCCAGCCTCACAGACCCACACCAGTATCGACAGGAGCAAGACGACGAGCAGCTTTGCCGGGCTGCGCATTATCGCCAGCCCTGCGATAAGGAGGAGCAGCCATTTCTCGACCCGGTCTCGCCACTTCCGCGGGAGCAGATGCAGCACCAGACCGATGGCGAAACGGGCGATCCTCGGTGAAGCAGCAAGGACGAAGCATATCACCACCGCCGCCAGGAAGACCCCGGCGGTGATGTTGATCACCTGCTGCAGCCACCCCGTCAGTGGCGCGAAAAAGGAGATGACTGCGGCGAACAGGAGCAGCGTGAGCCCATCAAACACCATCTCCACCACCATCGTCCCGCCGGTGGCCATCTTGCTCACGCCTTCCCGTTCGCCCAGGATGTAGGCTCGCGCCACTAATCCCAACCGCGCCGGGAGGACGTTGTTCACCAGCATACCGATGACGATCAGGGGAAAAAGGCGAAGAGAAGAGAAGAGTCCTATAGGCTTCAGAAGGTAGCGCCACCGCACCGCCCGGAACCAGACGCCCACGCCATAGATGAGAAGCGCCGGAAGAAGAAATAGGTAGTTCGCCTCCCCCAATGCCTGACCCATGGCACCGAAGTCGTCGCGAATCTGATAGAGGAAGAGGAAAAGGAAAAGGAGAGTGACTCCAACCCCGATCCAGAAGCGGATGCTCTTCAGCAATACTGGCTCCTCAGCCAGCCATTATAGTCCGACAAAGCGCGCTGCCGCAATCATCGAGCGCTGACCGGGAAGTAGGAGATGCCCTCTGAGCACCAGTAGGGCCCCCTCGTCTCTCTGTGCAGGAAGTAGCGCCACCACCAGCCCAGGTCGAAGTCCCGGTACTCCTCGGGAAACCACAGCAGATCGCGAAACCTCTGCTGCTCGCGGTAGCCCTCCAGGTAGGGTTGCACCGCGGACTCGTGACTGAGCTCGACGAGGACAACCGTTCCGTCGGGAGGCCGCTCGATGGCGGCAAGGTTGGGATAGCCAACGTGTTTGTAGTCCCTCAAATACCAGTACCACGGCCACGTGAGCGGGGAGTCCACCGTGATGCTCATTTCCTCTCCCTCCCCTCGCTCCTCGGCAAGCTCGTAGATGTCGGCCGCGGCTAGCGGCACGTCATACGATATCCCGGCGTATACCAGCATCTGCGGAGTGTCATCGCTCGCGTCGTAGCTGGCCTGGACCGCACCGTAAACCGTGAACGGGAAGAGAAGAAGCAGGACCAGTATGGTGCCCCCCCTTATCACCCAGGCCTTCGCCTTCGCCTTCGCCTTCGCCCCCTCCCACCCGAACCCTCGCAGCAGCCGACCGACGAACATTCCACCGAGGAGAATGACGGGGAGAGCAATATGGAGGTAGTTCCATGGCATCTTCTCCGCCGAATAGGAATAGAGGACCACGCTCAGCAGCCCCCACCCGATTAGAAAGCGGGGGAAGAGACTCCCTCTTATCGTGTAGTAAACAGCGCCGGCAGAGGCAAACAGCAGGGGCAGAAACTCGTAGATGGGAAGGATGGCCAGATAGTAGAACCACGGCTGACCTCCCCTGGCAACGCTCTGCTGCTGGACCCAGTAGTCGACGGAGTTCCACAGGCCGCTGGCGAAGCCCGACGGGTTGGTGAAGAAGGAGGTGTAGAGGAGGGCGAAAACACCATAGAAAATAAGGGCACACCACAACCAGCGCCGCCAGTTCCAGCGAATCCCGATTGCTGCACAGATGACGAAGAGCACTATCACCAGGAAGACCTTCAGCCAGTGAACGCCACTGGGCAGGTCGACCCCAGGGACTACCTGGATGAATGCCGAGTAGAGGGGAAGCGCCAGGGTCGCGATGAGGACAACGTATTCGGCAGGGGCTGAGATGTCCTTCAGGTCGAATCTCTTCCTCGCCCGGCCAAGAAACTCTCGTGCCGTCGCCACGAAGAGAATGAGGCCAAAGGTAGCGGCGGTGATATAGCTCGTCTCCTTGGTGCAGAAGCTGAGGCTGAGTACGGCAGCGCCTAGATAGAGGTAGCGTGCCTTGCGCGTATCGAAGTATTGCCACATGAAGATGAGCAGCAGGAGGCTCCACACAGCGACGAAGACGTCGTTCCTGGCATAGCGGCTGAAGTACAGCAGCCCAGGAGAGAAGGCCAGAAGCACAGCGACGCACAGACTTCCCCACCTACCGAGGTGCCGCCGCAGGAAATACGGCAGCACCACCAGTACCGCGCCCAACACGGCGGGGAGCAAGCGCAGGGTGACGTCGCTATCGCCAAAGATGAGGAAATTGAGAGCCGTGCCGTGAAACAGGAAGGGGCCGTGCATCATCGGGTCGTGATGATAGCCACTGCCGTTGGCCAGGTACCAACTGTAGATGCCATGGAGGCTCTCATCGTGGGAGACCCCGCGAGCGCCCAGGTCCCACAGGCGCATCACGAGGGAGACAACGAAGAGAACGGCATACGCCGCAACTTCCCGGTTCAAGTAGGGACGCAAACGGCGCACCAGTCCCACACGTGACCCTCCACAGTCTTGCACTACTCCCCCTTCACCTGGTAGACGGTGACCCCCTCCGCTTCATACACCACCTGGTACACCCCCGGCCGGGAAGCGAACTTCTGCAACCCTTCAGCTTCGTATTTCTCCTGCTCAACGCCGCCCACGTAGACGTACTCCACATCGTACTTGTTGAGCAGAGCCATCGCTTCCTCGTTGTCCAGCGTGCTGTATATGGTGTTCGCGTCCCTCTCCCTCTCCTCCATTCCCGCCCAGTCCCCCCGCCACATCACCTCCCACGACGTCCAGCCTATCACCGTAGCCAGTCCAGTGAAGGTTGAAACGCGAGAAGTATACTGGAAGACCGCCCCGGGCGCCTCCAGTATCACGTGGTGCCCCTTGATCTCTCTGTTGATCCACCGCAAGGCCTCATAGTCGCCCTTCTCTATGGATTCGAGATAGGCCATGCCGTCAAGAGTGCCCCTGTTGAGTCCCCAGCCCTCGTGTCTCCCGCCGGTCGCACTGACTGTGGAGACCACCGGGTGAACAAGGCATGCCACAAGCAGGAGCACCGCAACGGCAAGCCAGACGAACTTGACCCCGCTTCTGGCGTGGCCGAGGACGTAGTACACGGCATAAGCGGAGGCGATGCCGAGAGAGATCCATAGCGGCACGTACATCTTGAATACCGTGTTGAATCTCTCCCATGGGGGGCCGTACGCGTCGTCAATGTAGACTACCTCGCAGAACAACGCCAGTGCCGCACCCATTATGACGAGGAGCAGCACGAATTCCTTCCCCCCTTTCGTCCCTGACGTGACTATGTAGTACAGAGGCAACAGAATGAGCGGGACAAGGATGATGAGCAGCGGAAATCCGAGGACTATCGCCGCCACGATGGTGGCCACGAGGACGAGGAGTCCGCTAATGACCGGCGCGCGTCCCCGAAAAAGCTCAGCGCGGCGCAGCACGACGAGCAAGGAGAAGAGCAGGAAAAGGAACAGGGCGCAGGCTTCGAAGAAGCTGGCGAGGTCGGTTCTGTCGGTCACCAACCCGAACCAACCCACACCACCCAGGCCCCTCGACAGGTAATAGGGCAGATACAATAGCAGGCTCAGTACCATGATGCTGCCCGCGACGGCCACAGTGCTCCCTATGCTGCGCCTTATGCGCAAGAGCACAAAGGCAGCCACGGTGAGCGCCGCGTACACCGGGTACTCCCAGGTGTTCACGATGGAGAAGAACCCCAGACTGAGACTCAGCACGAAGACATCGAGCAAGGTATCTGACCTCGTGAACTTCTCGCCGAATCGGCTTCTTTGGAGGAGGCCAAAGAGGAGCATGATTGACATGAGCTGAAACGGGATGCTCATCATGAACGCATGGAGCGTGCCGGCCAGGAATAGATAGTACGGGTACTGGGCCATGGCATACGGTATGACCCACGGCGCACTCCAGAAATCGAAGTTCAGCATCCACTCGATGATGCTAGGAGCGCCTATGTGGGTAGCACCCAGAATATCGGTATCGAGGAGGTGGCCGATAAGCTGATAGGTGCCCGTCAGGTAGCCGGCGCCACATACGAGAAGAGCAGTGATGACTCCATAAAGGTTTCGCCGCGTGAGATTGTAGCCCAGGCCATAGGACGCAGCGACCGCCAGGCCGAAGAACATCGCCACCGCTATGTTGAAGGCTATGGCGGGCGGCACCCGGGTGACCATCGTGAGTATTGCCGCGACGAGATGGCCGCCGTAGTAGTACGACAGCCCTTCGCCGGCGTACCACGGGTCAACCGGTGGGAAATAGCCTCCTCTCAGAATCGACCCCATGAAGGCATAGTCCATGAAGAAGTCTGCGCCGCCGAAGTAGATGTCGGGCTTGCCCACCATGACCAGAACAAAGCCGACAAAAGCCACGGCGAAGACCGCTTCGCTGACTATGATGGACCGGCGCGGCCACTCGGAAAGCCTCAGATGCTTCCTTCCGAAGTAGAGCGAGAACGCCGCCAGCAAGAGGAAGGAAATGAGGATACTGACGTAGCCAAACTGGAGCCGCGTCAGGCTTGACAGGATCCAGACGAGGAAGGTCAGGATCACCAGCCCCACCAGTTTGGATATGGAGTAGCCCCTGTCCTTCAGGTTTATGCATATCCGTGAGACCAGCGGGAAGCACACCACACCGATGACTTCCAGCGCCAGCCACCAGACTATGACGTACAGCACCTGCATCGTCAGAATGCCGTCAATTCCCCTTCTCTCGGTCTACAACGCCAATCCCACAGTAACGAGGGCGCACAGCGCACATCGACGCGCAGCCGCCCGTCACCGCACCTTCCGAATCGACCATACCGCCATTCATGCCACATCACGACGGAGGGCGAAACCGCATCCTCAGCAGTTCCTTGACATACTCCCAGGCCACCTTGGGCACGGAGACCTTCGAGTCCAGGTCCTCTGTCCATGTGACTGGAATCTCCTTGACCCGGTAGCCCTTCCTGCGCGCCAGAAGAAGCACCTCCGTATCGAAGAACCACTCCTGATTCCTCACCAACGGGACAAGCTCATGCGCCGCCTTGTTGCTCAGCGCCTTGAAGCCGCATTGGGCGTCAGACAAGCCCGTCCAGAACATGAGGTTGAGGAGGAAGTTGTACGTCCGGGAGGTGAGCTCGCGCTTGAAACAGCGCTGTACCGTTGAGCCGGCCATGAGGCGCGAGCCTATGGCGATGTCGTACCCCTCCTCGATCGCCCCAACCAGCGCCGGGAAGGCGCCGAGGTCGGTGGACAGGTCAACGTCCATGTACGCCGCGACGTCAGCCTCGCTGTCAAGAAGAGCGCGGCGCAGGGCCCGCCCTCGCCCCTTATGGTCCAGATACAGTGGGACAACATCGGGGTACTGGCGAGACAGGTCCTGAGCTATTTCCCACGTACTGTCACTGGAAGCATTGTCGGCGATTACGATGGTCCATGACCAGGTCACGTTCTCCCGCAGGAAGTTCCGCACCTTCTCCACACTGTCCCGCAGCACGCCTTCCTCGTTGTACACCGGTATGACCACATCTACCCTGTGCACCTTGCCACTGTCAGCCATTGCCACTGCCTCCCGCTCGAGCCCGCAACGCGCCGCTTTCGCCGCACTTGTTGGCACGATGGTACTCGTGCCATGCCTGGCCGTCAAGGCCACCGGAAACGAGCCGCAGAGGCCGTCGCTTCGCGGCCGCCGAACTCGGCCCCGTACAGCCGCGCGACGGCACTAGGGCTGGACCCAGCGGTAGATGATAACCGGCTCGTCTCCCGGTGCCTCAAAAGCGACCTCCATGAAAGCGGCGAACCGCTCATTCAACCCCGCTCCGTAGTTGTTCGTCTCCAAACGACCGACGTACACGTAGGTGACGTCGTAATGCTCCAGCAAGGCCTGCACTTCCTCGATGTCCTCACCCCGGTAGATGTAGTCCACGTCGGCGCGCCTGCCCGCGAAATCGCGGTTCGACCCCCTCCATACCCATTCGTGATGCTCCCAGCCCAGGATGGTGGGCAAACCTGTGCTCGCCGAAACGCGGCTGTCGTCGGTATAGCAATTGCCCGGAATCTCCACAATCACCGGAGCGCCACTGACGTTCGCGTTGAGCCAGTTGATCGCCGCCAGTTCCTCGGGATGCCCCCCTTCAAGCCAGGCCAGTCCCTCGATGGTCGGGCTCCTGGAAAAGGCGTCGGTCTTGCTCCAGGTGGCAGCAACCGAATAGGTCATCGAGCACGCCACAAGCAGCACCACCAGGCCCCACCAGCCATATCTGGCAAGCCGAGCGCCCAGCCCCGGCCCCCTCCAGTGCCGGTACAGGTGGTAGAGGGCGAAGGCCGATGCGAGAGAGAAGAACACCCATGCTTGATAGTAGAACCTGAAGACGGTGTTCATTCGATCGCCAAAAACGTCGTCAACGTGGAAAAGCTCACAACCCACGATGAGCAGCAGCCCCACCGAGAAGAGATACAGGGCGAAGACCACGCCGCGGTTGTTCTTGTCAGCCCTTCTCAGCCTCGAAACGCCGACTATCAGGACGAGGGCTAGTATGACAAGGAAGGCGGCCAGGGGCCACAGCTTGCCCCCAACGGACACCCCTCCCCCGGTTGCCGCCACCACTATGGCCCACACAATCCACGGTGCCAGCACGGCCAGGACAAGCACACACCCCCATACCCAGGAAAGGGACCTCAACCCGGTGCGTATCTGGGCCAGGACAAAGGAGACGCAGATGAAAAGAAACAGACCCCAGAAGACCAGGGAGTGGAAGAGGCGAGTGTCCGGCCCAAGCCAGGGAAGGATGCCGGAAACCGGGCTCTCCATATTCAGGTAGAAGGGCAAGTACAGGAGGAACACGCCGGCGACGGTGATGAAGCTCAATGCTCCCCACCCCTTCCACCAAGCTGCGCCAGCCCCTCTGAAGCGCGTTTGAAGGAACATCGCCCCGATGAAGAGGAAAAGGTAGATGGGGAGATCCCAGGTGTGAATCGCCCCCAGCGAGCCCAGGCAGACAAGCATCATGGCGAAGGGAACCAGGTTCCTCCTCAGCCAGGCAAACCCAAGAGGCTCATCCGTCGCCACGATGTTGAGGCACACCCCGACGCAAAGCAGGACAAAAGGCAGCGACATGAGGTGGGCATGTAGGTCGCCCAGGATAAAGGTGAAAACGGGGAACTCGGCAATGGTATAGTCCAGGACAGTCTCGCCCACAATCACTTGCGTCATCCTTGTGGCACGCCACCACCACCAGAAGTCGGTGGGATACCAGTGCTCACCATGATACGGAGTGTTCATTCCCTGGATGCCAATCCACGACCAGAACCCCTCGCCACCCACACCGTGGGAATAGAGCATCTCCAGCACACCCTCCAGATTGCCCAGAATGATAAGAAATCCCGCCGCCACCAGGCCGAAACCGATTGCCGGCCGGTTGCCTCCGCGACTCAGCTTGACCAGGTTGTACACCACACCGAACGCCCCTATGGACGCCAGGCCGAAGACTAGGGCCACTGAGAGGTTGAAGGTCACCGCCGACGGTATGCCGGTGAGCTTGGTGAGGGTAGCCATCATCATGTGGCCGAAGTAGTAGTTGTTCAGAGAGAATCCGCTGAGCCATGGATCGAGGGGAGGGAAGTACTCGCTCCTCATAATGCCATTGATGATGGCGAAGTCCATCGGCTTCTCGGTCCACAGGATCTCCGGGTTGTAAGCGCGGACCACGGCCCATACGACAAAGGCGAGGAGGAACAGCACCTCGACGGCGATGATCACCCCGCGGTTTTCCTTGATATAGGTCCCTAGCTGGCGGCGACGCCTCATGAACATGAAGGCAGAGCCGCAGGCAAGCAGAGCGATGACCAGGATGATGGCCCAGCGGGCATTGGGCAGAATATGCGCGGACGCGGCAATCCACACAAGGAAGGAGACGATGAGGATTGCGAGCGCCTTGCCGAAGGCGTAGCCGCGGTCAGGGAGATTCTTGAACAGTATGACGGTGAAGGGGAGGGCTATCAGCCCGAGGAGCCCGACAGTCAGCCACCAGACAAACGCTTCGATCAAGAGAACAGCGCCTCGACAAAGGTTTGGGCATCGAAGGTAGCCATATCGTCTACATCCTCGCCAGTGCCGACGAACAGGATGGGTATCCTCAGTTCATCGCAAATGGCGAGCACGATCCCTCCTTTGGCGGTGCCGTCCAGCTTGGTGAGGAAGACGCCGGTGACGCCAACAGCGTCGGCGAAATACCGGGCCTGGGTAAGGCCATTCTGGCCGGTGGTGGCATCAAGCACCAGAAGCACTTCGTGTGGCGCCCGGGGGGCACCCCTTGCCGCCACCCGCTTGACCTTCTTCAGTTCCTCCATCAGATTGAACTTGGTGTGGAGCCGCCCCGCTGTGTCGATGATGACCACATCGGTGCCGCGCGCCTTTGCCGCCTCCATGCTGTCGAAGACCACCGCTCCCGGGTCGGCCCCAGCCTGATGCGATATCACCTCGGCGCCAACACGCTTCCCCAGTATTGTGAGTTGCTCGATGGCCGCCGCCCGGAAGGTATCCCCCGCCGCCACGATGACCTTCTTCCCCTGCCCCTTGAGAGCGTAGGCAAGCTTGGCAATGGACAGCGTCTTCCCGCTCCCGTTCACCCCGACCATCAAGACCACCGTCGGCCCCGACGCAGCGGTGGCAATGGGCACGGTTCGGGCGGCCCCGTTCACCGTGAGCATCGCCACCATCTCCTCTTTCAGCAGCGCACGGACCCGGGAGCCCTCACCGGGCCTCTCTCTGCCCACCCGCTCCTTCAGCCGCCCGAGCAGCTTGGCCGTGGTGGCAACACCGACGTCGGCAGATATCAGCAGCTCCTCAAGCTCGTCCCACAGCGTCTCCTCGACAGTGGCGCGATCCAGGAGACGCGCCACTCTGCTGAACCAGCCCTCTTTGCTGCGCTTCAGCGCCTTGTCAAACTCGTTCACGGCATTCCACCTCGTCGCTGGACGTCATGATAGCATCGCCCCATAGGGCGGTCAACGAAGTCAGGACACCTGAGAGGTGCGGCGAATGAGGAGGAAGACCGCCGCCAGCCCGGCCGCCAGAATGGCGCCGCAAATGGCGAACATGGACTCGAATCCCAGGGCGGTGGCCACGCCGCCCATGGCCGTGGCCCCGATGGCCAGCCCCGCCTGAAGAGAGCTGTTGGCCGCGCCCATGGCCAAGCCCCTCGCGTTCAGCGAGGCGAGGTCTGCCGCCAAAGCGAAGCCTGCAGTCACCGCCAGCCCCATGCCGAAGCCGAAAACGATGCCCCCCACTATCAGCAGGACGAAGGAACCCAGGATGGAGAACAGGGCAACCGCTGCGGCGCTCACGATGAAGCCGGAGATGATGACCCTATCCCTCCCTATTCTGTCCGACAGAATCCCCGCAGGAGCCCGCAGCAGCGCGGAACTAGCGTACATGGCGGTAATGACTATGCCCGCCTGTGCCGCATCAACGCCTATTCCCACCCCGTGAAGAGGCAGGAATGCGACAATGGTCCCCGAGCCGAAAACGATGAACAGCACTGTCCCGAGAGCTCCCAGAACGCGCCGCTGGCGCAGCCACACCCAGAGACCTTCGCCCGCAGCCCCCACTGGGCCCAGGGCCGCAGGCATTCCTTTCAGCCACGGCAGGATGAGCACCAGGGCGGCGAGCGACACAGCGCTGGAGGCATAGAAGGCTGCATTGAAGCCGCAGCAGTCGAGAAGGAAACCGCCAGTGATGGGCCCGACGATGAAGCCAATCATGATGGCAGAGGTGAACCACCCCAGCGTTTCCCCTCGCCTCTCCGGCGGCGACATGTCCACCACCAGAGCGTTGGCCGGCGGGATGAAGGCGGCGGAGGCGAGGCCGTGGAACACTCTGACAAGGATAAGCTGAGCCGGGCTGCTCACCCAGACGTAGAACAGTGGGGCCACGGTAAACATGACAAGGCCGGCAACGAGGAAGCGCCGCCGGCCGAACCTGTCGGAGAGCGTGCCGAAGGGAATCATCGTCAGCGCGGCCGCATAGGAGAACACGCCGACGGCGAACCCCACCAGGGCGACGGGGGCGCCAAGCGTCTGGGCGTAGAGAGGAATCACCGGGAAAAGAAGGCCAAAACCGACGTGGCCGCAGAAGGCCACTGCATAGAGGGGGAGCAGCCTCACCATCCTCGACTGACTCCCAGTTCCCTCTGTACCAGCTCCCTATAGCCAGCCAGCAGCCTCCCGCCGGTCGGGCCGGGCTTCCCATCCCCCACCGCTTTGCCGTCCACCACGACCACGGGCAACAACTCCCGCACCGAGGTGGTAAGGAAGACCTCTTCGGCTCGAAGAAGCTCCGATGGGGGAATCTGCCCCTCCATCGTCTCGACACCCAGGTCACGCCCCAGCTCCAGCACAGCCTCTCTGGTGACCCCCGGAAGAATGCCGCTGTCCAGAGAAGCCGTCACCAGTCGCCCGGCCACCACGAGAAAAAGGTTGCTGCTGCTGCCTTCGCTGAGGAAGCCCTTGTCGTTGAGCATGATGGCCTCGTCCACCCCCAGGGCCGCAGCCTCGGCGCGAGCGATGAGGCCCTCCAGGTAATTGAGCGACTTGATGGCGGGAAGCGGGGACTGGCTGTTCCGCCTGGTATTCACCGTGGCTGCAGTCACCCCCTCCTCATAAAGATGGGCGGGTACGGTGAGCTTCTCCACGACGACCATTGTGGTCACTTCACCCGATGTTGGAGGTGACAGCTCGCGTTCGCCCTCCCCGGCTCCGATGGTGAGCCTGATCCGGGCATCCGGGGTCTCATTGGCCTCCAGCGTTCTGTAGATGGCCCGCTCCAGCTCCACCGGGTCGAGCTGAGAGGCGAGGCCAAGTTCTTCGGCCGAATGCATTAGCCGGGCCAGATGCCGGTCAAGACGGAAGACACGCCCACCGTAAGAGCGCACCGTCTCGAAGAGACCGTAGCCATAGAGAAAGCCACGGTCAAGGGCCGAAATCTTCGCCCCGTCCCGCAGTACCAGCTCACCATTCAGGTACACTACCTGCGCCACTGCGGCCTCCTTTCTTCCCTCTAGTTTCAGATGTCACCGCGACTTTGAGCGCAGCGAGGGAGAAAGGCCACGAGATTCTTCGCCTCGCATGGAATGACAGGTTCAACGGCGCGCTGTCACCCACACCGGGTCGGTCACGCTAAGGAAGCTGCTCAATATATCGTGCCCCAGTTCGGTGAGGATGGACTCGGGGTGAAACTGCACCCCCTCAACCACGAAGTCCCGGTGGCGCACCCCCATAATCACACCGGTGTCGGTCCAGGCCGACAGCTCAAGCACGGAGGGCATGGTCGAGGGCTTGATCACCAGGGAGTGATACCGCCCGGCCTCAAAGGGGCTGGGCAGGCCGACAAAGACGGTCTTGCCGTCATGGTGGATCATCGATGTCTTGCCGTGCATCGGCACCTCTCGAACGATCACCCCACCGTAGACGTGACCGATGCACTGGTGCCCCAGGCATACCCCCAGGATGGGGATTCGCCCGGCGAAGTGGGCCACCACGTCGTTCGATATGCCCGCATCCAGGGGCGTACCCGGCCCCGGCGATATGACGATGTGGCTCGGCGCCAGTTCCTCGATCTCCCCCAGCGTGATGGCGTCGTTGCGGAAGACCAGGGGCTCCCATCCCAGCTCTCCCAGGTACTGAGCCAGGTTGTAGACGAAGGAATCGTAGTTGTCGATTACCAGAATCATCTCGTTTGCGCGTCAGCCCTATTCAAGTCTCTTCTTCAGTTGCACACACAGTGTATCGACCATGTTGCCCAAGATCTGTGTTGCCTTGAGGGCGTTGAGCACTTCGGACTGCAGCTCCCGCAACTTGCTCTGCAAGCCTTCCGCAACTTCGCTCGCGTCCGCAGTCCCCGACGCCACAAGCTGCAAGTCGAGCTGCCAGTCCCGCAGGAAGCTTTGTGAGACGTTAAGGAATCGCCCCCATTCAACAACGATGATCGGTAGGGTGTTCAGGATGAAGTCCTCCGCAGAGCCGATCGGGTACCGGTCGCCAACCATCCAGAGTCATCCTCCTAGCTCATCTCGTTTGCGCCGCCAGTTGCGGCGAGAACTGCAACGCCTTGATCAAGGCCCTGGCCTTGTCCAGCGTCTCGACGTACTCCCCTTCCGGGTCGGAGTCGTAGACAATGCCTCCACCGACCTGGAAATACGCCCTGCCATCTTTGATGATGAAGGTGCGAATCACTATGTTGATGTCCATGTCGCCATTGAAGCTGAGATAGCCGATGGAGCCGGTATAGACACTTCTGCGCGTCGGCTCCAGTTCGTCGATGATCTCCATGGAGCGCACCTTGGGAGCGCCAGTTATGGAGCCTCCGGGGAAGGTCGCCTTGAGCAGGTCGATGCGGTTCTTGCCTTCACGCAACCTCCCCTCCACGTTAGATGTGAGGTGGAACACGGTGGGATACTTCTCCAGAGTCCACAGCTCGGTGACCCGCACCGTTCCATAGCGGCAGACCCGGCCCAGGTCATTCCTCTCCAGGTCAACGATCATCACATTCTCGGCGCGGTCCTTGATGCTGTCGAGAAGCTCCTGGGCCAGCACCTGATCCTCCTCCGCTGTCTTCCCTCTGGGACGGGTCCCCTTGATGGGCCGCGTGTCCACATGGTCGCCTCGAACCAGAAGAAACCGCTCCGGCGAGGAGCTGGCGATGGCCACGTCGCCGAAGTCGAAGTAGGCGGCGAACGGGGCGGGATTGATGTGCCGCAGCCTGCGATACAGGTCGTATGGAGGAATGGGCAAATCAGCCTCAAATCGCTGCGATAGATTGACCTGGAAGATGTCACCGGCGCAGATGTACTCCCTGGCGGCGGCGACCGCCTGCACGTATTCACCGTGGGTGAAGTTGGAGTGAAGCTGCATCACCGCCTTCTCGCTTGGCCGGACTTCGGCCGAAGGCGAATGGGTCAACATGTCACTCAGCTCACCGAGGCGCGTTCTCGCCCTCGCCGCTCGGCGGTCCTCTTCTACCTCGGGAAAGCCGGTGGAGGCGATATACGTCCTGCCCTCGAGGCGGTCAAAGCCAATGACGGCATCGTAGAAGGCCAGATAGCATTCCGGGAGACTGAGGTCGTCTACCGTGGTGGAGGGCAGCCGCTCGATGAAGTGGCACAGGTCATAGCTGAAGTAGCCCACCGCGCCCCCGACGAAGGGAATGGGGGTGGCACATGGCTCTACCGCATACTTCTCCAGGAGGCCGCCCACCACGTCGAACGGGTTGCCCGTCACTCGCTCCTCCCTGTCGCCGTAGCGCAGGGTCACTTCAGAGCCTTGGCTCTTGAGAACGAGAAAGGGGTCGGTCCCCATGAACGAGTAGCGGCCCAGCTTCTCTGGGTCCATCCCGCTGTCGAGGAAGAAGGGGCAGCGATGGTTCTTGAACAGCTCGAAAGCCTGGGGAGCGGCTAGCGAAGTGAAGACCTCCTCAATCAGCGGGTAGCGCCTTGCGCTGCTGCCAGTGTGCACTGTCAGTTCTCTCTTCCCGTTTCCGACCTGCTCATGCGGCAGTGTCGGCGATCCTTCCTCATCCCCACAGGTCGTCTTCTTCCTCCTCCGCCTTCTTCTTTCGCTCCAGCGCGTCGCGGAAGCCAAACTCCTTGTAGGATCCCGGCGAGCCGTACTCCCTCGTCCGCACCACCACCGGCATGGGAACGGCGTGGCCGAAAACGAGGGCCTGCTGCTTGCTGTCCAGCTTGGCCAGCACCGATTTGAGCTCGCTCTTGGCTGAGACGCCCGAGAGCACGCTATCGATGTCCCGCTCATCGTCGAGGAGGCAGGTTATCTTGGTGCCAAGCTGGCTCATTACCTCATCATCTATGCCACTGGGGCGCTGGTCAATGACCATAAGGGTGACATTGTACTTCCTCATCTCCCTGGCGATGGTGCCGAAGATGGTCTGTCCCGAGATATCGGAACTGAGGAACTTGTGCGCCTCTTCGATGGTTATCACCAAGGGGCGGGGCTTGGCCGTGTCCTCCCCCATGGCCCGCTCCATTCGCTCCCGATAGCGCTCGTGGATGCGGCGGGTGAGCAAGTTTGACACCAGAATGTACGACGCGATGTCGTCGCCGTACCGGCCAAACTCAAGAACCACGTGCATGCCGCGGTCGAGGTCTTCCAGTATGCGCTGCATGGCGTTGTCCGAGGCGTGAGGCACCAGAAAGCGCAGGCGGCGAAGCATCTCGAGGCGCCGGCGCAGCGCCGCCAGCGTCGCCTCATGCTCTCCCAGGCTCTGCGCCAGGTCATTCAACTCGTCGCGACTGTCCATGGTGAGGAAGCTCTCCAGCCAGTTCCGCTCGCCAAAGCGGCGAGCCAGCCGATACGTCGCCTGCACCGCCGCCTCGGTGAGGCCGATAGTCTCGCGGAGCATGGCGATGTCCTCCGGCTCGATCTCGTCATAGCCGATTTGAACGGTGAAGTCCGTGGACACACCGCGCCTTCTCGCATTCTCTTCATCGAGTGTGAAAACAGCCACCTTCGACCGGAAGAGCTGCTTCAGCGCCTTTACCTCCCCCCCATCCTCACTGGTGCCCGACCAGCCGTATTCATTGTGCATGTCGAACACCAGGTTCACTGCCGCCCCTTCCTGAATTATCCCGATGAGGACGAGCCGCGCCAGGAAGGTCTTGCCGGTGCCGCTTTTGCCAAAGATGCCGCTGGAGCGCTTCACCAGCTCCCGGGGGGCAAGGCGCACCTTGGTCTCCATGTCCAGCGGGGTCCCTATGTAGAACTGCCTCTCCTCCACCTGGCCGAATACGCGCTCTACGTCCTGCTCGCTCGCTTCTCTGACGGTGGAGAAGTGGGCCGGCACCGTCTTCACCGGCTGGGCGCCCTCAAGAAGGCTCATCGCATCGTCGCCTATAGTCAGCACCGGCAGCACGTGCAGCCTGCCAAAGGTGCTCGTCCCGGTGAGGACCTCAGCAATGAGGGGGTCGGAAACATCAGGGGGCATGGTCATCAGCCTGGGGTCGATGGCGTCAAGCACGACATCGGTGATCATGCCGAAGAAACGGCGCTTCTCACCCTCAATAGTCACGTAGCGGCCCACGGCAATGTCCTCCACGGAAATGGCACCATCGAGCCTCACCTCCACTCCCTTTGTCAGAGAGCCGGAGACAACGATGCCCAGCCTTCCTTCCTGGTCGCGCGCAGTCACTCCCTTAGCCTCCGCAGCACGGTGTTGAGCCTGTTTGTCTCCCCTGCCAGCAGCAGCGCCAGTTCCTTGCCCGCCCCCACCAGGAAACGGCGGGGGTCTTGCTGCGCCGCAGCAGCCTGGCGCAGCAATGCGGCGATGAGCTCGTCAGCCTGCCACTGCACGTTGACCAGTATGCTGAGGAAATCGAATGACTGGGTGAACGCCGCCATCTCTTCCCGGTCACACAAATAGACGAAGGCGTGGATTCGGGCGGGTCGCGGCGGCAGGTAGTGGTGAAGCCTGTCGTCCTGGCGGTGCCCGACGACCACAGCGTTGAAATCGGTGCGCAGCAGCCTGGCCAGTTGAGGACTCGACTTGTAGACGGCCTCCTCATCAACCTCCTCGGCGCCACGGGCGATGGGGCGACGCCCCGCCTCGATGCTGGTAGTCATCGCAGCGGACACGACCCCATAGATGTCCACCCCCCCCTCCCGTGTCGTCACCAGGCTGCCGAAGGGCGCCGGCTGGTGCAGCTCGTAGCACTGCGCCGTGAACTGTCCGGTAGATGCCTCGACCACTTCGCCTATCTTAAACGACAAAACTCGTTCTCCCCCTGCCCAAGCGTGCCCATCGCGAGCGCTGAGGTGCAAACGCGTTCTCTCACCTCGCGCCCCCGACCTGTTTGAAGAATATGATCTCGGGGTCATTCGGGGCCGGGTTCAGGTTGTCGATATGACCGCTTCTGACGAAGCCGAGGCTGCGGCACAGGCGCTGCATGGGAGTATTGGACGCGTTGGTCGAGGTGAACAGCTTCTCCGTGCGACAGATGGACTCGATGTGGCGGACGAGCGCCGCCCCGTGGCCGCGGCGACGGTGTTCGGGATGCACGATGAGCAGTGAGATGTAGTCCTGACCGAGGAAGGACTGGTCCAGCACGGCGAAACCGACAACATCCTGGCCAACCCTGGCAACCAGGCACTGGCCACGTTTCACTGCGCCATGGAGGAAACCGTGCCTGCTGGAATCACCCAGAACCATGCGGTCGAGGCGGCAGATTTGCTCTGTCTCATCCTCTCTGGCCGCGTCCACGATGGTCATCCGTCTTTACCCCTTCACAAGCTGGTCGAATCCCATCTGCCGCGCGGAGCGAGACAACCGTTACGCAGAGAAGCCGTGGATTTGCCTTCCCGCTCCGTCAAGCGCCAGGGTTCCCCTTTTCCTTGTCCGGCTCGGCGGGCATGCCAAGAAAGCGGGCACCGCCCGTTGCCCTGTTTACCTTCTCGCTATCGGGGACCAGTCCCATCTTCCTTTGAACGTCTTCGTACAGCGCCCGCACCACCGGATCTCTCTTGTACGCACCCAGGACAGCCAGTGCTGGAGAGTAGTCGCCTACAGCATCGAGGCTCCGCTCCAGCCACAGGGCCATGCCCTGGCTCAGTTTCCACGACTCTTTGAGCCTCTGGTAGACGACGTCAATGGCTTTTCGCGGTTCGCCACTCTCGTAGTACAACTGGGCCAGCAACTCCACGCCGCTGGCCAGGCCGGGTCGCGACTCCTCCAGGACTTGTATACCCTCTGGCACCCGCCCCATATCCCTGTAGCCAGCCGCCAGTGCCACCACCAGCTTCTCTCTCTTCTCCCGTGGAACGGAATCGCGGTCTACCCGCTCGGTGAACCTGGTGATTTCATCGACGACCTCATGGGGCTGGCCAAGCGAATTGCACAGCTCGATCAGGAAGTCGGGGTCGTCCGGTTCCTCCTCATGTGCCAGTCGCGCCAGGTTCAGGGCAAGCTCCCCGTAGCCGCCCTGTCGAGCCCGGGCAATGCCATTGCCAACGATGAGGCGGCGCGAGGCATCCCCCAGGTATCGCAGCGCCTTGGCGACATGAGCCCTTAGCTCTTCATCGTCAACGCCCGCCACCATCCTCTCGACCTCCGCTTTCCGGTTCTGACTCACCATGCCCTTCACCTCACAGAGAACAGTTCCCGAGAGCCAACCAAGCTCAAGGCCTGAAAGCTACAACAGAGAGGTCAGGTCCCTTTCCGCATCACCACGCTGGTCCTCCGGCTGGGGATGGTCAAAGGGCAAACGGCCCATCTCGTCTTCCACGGCCAGGCCCAGCTCCCTTCTGGCCCGGTCATAGATTGGCTTCACCGACGAATCATCCTGGAACTGCGCCAGTATGTCCATGGCCTGCGCATAGTCTCCCGTCGTCTCAAAGCTCTTCGCCAGCCAGAAGCTCATGGTTTCGCTCAACCGTCCGATGTCCTTGATCCGCTCGTACAGCAGGTCGATTGTCTTCTGGGGTTCCCCAATTTGATGGTACTGCTCCGCCAGCAACTCCACCGCCCGGCTCAGCTCGCTCTGCAATCCCTCCAGCACCCCTATACTCGCCGACGTATCGCCAATGTCCTTGTATCCCTCCGCCAGCGTCACCATTATCCTCTCTCTCTGGTCCTGCGGAAGCGAGTCAACATCCACCCTCTCGGCGAATCCCTTGATCTCCTTCACAATCTCGTCAGCCCGGCCAAGGCAATTGCACATCTCAAGCAGGAAGTACGGGTCATCCGGACTCTGTTCATATGCCAGCTTGGCTAACTTCAAGGCCAGATCCTCGTACCCACCCTCGCGGGCCCGGGCAATGCCATTGGTTACAATAAGGTGACGTCGAGCGTCGCCAATATACCTCACTGCCTTGGCCACATGGCCCCTGAGCTTCTCATCGACAATGCTCTCAGCCATTCTCTCAATCTCTGCTTTCCGCTCCTCGCTCATTGGAAACCCCTTTCAGACTGTTCTGGCATCACCCGACACCATGTCACACCAACGCTATCGCCCCACGCATATATCTCCGCGATGCGGTTGTTCCCCTAGACCCACCTCAAGACTTTGCTTTGCCGCTTGCCTGAACTGCCCACATTGAGCCCTTCCTCGGCGAGAGCGAGTTCCACCAACTGCCAGAAGCGCTCGCGGTCAGCGGTGGTAACCACTGCCTTCTCATGTGCCTCCATGAGCGTCACCGGATAGCCGTGTCCCCGCTGGCACTGGTCGAGAACGAAGCAATGCACCATATCAACGAGTTCGCTGTCGTGGGCCACCCACTGTGGGATCTCCACCCTGGCGATCTCCTCGTCCAGCTTGAGGTAGAAGAAATGGACCTGGTGCGCTCCGTAGTGTTTCTGCACGAACCGCGAGCCGCTGACAAACACAGGCGACCGCTCGCTGTAGCCAAGAAGCGCCCGAAACAGGTCTCTGTCGAGGAGTCCGGCAACGGCATCGCACTCCCTTTGACCACCTCCCCCACAGTAGCGGTCACAGTCCGCGGGATCGTGAGGACACAGCGCCACTCGCAGTACGTTCACCACTTCGGTGCTGCGCGGGAAGCTGATGTAGCTGCCCAGGACAAAGGCTCTGCTCTCGCTGAGGTACTTCATACGGTCGAGTGCCTCCAGATAGCCCCGCTCCAACAGCTCTTCTCTGACGTAGCTTCTCGGCCCTTCGAATTCCCTTGCCGCAAGCCCGAGCAGGATGAGTGAGCCATCCAGAAGAGCCAGGGTCGGTCTCTCAGGCGGCACCTCCTCAGCGATCCTCGCCACAGCACGTAACTCTTCAACGCTTCGCTTCACGCCGAGGAGCGCCCCTTCGAGCAGTTCCTCTCGGCCACCGCAGCCTACCACGAGGTCATCTCCAAAAAAGAGAGAGGCCTTATTCTCCAGCAAGGCATCGGAGTTCTCCCCGTAATGAATGATAACGCTGCCGATGTTTATCAGAGAACACCTCACTGATGTATGGCGATCAACGTCGATGTGGGAGCCATCGGTGGCAATCACGGTGAATTCCGCAGGGAGAGGGGGTGCTTTGTGGCAATGCGTCATCACCCCGGTCAACCCAGCGACAAGCCACGTGGTAGTACTGGCGGAGACCTTCTCCCTCAGGGAATCAGTATCGACAGAGTGGAGGAGTTCGAGGGCACGGCCCAGACGCTCTGCCCGCCCCTTTTCCTCCGCCTTCAGTTTTGCCGTCAGCCCTTCAATCTGGGCCGCCACTTGAGCCAGGTCCAGGGGCATTCACCGCCTCCTCGACTCGCGTAGCGCTTTCCTGCGCGCTACGATACGGAGTGCTACTCGCGGAACTCAGGGGGAGACTTCCAAAATGCTTGCCAGTCTTCCATGCCAACGCCAAGGTCGGAAAGAACCTTGCCCGGGACGGGGTAGGAAACCCCCGTATCTCTCTCTATCTTCTTTATATGGCGGCACATGACGAAGGTCAGTGTCTTGACAAGCTCGTAGCTCATGCGAACCCTGGCCACCGTGTCGGGAATCTTCCCGGGGCCAGGCTCAGGAGGGCTTGCCTTGAAGTTGATCACCAGGCCGTAGGGCCCGCCGCTGACCATGAATTGATCCGAGTAGAACTCAGGGGTCGCGTTCTCTTCAGCCATCTTACCCTCCTAGCCGCCAGCCGAGAGTATAGCATAGCATCCATTGCCGGGCAATCCACAATTGCCGGCCCCAGCCGAGTCTGATATCATTCCTCAGTAGCGGAGAGGCATTGTGAGCGTAGGACTGGTCTACAGCCCCATGTACTTGGAGCACGACACCGGGCAACACCCGGAGAACGCCGGGAGGCTGCTGAGCGTGATGAAGCTGCTGGGGGAGACTGACGTAATGGAACGGACCGTCCTCCTCCCTCTTCGTGCCGCCACGACGCCTGAACTGGCCAGAGTGCATTCCGAGAGCTACATCTCACAGGTGGAGTCACTGGCCAGGCTCGGGGGCGGCTGGATCGATGGTGACACCGTGGTGTCGCCTGCCTCCTATGATGTGGCGCTTCTCGCCGCTGGCGGACTCATCAACTCTGTTGACGCTGTGATAACGGGGCGGGTGGAAAGCGCCTTCGCCCTGGTCAGGCCACCGGGCCATCATGCTACTCGTACCATGGGGGCCGGATTCTGCCTGTTCAACAACATCGCTGTTGCCGCCAAGCACGCCATAGAGAGCCACGGGCTGGAGCGCGTCCTCGTCGCGGACTTCGACGTTCACCACGGCAATGGCACGCAGGATTCCTTCTACGATGACCCCCAGGTCCTGTACTTCTCCACTCATCAGTATCCCTTCTATCCGGGGACCGGTCGCATTGAGGAGGTTGGAGAGGGAGAAGGCAAGGGAACGACGATCAACGTTCCTCTTCCTGCCTGGTGCGGGGACGAGGAATACCTGCGGGCTTTCGAGGAGATTCTCGTTCCGGCAGCGCGGCGCTTTCGGCCCCAACTCATCCTGGTCTCGGCCGGCTATGATGGGCATTGGGGCGACCGCCTGGCACTGATGCAGGTGAGCGTTGCCGGCTATGCCCGCATGGCGCACATACTCAAGAGTCTTGCCGATGAGCTGTGCTGTGGACGGCTGGTCTTCACCCTGGAAGGAGGCTATCTCTATGAGGCGCTGGCCTCATCTGTAGGGGTAACCATCGACGTCCTGTCGGGGATTTCCGACATCGTCGACCCGCTTGGGAAGCCTCCTTCAGTAAGGCAGGCACCACCTGTCGATGCCATTCTTCAAGCTGTAAGGCAGATACACCAGTTGGGCTAGGGAAGGAAGCGCAGGAAGACCTGGTTACCCAACAGCCTTCCCCTTTGAGTAAGCCGGATGGCACTGCCGTCATTCAGGAGCAGTCCGAACTCGACCAGTTCACTGACCTCTTCCCCGTAAACGGTGGCAACATCCTTGCCGAAGCGACTGGCGAACGCGGCCAGGCTGACCCCGTCGCCTAGCCTGAGCCCGAGGATCACCGTCTCCGCCATCTCCAGCGGCTCGCCGATGTCCTCCTGTCCCTCAACCGCCGAATCAGCCTCGTCGAGCTTCCGAACGTACTCATCCGGCGAAAGCACATTGTACCAGCGTCGACCCTCAAAGAAGGAATGTGCTCCAGCACCGAAGCCGAGGTAAGGGAGGTTGTTCCAGTAGGTCAGGTTGTGGCGACATCTCTTCGTCGGTCTCGCCCAGTTCGATATCTCGTAATGATCATAGGAGACCAGTGCCTCCTCAGCCATGACGTACATCTCCGCAGCGAGGTCGGGGTCCGGCTTGACCATCCTCCCCGACGCGATCTCCGCGGACAGCGCGGTGCCTTCCTCGACACTCAGCGGATAGAGGGATACATGGTCGGGCTCAAGGCTAAGCGCTCTTTCCAGTGCCTGCCGCCACTGCTCAAGCGTCTGTCCGGGCACAGCGTAGAGCAGGTCAATGTTCACGTTGTCGAAGGCAGTCCTTGCCAGCCTGTACGCCTCCACGGCCTCCGCCGCGGAATGGCGACGGCCAAGCCCTTTGAGCACCGCGTCATCCCAACTCTGCACCCCCAGGCTCAACCTGTTGATTCCCCGGGCCCGCAGTTCCTGAAGGAAGCACCGGCTGATGTCCCCCGGGTTGGCCTCGATGGTGATCTCCGCATCGACGGATACAGCAAAGGATTGCTCACAGGACTGAAGAACGCTGCCGAGCTGCCCGCTGTCGAGGAGGGTCGGGGTGCCCCCTCCGAGATAAATGGTGTCAACACGGTGCTGACCAGCTCGGCAGCGTATCTCTTTGGTAAGCACCTGTAGGTACTGCGGTATCAGCCAATCCAGGCCGCTGTAGGAATTGAAGCTGCAGTAGTGGCACTTGGAACGGCAGAAAGGGATATGAAGGTAGAGGCTCAGGCTCTTTTGCACCTCTCGACCTCAGGCAGTCGCCCGGCGCGGCACCACGCGCCTGATCGACCGGAAGAACCGCCCGAATCCACCGCGGTCCCAAACCACCACCAACTGACTGGCGATGCCTATCGAGCTGTACGTGCCCACGATGACACCGAGCAGAAGAACGAGAACGAAGCTGTGGATAGTCGAGCCGCCAAAAAGGAAGAGCGCCAGCAGGACAAATAAAGTGGTCAAGCCAGTGTTCAGGGAGCGGGGCAGGGTTTCGATGATACTCCGGTTGACCACGCTATCCAGCGGGCCGCCGAAGCCCTTGGTCATGTTCTCCCTGACACGGTCGAAGACCACTATGGTATCGTTGACGCTGTAGCCAATGACGGTGAGGATGCCCGTCACGAACATGGCGTTGATCTCCATGCCAAAAAGCACCCCAAGGAGCGAAAAGATGCCCAGAACGACGAGCACATCGTGAAGAAGAGCAATCACCGCGCAAACGCCGAAGCGGAACGACCGCACCAGCTTGCGAAAGGCCCACGTGACATAGAGCAGGATGGCGACCGAAGCGACCGCCACGGCGATGGTGGCCACATCCCTGGTTTCACTTGAAACAGTAGGAGTGACAGACGAAAAATCCAGAACGGTCAGGGCGCCGAACCTGGCCTCCAGCGCATCCTCTATCTGCGCCCTCTCAGAAGGCGTGATCACTTCCCCAGTCGCAGGGTCCCTTTCCTCCTTTGCCAGCTCTCTCGTGCGGACAATGTAGTCACCCTCGCCGGTTCGCTGGATGATGGTCTCATAGTGCCCCAGCCGTGCCATCTCTTCGCGCAACGCCGTCTGCTCCACCTGCTGCTCAAACCTGATGGTCATCATTGAGCCGCTGGTGAACTCGATGCCCTGCCGCACCGGAGAGCCAAAGGCGATGAAGGAGTAGAGCATCGATATGAGACCGATGAGAATGACTACACCCGATGCGCGGAAAAACCAGCGCCTGTTGGCAACGAAATCAAACAAAGCTTCTCTCCCCCATGTTCATGGCCGAAACAGCGAAAGCGTCCTTGCCACTGGAGTGAACGCCGTTACCCGCAGGAATGTCCTGGTAACCAGAATGGCGGAGAACATGCTTACCAGCACCCCTATGCCCAGCGTCATGGCAAAGCCCATTACCTGGGCACCGCCGAACATCCTGCTGCCGAACCAGTACAGGATAGCGCAGGTAATAAGCGTAGAGATATTGCTGTCGCGGATAGCCGGCCAAGCCCGGTTGAAACCCGCTTCAATAGCCGGCCTCAGTGTCCTTCCCGCCCTCAACTCCTCCTTCATTCTCTCGAAGATGAGGACGTTGGCATCAACGGCCATCCCCAGCGATAATATGAAAGCGGCAATCCCGGCCAGCGTCAACGTGACCGGGACCATCTTGAAAATCATGAGCATTACCGCCGCATAGACGGCCAGGGCAAGGCAGGCCAGACCGCCGGACAACCGGTAGTACATCGTCATGAAGAGAAGAAGCAGGACCACCCCCACAATGCCGGCTATCACGCTCCTGCGAACCGAGTCGGCGCCGAGGGTGGCATCAACGGTCTGCTCCTGGATGGGATTGAGAGGCACGGGCAACGCACCGGCGTTGAGCTGGATTGCCAGGATCTCCGCCTCGCTGACGTTGAGCCCTTCGATGATGCCACTGGCACCTATCTGAGCCTGGACCGTAGGAGCCGAGATGAGCACATCATCGAGGAAAATGGCCAGAGGCTGCCCGATGAGACGCCCGGTAACCTGGGAGAAGAGCTTGGCCCCGGTCTCATCCCACTCGAAGCGCACCACCGGTTCACCGGTCTGCTGGTTGATATCGACAAAGGCATTCGGCTTGAGATACTGACCGGTGAGCGGTATCTCGTCCCCTTCAATGGTACCCGTACTTACCATCCACACATTCGTAACCGGCTCGTCGAGGGGATGGGCATGCTTAAGGGGGCTCTCCAACGCAATTGTGTTGTTGGCACCGACTATCTCCGCGGCTATCGCGGATTCAGCTTCGGTGGAATCCGCCGCGCCAATCACGAACGCGTCGCCGGTATGAAAACCTGAGACACCCGCTACTATGATATCGGTGTCCCCCGCCTCCGCCGCTGCCGCAAGGAAGGTACTACCGCCGCTAGCCTCTTCCCGGAAAACGAGTTCGGCGGTCTTGCCCACTAGGTCCTTGGCCTGCTCAATGTCGGTAACCCCGGGCAACTGGATCAAGATGCGGTTGCTGCCCACTATCTGGATAACCGGCTCACTGACCCCGTAGGCGTTGATTCGCCTCTCTATGATATCCTTCGCCCCTCTGAGGGCATCGGCCTGCCTCCCCTCTTCGATACCGGAAAAGTCAGCCTCATAGACAAGGTTGGTGCCACCTCTGAGGTCCAACCCCAGCACCAAACCCTCGCGCCCGCCGATGTTAGTGACAAGCGCTGCAACAGAGAACGCCGCTATCGCGATGATCACTACCAGCGTGATGATCTGTCTTCTGCTCATTCCGCTCGACCCACTTCAGTTATGTCAACTTCACCGCCCGCTTTGAGGCGCCTCTCGACAAACGAGAGCGCATCGTCTCGGGTGACAACCTCGCCAGCAGCCTGCGCCTCACGCACCGCCTCCAGCAGCTCGCCCACCTCGGGGCCAGCGGTCATGCCGTAGATGTCGATGAGGTCGTGGCCGCTGATAAGCTTCGACGGTGCCACAACGCTCTCCTCCCTGAAACGCTCCTCGAGAACATAGGCCATGCTCCAGGCATGCTCCCTCCACCCTTTCAACTCCAGGTCCGGCCCCCTTGTGGCTAGATGGTCGGCGAGGTTGAGGTAGATGGTGTCGATTCCCACAGTGCCAGCGTCCCTGAAGTAGCGATAGATGGCCCTGCGGGTCGGCCTCTCCCCTCCCATTTGCCCTGGGCGCAGGTGATACTCCACCATCTTTGCCACCATGTCTGTCTCGCGGGCGCTGAACCTCAGCCGCCTCATGATATCATCGACAACAACCGCTCCCTCTTTAGCATGCCCGAAGAAGCGCGTCCTCCCGTCTTCCTCAACAGACCTTGTCTGCGGCTTGGCGATATCGTGAAGCAGTCCAGCCAGCTTGAGGAGCGTCTTCCTGTTGTGCCCCTTGGACGGTTCCTCGTCGAAATGTCTCGCCAGCGCCTCGGACCACGGCACCTCGCCCAGCACCACCTCGTCCCAATAAGCCGAGCCACCAGCCCTGAGCACGAACTCAACGGCAGCCACTGTTTCAAAGGAATGCTGCAGAACGTCCCAGAAGTGCTCTTTCGGCTGTGCCGCTGCTCTGGTGGCGGCAAGCTCGGGGACTGTCACCATTAGCAGGCCGAGCTCGTCAAGCAGGCGAAGCGAGGCGGCAGCCCCAGGCATAGCAAGAAGGCGACAGAATTCGTCGCGCACCCTCTCGGCGGCTACACGAGCGACCAACTGGTGATTGCGCTCAATCTGGGCTTTGGTCCGGCTTTCAATGGAGAAGCCCAGTTCCGCTGCCAAGCGGACGCCGCGGACAAGCCGCGCCGGATCTTCGCGGAAGGCGGCCTCACTGACGGCACGCACCTGCCCGTCCTCAAGGTCCTGCCTCCCTCCAAGAGGGTCAATCAGGGGAATGAAAGGCTGGTCTATGTCGTGCAGGTTGACCGCAATTGTGTTTACGGTGAAGTCCCTACAGGCGAGGTCTTCTTCGATGCTGCCGCGCATGCTGGAGAAATCGAGGTGAAGGTGCTTTTCGCCTGGGACAACGACCCTCGCTATTCCATGCGGTTGGTCCAGAGGAACATACTTCCCATGAATGATGTCGGCTACTTCTCGGGCCACCTCCATCGCGTCAGCGGCAACCACGACATCGACATCATCACTGGGGCGCCCCACTATAGCATCGCGGACAAAACCACCGGTGAGGTAGCAGTCCACCCGACGTTCTTCAAGGATTGCCCTGACCCTCGATAGGACCTCACATACCTCCACGCCAACTGATAGTCTCTGCCTGCTTTCCAATTGACCTTCTCGATCAGTCCTTTCCAGGACACTAAGAAAGCAGGGCCCTGTCAAGAGACCGGTTGAGCCCTGGTTTTCAGAATCCAATACTGCTATGTCTCCGCCGTTTCGGTGTCCTCTTCCAGCTTGTGCAGCTTGTCTGGGCTCTCCAGATGGTCGATGTACAGCATACCCTTCAGGTGGTCTGTCTCATGCTCCAGGGCCTGAGCCAGAAGCCCCTCCCCTTTAAGACGCACCTCTCTTCCCTGCCGGTCAAGCCCCTTCGCTGTTACCTTCGCCGAGCGCTTTATCTCCCCACGATAGCCAGGAACACACAGGCATCCCTCCTCGACAACCCGTTCACCGGACCTCCTCACAATCTCGGGATTCACCAGAGCCAGGACTTCCTCGTCCGGAAGGTGGATCACGATCACCCGCAGCAGAACCCCGATCTGAGGCGCCGCCAGCCCGACACCCTGAGCCCCATGCATCGTGTCGATCATGTCATCGATAAGCTGCTGTATCGCCTGATCAACATTCCGCACGCGCTTCGATGTCTGGCGAAGCAGCGGATTTGGGTAAGAGAGAATGGGACGAACCGCCATCTGTTCCTAAACCATGACAACGCACCAAGCGGAGGTCGGCAAAGATTATAGCCGAGGCACCACCCCATTGTCAAAGTAGGCTGACCGGGTCAACGTCCACAGTCCATCCCTGTGGGGTCGCCATTTCGGCAACAAGGCGAGCCGGGTCAGTTCCGCGAAGGACAATCTGCCAGCGATAGCGGCCGCGTACTCTCTGGATGAAGGCCGGCGTTGGCCCGATGAGGGAGACGTCCATACCCCACGAATCACGTTCTTCTGTAAGACGCTGGCACATCCTGCGCGTCTCCCGCTCACACGTGGCGTTGCTCGAGCTGCTGTAGACCAAGCGTACCAGACAACTGTACGGCGGGTTCTCGAATTGGCGTCGCAGCCGCATTTCACGCTCATAGAAGGAGGAGTAGTTGTGTTGCGAGGCAGCCACCACAGCATAGTGCTCAGGGTTGTAGCTCTGCACGACAACGCGACCGGGGAGAATGCCACGCCCCGCCCTCCCCGCCACTTGACTGAGAATCTGGAAGGTGCGCTCGGCCGCCCGAAAGTCGGGAAGATGCAGGCTGATATCGGCATTGATCACTCCCACCAGCGTCACCAGTGGAATGTCAAGACCCTTGGCAATCATCTGAGTGCCTATCAGCACATCAGCTTCGTGAGCAAGGAACTTGTCCAAGATCTCTTCATGGGCGTATTTCCCTTTGGTAACATCGCGGTCCCAGCGCAACAACCTCGCACTGGGAAAAGCACGGGCCGTCTCTTCCATCACCTTCTGAGTGCCGATACCGAGGAACTTGATCCTCCTGCTGCCACAGTTCGGGCAGACCTCGGGAACTGCAGTTCGGTAGTTGCAGTGATGGCAAACGAGGTCCTCTTCCACAGAGTGATAGGACAGCGCAAGGTCGCATCGCCTGCAGCGAAGGACGTGGCCGCAATTGCGGCATTGAACGAAGGTAGAGGTGCCCCTCCGGTTCAAGAACAGGATGACCTGTTGCTGGGCAGCCAATGCCTGTCTCATCGCCTCAGCAAGGGACCTGCTGAAAATGCTCCTGTTTCCTGCTTTGAGCTCCTCCCGCAGGTCGACAACCTCCACCTTGGGGAGATAGGCATCCTCTTTGTCCCCCGCCTTGTCGATACGCTCCGGAAGCTCCAGAAGCTCGTAGTCGCCGACCTGGCTCCTGTAATAGCTGGTGACATCCGGCGTGGCGCTGCCCAGAACAACCACTGCACCGCTGAGTTGTGCCAGTTTTATGGCCACGTCCCGTGCATGGTAGCGCGGCGATTGCTCCTGCTGCTTGTATGTCCACTCGTGTTCCTCATCGATCACAATGAGCCCCAGGTCAGGCTGCGGGGCGAAGACCGCTCCGCGGGAGCCAATAACCACATCGAAGGCGCCTTCACTGATGCGCCACCACTCGTCGAACTGCTCCCCCACTGAGAGCTTGCTATGCAGCACAGCAACCCTCCCCGGGAAACGAGCGGCAAATCGGTCGATGGTCTGCGGAGTGAGGGCAATCTCCGGGACCAGAACCAGCGCCCGCTTGCCCAGAGAGATCGCGTGCTCCAGGGCGCGAAGATAGACCTCCGTCTTGCCACTACCGGTGACGCCGTGCAGCAGAAACACAGGTGGTTCGACGCCGTCACCCTGAGCGAGCCGGGTCATGACATCTCTAATGTGGCGCCACACCGTATCCTGCGCCGCCGTAAGGGTCGGAACGAGAGACAACGAGAAGGCGCGATGGGCCAGCGGGTCGCGATACACCCGAACGCGTTCGATGGTGACCATTCCCTTCCGCTTCAGCGCGTTCACCACCGCTGTGGTGCAGCCAGCGTACTGCTTCGCTTTGGAGACCGGAATCGGGAGGGCTTCCTGTGCCAGCAGCTCCAACAATTGCGCTTGCTTAGGAGCCGTGCCCATCGCGGAGAGGCGTTCAGCCTCTCGCCGTGCCTCGCCCGCGCCGATAGCCAGACGAACATACGATTCCAGCTTGGGCCTGACCTTCACCTTCTCCAGTTCATAGGCCTTGGCCACCAGCCCTCTTCGCACGAGCTGACCGACCACTGTCCTCGCCTCCTTCTTTCCCAGGGCCTCTTCCAACTCCTCAGCGGCCACCATCCCTTTCCGCCCAAGCAGGCTTAGCACCGTTCTCTGTTGAGGGCTGAGAGACAAGGCATCGACATCCGAGGCAGCCGCGGCGGCGACAATGAAGGTCAGCACCCTGCGTTCAAAGCCCGGGGGCATCATCAGAGCTGCCGTGTCAAACAGTGGCGCGAGATAGTACTCGCTAATCCATCGCGCCAGTTCAACCTGAGCTGGTGAGAGTATCGGCTGGGGATCGACGAGGCCGGCAACTTCCTTGGTCTCCTCCACCGAAGGGTGCTCCGTCAACTCGACGACAATCCCCTGGGCTATCCTTGGGCCGAAGGGCACGCGGACCGCGTGACCCACCTCAATATGAGGAGGCACAGCGTAGCTGAAGGTTCGTCGCTGTGCCCCCGGAGAGTTGACCGCAACCTCTGCGTAGCCCATCCCTCTTTCCCTAAACAAGAAGACGAGGCGATAAGCGTGCGTCCTGTCTCCTCGTCCTCTTCTCTACGCTACTCTACGGCTACTCTAGGCGTCGTTCTGCTCTTCTTTCGGTCTTCTCTCTTTGAGTCTCGCTTTCTTAGCGGTAAGACCGCGCAGGTAGTACAGCTTAGCACGACGCACCTTTCCGTGCCTCACCACCTCCACTTTCTCGACAGTCGGGGAGTGGAGAAAGAAGGTTCGTTCAACACCCACGCCGAAGGCAACGCGCCTCACGGTGAAATTGGCATTGACGTTGTCACTGCCTTTCCTGATCCTGATCACAACCCCCTGAAAGACTTGGGAGCGCACTCGCTCTCCCTCCACCACCCTGATGCTCACCTTGACCGTATCACCCGGCCGAAGCACAGGGATATTGGGATTAGACTCGACTGGTACCAGCGTGTCGGCATTCATCTAACAATCACCCTTTCTAATTCTCTCCAAGATCATTCTCTTGTCCGGTGGGAGATCCACCCTCTCCAGGAGGTCGGGGCGCCGCTTCAGCGTACGCAGTATAGACTGCTCCTTCCGCCACTTCTCAATCTGGGCGTGATTCCCTGAAAGCAGTACCTCCGGAGCCTCCCATCCTCGAAACGCCCGCGGGCGTGTATACTGCGGATACTCTAACAGCCCATTGGCATGGGAGTCCTCGCTAACCGCTTCTTCCGCGCCCAGCGCACCAGGGAGTTGCCGCACCACAGCGTCCACCACGACCATGGCCGCGAGTTCGCCCCCGCTCAAGACATAGTCGCCGATGCTCAATTCATCCGTCACTAGGTGTTCCCGCACCCGCTCATCCACTCCCTCATAGCGACCGCAGATGAGGATCATCTCGTCGTATGTCGCCAGGTCCTCAGCAACCACTCGGTCGAAAAGCCGGCCCTGCGGGGTGAGCAGAATCACCGGTGTCGCCCGTTCACCTCTTATTGACTCCACCGCAGCGAATATCGGTTCTGGCTTCAGCACCATCCCCTGGCCACCGCCAAAGGGATAATCGTCGACCACGTGGTGCTTGTCCAAGGTGTAGTCCCTTATATTGTAAAGAGCGATCTCCACCAGACCACGGTCCACCGCCCGCTTGACAATGCTCTCATCGAATGGCCCGCTGAACATGCCGGGGAACAGGCTCAATATATGGATGCGCATTGAAGCTCCCTCTTCCTTGCCGCACTCCCCTACCTGGCCTCCCCACCCTCGGCGCACTCGTTTGCCTCTCCCCTCAGGACCTCTATGGCATGGGGCAGAGCTGGCATAATCGCCTCGAGGCCTTCGCGCACCCCTGCCGGGCTACCCGGCAAATTCACAATCAGGCTTCGCCCCCGAATGCCGGCGACTGCGCGGCTGAGCATCGCCCTGGGGGTTTTCCGCAATCCCTCAGCCCTCATCACCTCGGCGAACCCCGGCGCCATCCTGTCGACCACATCCAGGGTCGCCTCTGGCGTAACATCACGCGGCGACAACCCTGTGCCCCCGGTAGTCACGATGAGGTCCACCCCCCTCTTATCTACCCACTCCTCCAACTTCCCGGAGATGACATCCCTCTCATCGGGGACAACCTCATATTGTACCAGACGGGCTCCAAGCGTAGCAAGGATTTGCCCGATGACCCTGCCGCTTTCGTCCTCGCGCTCTCCTCGCGAACCCCTGTCGCTGACAGTAAGTATGCCTAGCGTAAACATATGCTATTTAGGCCCAGGCTGACTGGTAGACCAGCCTATGGCCAGTCCATCGGCACCAGTCCACACCAGCTTGACGTAGCCCACATCCAGGTTCATCGGCGGATGACCACTGACGGGAATATCCTCGAACCAGTATTCCTGGCACGGCACCAGCGGTTCGTCAAACACTGTCTCCCTCACCAGAACCTCGCCGTCATCGTAATAGACAAGGTAGATATGCACATCGTGGAGTTGCCCCTCCAACCCGTAGCCGATAAGCGGATGAACCCATATGCTCATTAACAGGCCGTCCGTCCAGTAGAGGCTGCTTATGCCGGTAATCTGGACCGAGGGGGTGGGTGAGGGAACCGGCCCCAGCGTCGGTGTCGCCACCGGTGTCGGGGTCACCACCGGTGTCGTGCCTGGTGTCGGGCTGGCCGACGGTGTCGCCACCGCGGTAGGCGTCGGCGTAGGCGTAGCCGGTGGAGGCAACAGCGTAGGTGTAGGTGTGGGTGTCGGCCCGGCAATTGGCGTTGTGGTTGGGGTTGGAGTTGGCCATACCTCCTCGATCGGTGATACCGCCACAGCATAGTCGATTTCAGCATGGACTGGCAGCGCCGGGTCGCGGGCCCCCTTGAAGCCCAGCAAGTCGTCGGCCCAGTTCTGGTCATCGAAATTGCTGATGTCCTTGCCCACAGTGTAGTCAGCAAGAGCCCACAGGGCTTCCGGGCCCTTCGCGGCGACAACCCCGTAGACGTCGTGGGAAACATATTCGGCATCGTTATGTGTGGTAACGGTACAGCTATGGCTCCCGGGCAGCACCCTACCCAGCTCTCCCAGCTCCGCATTGTTGAAATAGGGGTCACTGATGCCAAGCTGATCGCTGTCGGCGTTGACACCGGCACAGGTGACGTAATGACCACCAACACGCACCCACCCCTCTGCCTGCTGCTGCCAGAAGCCAATGAGGAGGACCACATCCTGGCACCGCTCCAATTCATGCACAATCCACGTGAACTCGGGGCTCTTCTCGACGTGCGCAAACCACTTGAACCACAAGCCCTTATCCATTATGTACTGGTTCATGGCACTGTGCATCTTCTCGACGAGGGTACCAGACCACTGCCCCCCAGACGCCAGTCCATCCGTATCCATGCGGAAGGCAAGGTCACCGACCAGCGGGCTCACGTTGTTCTGATGGTGGTCATCCCAATTCACCGCGCTGTATGACTGCACCAGAGGGAAGTTGTCATTGATGGCCGGGGGAGCGACGGGACTGGGCTCATAATAGGAGTCGAGCCACCACAGCGAGTTAGCCTGGGCCACCGGCCCGCAGTAGGACCACTTCCCTCGGCCGTCTTTCCACCCGTCCTGCCTCTGGTCGAAGTCGGGCACCCCACTCGGGCTGTAGTCCACCAAGCCACCCGGCTTCCAGTACCACCCGCTATCGAGCGGCGCAGGGGTGGAACCCGGCGTCGGCGTCGCCACCGGCCGACCCTGAGGGCAACAGGCAATGACCACCAGACCGATAACCAGCACCAAGACGAGCAACACTTGCGACATGACACCACTAGATCCGCGCATCCTCTCTCTCCTTTCCTCCCAAAAGCGGGGCGACGTGTCGTGTCAATGTAGCGTCCCGACCCGGTCCAACAAGCGGCCGCATCATACCACAAAGGCAGTCAACTGCAAAGAGAAACGAATCTGCGAAATACCCCGCCAGGGGTATTGACAAAAGTGGAAACTTGTGGTAGATTGTGGCGAAATGTGGTTTAAAATGGGGAAGAGCGAAAACTCTTGTGGATTAAATAAGTATGTTTCTCGGTGAGTACGAATACAAAATCGACGCCAAGGGCAGGGTCCCCATCCCTCCCAGGTTCAGAGCCAGATTTGGGGAGGGAATAGTCCTCGGGCGGGACCCTGACCGCTGCATCATAGCCTGTCCCCCCACCTTGTGGGACGAGATCACTGAGAGTTTCAGTGTTCTCCCGTTCACCCGCAGCAAGGAGCGGAGGATAGGACGGTTCATCTTTGGAACCGCATTCAACCTCGAACTCGATGAACAGGGAAGGGTCCTCTTGCCAGCAAAGCTCCGTGAATACGCCGGCATCAAGGAAACCGCAGTGGTGGTTGGAGCCAACAAGTACCTCGAGATCTGGGACAAGGAGCTTTGGGAGGAAGAGCAAGAGGATGTGAGCGAGCAGGCATGGCAGATTCTGGAAGGGATGGAGAAGCGCGAATGAGCAAGGAACCCACTCACATCCCTGTTCTCCTCGATGAAACCCTCGAAGCCCTCCGAGTGCAACCGGGGAGGAAATACGTCGACTGCACCGTCGGCGAAGGAGGGCACGCTAGCGCCATACTCGAAAAAGGGGGAAAGCTGCTGGCCATCGATATCGACCCCCACGCCATCGCAGCGGCCAGAGAAAGGCTTCTCTCCTACGGCGAGAATGCTATCCTAATCAACGAAAGCTTCGAGAACCTGGAGCGCATCTGCTCCGAAACTGGCTTCAGCCCAGCCCAGGGCGTGCTGTTCGATTTGGGAATGTCCTCCTTTCAGCTTGCCAACACAAGCCGTGGCTTCAGTTTCCTTCAAGATTCTCCTCTAGACATGCGCTACAGCCCTTCCCAGGAACTGAGCGCAGCAACCATCGTAAATACCTACCCCGAAGACGAGCTGGCCACCATAATCAACAAGTATGGTGAAGAGCGCAGAAGCAGACAGATCGCTCGAGCCATCGTGGCCAATCGTCCGATAGACACCACGCTCCGGCTTGCCGCAGTGGTCGAGCGCACCATCGGCTTCCGGGGCAAGATCCACCCCGCAACGAGAACCTTCCAAGCGTTGCGCATCACTGTCAACCAGGAACTGCGCCGCCTTGAGACAGCACTCAAGCAGGTAGCGAACATCCTGTGCTCGGGAGGCAGACTGGTGGTCATCAGCTTCCACTCATTGGAGGACCGCCTCGTCAAGAACTACATGAGGCAGGAGTCGAAGGACTGCCTTTGCCCCCCGGAAGTGCCCGTTTGCACCTGCGGCCACAAGGCAGTGTTAAAGCTAATCACCAAGAAAGTGATCATACCTTCACCGGCTGAGCTTCTGGCCAACCCCCGCAGTCGCAGTGCCAGAATGAGGATTGCTGAGCGTGTCTAGCGCTTCTTTCTGAGAAGCGCTTTCCGTATTGGAAGTGGGGCGCGACGGGCAGTGTCCTGCCCAGTAGATGTTATTGCCCGAACGGCAAGAGACTATCGTCGAGCCCAATACTTGGACAGTGACACTGCCTGGCCCCCTTCGCAAGCCCGGCCGGCAGGCCAAAGGAGGTGTGAGAGATGCGATGAACGCTTATACAGAAGGTTGCCAACCATTTTCGAAAGGAGGAGGTAAATGGCAAAGAACGAAGTCATTTCCTGTATTGATGTAGGCACCACCAAGGTGTGCAGCATCATGGCAAGAGCAGGTTCTGGACATGACCTGCAGGTTCTCGGGGTGGGCATTGCTCCCTCCAGAGGGTTGCACAAAGGACTGGTAGTCAACATCCCTGAAGCAAAACGCTCCATCCAGATGTCGGTGCGGAGGGCGGAGCAAGCCAGCGGCCTCAAAATGGATTCGGCCTACGTCGGCGTCACTGGCAGACACGTAAACTCGATCAACAAGCGCGGCGTGGTCTCCATCAATCGGGGCGACAAGCTTGTTCGCTCCGACGACCTGAGACGAGTGCTCCGCGCCGCGCGCAGCGTCAGCGTGCCCGCCGACAGAAGGCTGCTCCACGTGATCCCCAGGGGCTATGCTCTTGATGGGCAGGAAGGGGTAAGGGATCCGGTAGGCATGCATGGCTTCAGGCTTGATGTGGAGACACACATCATCACTGCAGCCGTAGCCTCCGTGCAGAACCTGGTGAAGTGCATTCGTGGCGTGGGCATTGACATCGAGGACCTTGTTCTGGAGCCGCTGGCCAGCGGTGAGTCGGTGCTCAGAGCGGATGAGCGAGATACAGGAGTTGTCCTTGCGGACATCGGCGGCGGTACGACAGACGTCGCCGTCTTCAAGGACGGCAGCATCTGGCACACCGCCATCCTGCCCGTAGCTGGATATCAGATCACCAGGGATATCGCCATCGGACTGGGACTGCCCTTCGACGTGTCCGAGGAGATGAAGAAGAAGTATGGGAGCGTGATACCTCTATACGACAGCAAGGAGAAGGACAAGGCCAACTTGAGAATAGAGAACGGGTACAGTGTTCCCTATCAGGAGTTGTCTGAGATCGTCAAGGCACGGTTCGAGGAAATCCTGAAGCTCATCGCCTTGGAGATCCCCGGCTCCGAATCCATCAAGGACGTGCCGGCAGGCCTGGTGCTCACCGGCGGCAGCTCCAACCTCGCCGGGGTTGACATTCTGGCGGAAGAGGTCCTCGGACTCCCTGCTCGAATAGGGGTGCCTACCGGGGTCTATGGACTCGCCGACGTCCTACCTGACCCCGCTCATGCGACTGGCGTCGGTCTGCTGCTATGGGGGGCCAAAGGCCACACAAGCCAGAACACGTGGCAAACCGGGATGCTCGGTGGAGCGTTCAAGCGCTTCATGTCCCGTGTGAAGAAATTGGTCAGGTAGAGCAAGAAAGGAGGTAGAAATGGCAAAGAGTAGCTTCGTCCCCAATCCAGCGAAGATAAAGGTAATCGGCCTTGGCGGAGGCGGCTGCAATGCAGTCACACGCATGGTTCAAGAAGAGATTCAAGGGGTGGACTTCATCGGGGTAAACACCGATGCTCAGGCACTCCTGCTTACCGAGGCTCCCACTCGCATCCAGATTGGCGAGAAGATGACCAGAGGGCTCGGCGTAGGTGGTGACCACAGGTTCGGCGGCAAGGCAGCGGAGCAAAGCCGCGACGAACTGCGGGAAGCCATCGGCGACTCCGACATGGTGTTCCTCGCCGCTGGTATGGGTGGCGGGACCGGTACCGGCGCGATCCCCTACGTTGCGGAGTTGGCCCGGGAGACCGGAGCGCTCACCATCGCGGTGGTCACCAAGCCCTTCACCTTTGAAGGTACGCATCGCATGCAGGTGGCCGAGGAGGGGATTGAGAACCTCATCGGCAAGGTGGATACCCTGATAATCATCCCCAACGATCGTCTGCTCACTCTATGTGACAACAAGACCGCCGTCGGCAACGCCTTCAAGATGGCAGACGACGCCTTGAGGCACGGCGTACAGGCCATCGCTGAAGTCATCACTGTCCCCGGACTGATAAACCTGGACTTTGCGGATGTCAAGGCAGTGATGAAGGATGCCGGCCCCGCCTGGATGTCCGTCGGAATAGGGAGCGGGCAGAACCGTGCCGCCAACGCTGCCACAGCGGCGTTGGACAGCCCTCTGCTCGATGTCTCGGTGGATGGGTCCAAAGGTGTGCTGTTCAACATCGCTGGGGGAAACAACCTCACTCTGTTTGAGGTCAACGAGGCCGCCCAGGTCATCCGCGAGGCAGTCGACGCCAACGCCAACATCATCTTCGGCGTGGTCTTCGACTCCAAGCTGGAGGCTGATGTACGGATCACACTTATCTGCACCGGCTTCAACCAGGCGACCGCCGATGGCCCCAAGATTCGCAAGGACGAGGAGTTGCGCCGCTTGCTGGAGGGAGCCGACAGCGAGCACGAGTTGGACGTTCCCACCTTCCTGCGCCGCCCCTCGGCGAGACGGCAAGCGCTGGAAGCCACAACACCACACAAGACCGGCATCCGCGCGCGTCTGCACGTGTAGAGACATCCCGGGCGACCGGGACAATCGTAGGGCCGTGGGCTGATGTGTCGGCCCACGGCCCTCCTGTACATTCCACCGCAGGGCGCAGTTTCTCCCATTCAGAATGAGCAGCTACAGGCACCTCCAAGGCAGACGCTGTGCCATGAAAAGTCTGGCCAGTAATGTGGAAGGATAGGACGACGAAAGCATGGTGTCAGGCTATTGACAAACACCATATATTGTGGTACTGTCAATAGCCCTGGCCAATATATAGGGTTTTTGCACCATGCGATGTCCCTACTGTGCTCATGATGACTCCAAGGTGATAGACTCACGAAACGTGAATGAAGCAGTTCGCCGCCGGCGCGAGTGCTTGGACTGTGGCTCGCGTTTCACCACCTACGAGCGACCCGAGAGGGCGGCAATGCTGGTGATCAAGAAGGACGGCCGACGCGAGGAGTTCAGACGCGACAAGCTCGTTTCTGGTATCAGGAAGGCGTGCACCAAGCGCCCTGTGTCCCAGGAGACGATTGAGCGAATAGTGGACGAAATCGAGGCCCAACTCTACAAGCTGGGCAAAGGGGAGGTGGACAGCGCCGGTATCGGAGACATGGTCATGGAGCGATTGCGCCAACTCGATGGCATCGCCTACATTCGGTTCGCCAGCGTCTACCGCGCCTTCGCCGACATCGAGGAGGTGAAGCAAGAAGCCGATGCCTATGCCAGACTGAGCCTGTCTCGTGCTGACACGGCCCAACTCCCCCTCTTCCCGGAGGAGGAGTTGAAGGACTTCACTGGCGGTGTTCGGAGCAGAGGAACGAGGAAGGACGGGGTAAAGCAGAATGAGCCTGAGAAGCGGGTCGGAGCAGCTTCTTCGCAGTAGGATTGCCCGCCATGTTTTCCACTACTGCGAGTCTGTGGGCATATCTGACCGACAACGGATGGAGCAACTCACCGGCGAAGTGATTCAACGCCTCGAGCGAGCCTACCTGCCCCTGCCTGGCATGGACATCGCCATCCCGGAATCACGCCTGACCCCTCACGCCATCCAGGATATTGTGAAGCAAATCCTCGCCGAAGGGAGCCAAATGGAGATAGCGACGAAGCCCACTGCACCAAAGAAGAGGAAACAGCAAGGCAGGCCAACGGCAAGGGGCCTGGTGGTGAAAAAAGCCGCGCCTGCCAGATTCAGCAACACTGCCCTGACAGTCCTGCAGAAGAGATATCTCGAAAGGGACGATGACGGGCACGTCACCGAGACGCCTGACAATCTATTCCGCCGTGTGGCTCAGAATATCGCGTCCGCCGAATCCCTCTACGATGCCCGAGCAGACGTGGGGCACTGGGAGGACGAGTTCTACCAGATGATGGCCAACCTCGAATTCCTGCCCAACTCCCCCACTCTGATGAATGCCGGCCGCGAGTTGCAGCAGCTCTCCGCCTGCTTCGTGCTCCCCATCGAGGATGCTATGGAGTCTATTTTCGAGGCGATAAAGGACACCGCCCTTATTCACAAGAGCGGCGGTGGAACAGGCTTCTCCTTCTCCAGATTGAGACCGGAGGGCGATGTCGTCGGCTCCACGGGAGGCGTGGCCAGCGGCCCAGTCTCCTTCATGAGGGCTTTTGACACCGCCACCGACGTGATCAAGCAGGGCGGGACGCGCCGCGGCGCCAACATGGCTATCTTAAGCGTCAATCACCCCGACATACTCAGATTCGTTGCCGCCAAGGAGAAGGGTGACACCCTGACCAACTTCAACCTGTCGGTAGCGGCCAACGACGATTTCATGAAGGCGGTGAAAGCCGGTACCGACTATGCTCTGAAAAACCCACGCAACGGAGTGGTCGTAGGCATGCTCAATGCCAAGGAGGTCTTCGACCAGATCGTAGACCAGGCTTGGAGGACTGGCGACCCCGGGCTGGTGTTTCTCGACCGCATAAACCAGGACAACCCTACCCCGCAACTGGGGGTTATCGAGAGCACCAACCCCTGCGGCGAGCAACCGCTTCTCCCCTTCGAGTCCTGCAATCTTGGCTCCATCAATCTCTCCAACATGGTCCGACATGGCGACAGCACCATATGCATCGATCACGACAAGCTTGAGAAGACAGTGCGTCTCGCAGTCAGATTCCTCGACAATGTGATAGACAAGAACAAGTTCCCCCTCCCCCAAATAGAGGACATGACGAAGAAGACACGAAAGATCGGGCTCGGCGTCATGGGCTTCGCTGATTTGTTGATTAAGTTAGGCCTGCCCTACGATTCGGATGAAGCTCTTCGGACTGCTGATGAAGTCATGCAGTTCATAGACGAGAAGGCAACCGAGGCATCGACGGCACTGGCCGAGGAAAGGGGCGTTTTCCCCGCTTTTGAGGACAGCATCTACGACGTCCCTGACGGTCCCCGACTGAGGAACGCCACAACCACAACCATCGCCCCCACGGGCACTCTCAGCATCATCGCCGGTTGCTCCAGCGGGATTGAGCCATTGTTTGCCTTAAGCTACGTACGCAACATCCTCGACGGTGCTGGCTTTGTCGAAGTGAACCCTTATTTCGAGCAGGTGGCGAAGAAGGAGGGGTTCTACTCGGACGAACTCATGGCGGACGTGGCCAAGCGGGGAACCATAAGGGACATGGACGGCATTCCCGAGTCGGTCAAGCGTCTTTTCGTCACCGCTCACGACATCAGCCCCGAGTGGCACGTCAGAATGCAGGCTGCCTTTCAGCGTTCCACCCACAACGCCGTTTCCAAGACCATCAATTTCCCCCACAGCGCTACCAGAGAGGACGTGAGGAACGCATACATACTTGCGTACGAATTGGCCTGCAAGGGTATCACCATCTACCGGGACCGCAGCAAGGATGCGCAGGTGCTCAACATTGCCGCTAAAGAAGAGGAGGCAGTCGAAGCCCGCGCTCCACGAAGGCGGGCCAAGGTGACCACGGGGGTCACCGAAAGGGTGGCCACCGGATGCGGCTCCATATACGTGACGGTGAACTCCGACGCAGACGGCGTCTGCGAGGTGTTTTCCACCCTTGGTAAGGCCGGTGGATGTGCCTCGGCCCAGCTTGAGGCCATCTCCAGGCTCATCTCTCTGGCATTGCGGTCCGGGGTAGACATAGAGTCGGTGGTCAAGCACCTCAAGGGCATTCGCTGCCCCTCTATCGCCTGGGAAGAGGGCCATTCCGTGCTGTCCTGCCCCGACGCCATCGGCACGGTGCTGGAGAAGCATGTCAGAGGCGTTGAAGCCCCAGCAGAGTCGAAAGGCGTCAAGGACTCCAGGGGAAACGGCCACATGGCGAATACCGGCGGGCACTGCCCGGAGTGCGGCGGCATGCTGGTGTATCAGGAGGGATGCCACATCTGCCACGCCTGTGGCTACACAAAGTGCAGTTAAGGAGGACGATTGAGCCATGCAGACTGACAGCTACATAATAATGGGCATAGGGGGCTTCTTCATCATCCTGGGTCTCCTCATCTTCCTTTGGGCGTGGCTAAAGCAGACGCGTCGCGGTGACGTATTGTCACGGCATGACGACTTGAAAAGCTTCCTTGGCTACTGGCCGGAGCTCGTCGAGCCTGTCGGGCTCCGAGCCGGGGGCTGCGTTGCCGTACTGCTGGGAGTGGCGATGATAATCCTGGGCATCATACTGCTGTTTTGGGTCTGAAGATAGAGGAGGACCGACTTGGCACAGAAAACCAAGAGCAAAGCGAGAACCACGGAAGACGAGGTAAGCCTGGAGCAATTGCAGGGACGCCTCGACCTTCTGGACCAGCGTTTGGATGCCCTCGACACCATGATCACAGCCATCGCTGAGAGGGTAATGAGGCAGCCAATCACCATAGTGGTGACATGCCCCAATTGTGGGCGTTCCACGGATATTACCCTCGTGGGCAACGAGAAGATGCTCAGGTGACGACGACGTGGGGACAGGAGCGTGACGCGCAAGCCCCCAAGAGAGAGCGGTGCCATCTTCAAAGACTGGGGTGGCCGCATACCAATCGCCATAGTCTATCCCAACACCTATTATCTGGGCATGTCCAACCTCGGCTTCCAAAGCCTCTATGCCCTTTTCAATAGCCACGACAACATAGTCTGCGAGCGAACCTTCTGGAACGGAAGCGCAAGACAGTGCCTCAGCATCGAATCGCAGCGTCCCCTCAGCGATTTCGCGGTCATCGCCTTCTCCGTGAGCTACGAACTGGACTACTTCAACATCATAGACATCCTCAAATCCAGCTCTATCCCCTTGTTCGCCGCTGACCGCGATGATTCCCACCCCACCATCATCGGCGGCGGACCCTGCGTTACCGCCAATCCACAGCCACTTGCCCCCTTCTTTGACTGCCTCGCCATTGGAGAGGCTGAAGCCATCTTGCCAGCGATGGTTGAAGCATTCACCGACGGAGCAGAGGGAAGCAAGGATGAACTGATTCGCACTCTCGCCGCTATCCCGGGGATCTACGCACCGAGCCTGAACCATGACCGGATTGTGCATCGCCAGTGGGTGCAGCGCATCGACGACTTCGCCACCACGTCGGTTGTTCTTGCGCCGGATACCGAGCTTGGCCAGATGTACCTCATTGAGGTCACTCGCGGCTGCCGGTGGGGCTGTCGCTTTTGCCTGGCTGGCTATCTCTTTCGACCGTTTCGCTATCGGTCGCTGGACAACCTGCTGCATCAAGCGGAGATAGGCCTCGAATGCCACAAAAGAATCGGCATATTGGGTGCTTCACCTTGCGACCACCCGGACATCGAAGAGCTGGTTACCGGGCTGCAGAAGCGAGGGGCACAGATCTCGGTCAGCTCCTTGAGAATTCGCCCTTTGCCACGCGTGGTCCTCGGTGAGCTGACGGAAGGCGGGGCACAGACCATCGCCCTCGCCCCTGAAGCCGGTTCGGAGAGGCTGCGCACGGCCGTCAACAAGGGTGTCGCTGACACCGACATCATCGAGGCGATGGACAGGATATCCGAGCGCCGTTTCAAGCGTCTCAAGCTTTACTTCATGATCGGCCTCCCTTCGGAGACCGATGCCGACATCGAAGACATCATCAAGCTGACTCTTGCCAGCAAGGCACGTATAGACCGGAACCGCGCCGGCAGCCGAATCACTCTTACCGTCGAGCCCTTTGTGCCCAAGGCTGGCACACCCTTCCAGTGGCTTCCCATGGCCAGCCCCGAGCTCCTGACGCACCGCCTGTCGTTGCTCAGGCGGGTTCTAAGGTCGAAGGGTGTTACGGTTGCCTCAGAAAGCCCGAACTGGATGATGGTACAGGGAGTCCTGTCAAAGGGCGATGCCAGAATTGGCCAGGTCCTGGCCAACATGGAGGGGCGGACATTGTCTTCCTGGCGTCGAGCGATGGATGAGTGCTCGCTCGACGCCAGATATTATGTCAATAGGGAGATCCCCTTCGGCGAACGGCTGCCCTGGGCAAACATACACACGGGGGTCGATCAGGACTACCTCAGGTCGGAGCTTGAGCAGGCACGCCTGGGCAGGAGCACACCACCGTGCCCGCTGACCGAATGCCACAAGTGCGGTGTTTGCTGATATGAGTGTCGAGGCCAACGTGCAGGATGTGAGCAAGCGCATTGCCGCTGCAGCAGAACGCGCAGGCAGGTCGCCCGATGAGATAGCCATAGTCGCAGTGGTAAAGGGGGTTGAGCCACGACTTATCAAGATTGCCGTGGACACCGGTATCCGCCACATCGGAGAGAACAGGGTTCAAGAGGCCAAGGGGAAGTCTATCCACCTCTCAAGCCTGGAACCACGCCCGACATGGCACATGGTGGGACACCTTCAGGTCAACAAGATTAAGACAGCGCTGGAGATTTTTGATATAATCCACAGCATAGATTCGGTCAGGTTGGCAGAGTCTTTAAGTAAGCGTGCTCAAGACGTTCTTCCGGTGTTGCTTCAGACAAACGTCTCAGGAGAAGAGTCCAAGGGCGGCTTCTCGCCAAGGGAATTGCCCGACGCAGCACAGAGGATCAGTCGTCTACCCAACCTCGACGTACAGGGATTGATGACGATCGCCCCTATGGTCGCCGACCCGGAGGAAGTCCGCCCTGTTTTTCGAAGGCTTCGTGAGCTTCGCGATGACCTTGGGTTGCGCCACCTTTCCATGGGAATGAGCGACGACTTCGAGATCGCTGTCGAGGAGGGGGCAACACTGGTACGGATCGGGCGCGCAATATTTGAGGAGAGAACGAGATGACCGCAGCGCATCAAAGAGAACTGGTAATCCAGACGGGGCCGTTGACGGCGCCGGATTCCCTCCTGGCGGATTTGGAGGTAATTGACGGCATCAAGCTCCACACACAGAGGTTGGGCACATGGTTCCGTAGCGGTGGAGTCGCCACCTTCATTACCGTCACTACCAATAGCGATCAAATCGCCCCCATGGCCGAAGCCCTTTTCCAGCACGCCAAGAGATTGAAAACACGGGGAGGCGACGACCTCGTCTTCCTCCTGGGAGGCGAAATCAGGTCCGACGCGGAGATGGTCAGCTTTCAAGATGTGCGTTGCCAAAGGCAGATATCGCTCAAAGAGAAGTCGCAGGACGAGATAAGGCTGCTCCTGCAAGGAGAGACCAACTAGATGAGAACCGCCTTCATCGGTGGCGGGGTGATGGGCGAGGCGATGGTGAGAGGCATGCTCGCCAAGGGGGTTGCAGAACCCGAAGCCATTGTCGTCAGCGATGTGAGCGCCGAACGTCTCTCCAAGTTGAAGCGCGACTACGGTCTTCACACGGGCCAGGACAACCGCCAGGCATTGCAGGGTTCCCACCTCGTGGTTCTCGCCGTCAAGCCCCAAGACCTGGGCCCATTGCTGGAGGAACTCAGCGGCGCTTTCCATCCCGACCAACTGGTTCTATCGATTATCGCCGGGGCAACTGTCGCCACCGTTGCCGAAGGTCTGAAGCATGGAGCAGTGGTCCGGGCCATGCCCAATACGCCGGCGCAGATTGGCGAGGGCATCACCGTCTGGACTGCTTCAAGCGAGGTGAGCCCGAGCCAGAAGGATACAGCCAGGTCCGTTCTGGCCACGTTGGGCAGCGAGGTCTTCGTCACAGACGAAAGACTCATTGACATGGCCACTGCGGTGAGTGGCAGCGGCCCTGCCTACTTCTTCCTGGTGATGGAAGCGCTCACCGATGCGGCCATGGATATCGGCCTGCCTCGTGAAATCGCTGAGAAGCTGGTGTCACATACGGCCCTGGGAGCCTCACGTCTGGTTCAAGAGACAGGTGAACACCCAGGCGCCTTGCGAAAGATGGTTACGTCCAAAGGAGGCACTACGGAAAGAGGCTTGCACCAGCTCGAGGAGGGAGGCCTGCGAACGCTGATTGCCCGGGCCATCGCCGCAGCCTACGAGAGGGCCAAGGAACTGGGGGGCTAGATGGCGACGTTTCGGTCATTTCTTGGTTCTTCCACGGGATGCCTCTGTTCGTCGCCTTGGCGCCGACCATCCGGACGCCTCACTGGATTCTACTTGAGAAAGACACGACAGTCCCCCTTGCCAGGGCTACCGATTGCTCCGCTTCACTCCACACCAGCCCGGCTGTGATGAGCATCGCCTTCCGCAAAGAGGACTGACGACGCAAGGAGGCTCGCTTGGGCAGAGTTGCCGTCGTGACGGATAGCACCAGTTGCCTTTCCCCGGAGTTGGTGCAGCAATACGGTATCCATGTGGTGCCTCTCAACATCCACTTCGGCGACACCGTCTACCGCGACGGAGTGAACCTGCAACCGCCGCAGTTCTACGAACTGTTGCGGAAGGGCAAGCAACTCCCCACGACATCCACCCCGAGCGCGGGAGATTTTCTCACTGCCTATCAGGGACTCGCCTCACGTGCAGATGGCATTGTGGCTATTCTCATTTCCGCCGTCTACAGCACCGCCAGTGATGAGGCGAGGGTAGCGCGGGACATGCTCAGGGAGTCTCTCCCCGAGATGGATATTGAGGTGGTCGACAGCCGAACAACGGGCGGAGCATTGGGCCTGGTTGCCCTGAAGGCAGCTCGTACTGCAGCCCAGGGGACGGGGGTACCTGAGGTGGCGGCAAGAGCGATAGAACTGATACCAAGAGTCACCTTCATTGCCGCCCTGGACACCCTGTCCTATCTAGCGCGCGGCGGCCGTATCGGCACCGCGGCAGCCTGGGCCGGCTCGATGCTCAGAACAAAGCCCCTCATAGAGGTCTCAACCAAGACGGGGAACACCGAGGCCCTCGAGCAAGCCAGAACCAAGCGGCGTGCGGTGGAGCGGCTGCTCGAAATATCCGAGGAACGGCTAGGGCGAGCGCCAGTTCACGCCATGGTGCACCACGCAGGTGCACCTCGCGCCGGTGAGGCTTTGCGCGCAGAAGTGGCTGCCAGATTCAATTGCGTTGAGCTATACTTGACCCCGTTCACCCCGGTGATGGGTGCCCATACCGGTCCCGGAACACTTGGCATTTCATTCTTCCAGGATAGCTGACGCCAAGCAAGGAAAGGAGGCTGTGATGGATAGCGTAGCGGTCGTCACTGATAGCGCATGTTGCCTGCCCCCGGAGTTGGTCGCGCAACACCGTATCTGCGTCATACCTTTGTTGATAGTCCACGATGGGAGAAGCTATCGTGACGGGATCGACATGAGTCCCACCGAGGTCTACAGAATCATGCGCAAGAAGAACGCCATACCCACCACCTCCATCCCCTCACCTGGAGACATCCTCGAGACCTACCATCGGTTGAGCGAGCGGGCGGGGAGCATCCTCTGCATAACCGTCACCGGGCTGCAGAGCAAGATGTTCGATACCGCTCTTCTGGCCAGGGAGATGGCCAAAGAGGAACTGCCGGGGGTAGCCATTGAAGTCATGGACAGCCGGGCGGTGGCCGGCGCCCTGGGCTTCATTGTCCTGGCGGCGGCAAAGGCAGCCCAAGCAGGGGCGAGCCTGGACGAAACGATGGAGGCGGCCCAGAGCATGAAGCCGAGGGTGAACTCCATCTTCATGCTGGACACCCTTTACTACCTGGCGAAGACCGGCCGTATCGGCAGGGCGTCGGCATGGGCCGGGGGACTGCTCGACATGAAGCCAATCGTGGAGCATTCCACCGCCATAGGCGAGACGACGCCGGTGGCGCGTCCCAGAACTAGGTCGAAGGCGCTGGCCCGTATGCTGGACATCATGACCGAAAGGGTTGGCGCCTCCCCGGCACATGTCATGGTGCATCACGGTGACGAGCTTGGAGAGGCGGAAAGACTGAAGGCGGTGATCGCCGCACGGTTCAATTGCGTTGAGCTCCACGTCACTGACTTCACTCCGGCAATGGGTGTCCATGCCGGACCCGGCCTGCTGGCCATTTCATTCTACAGGTGTTGAGGAGTGCCTTTGCAGCACGTTGCCATTGTCACCGACACGATAGCCTGCCTCTCCAAAGACCACGTAGAGCGCCACCACATCTGCGTGGTGCCGATCAAGTTCAGCATCAAAGGACGTGAATACCGCGACTCGGTGGATATCAGCCCTTCCGAGGCGTACCGCCTCCTGGAGGAAGACCCCAAGTCCTTCAGCACGTCGGCGGCCTCCCCCATCGAGATTCTGGACATCTTCCGTGAGGCAAGCAAGATTGCCTCTCACATTCTCTGCGTCACCATCTCCTCCAGGCTCAGCGCCCAGCACGACATGGCGCAAGTGGCGCTGGGGCTGGCCAGGCAAGAGCTTCCCCAGACCACCATAGAGGTGCTGGACTCGCGGAACGCTGCCGCCGCAGAAGGGCTGATAGTACTGGCGGCGGCAAGAGCTGCGGCACAGGGCAAGAGCCCCGCTGAGGTGACCGAGATCGCTCGGGATGTCAGCAGCAGAGTCCGCTTCTTGGTGGTGTTGGAGACGGTGCGTTACGTATATCGCACCGGACGCATACCGAAGATTGCGGCGCAAGCCGGCTCCACCATGAACATCAAGCCGATACTGACGGCCCTGGACGGCCTCATACGTTTCGCCGGTGTGGCCAGAACCAAGCAGCGGGGGCTCAACCGCCTGATACAGGCAATGAGGAACGAGGTGGGGAGCAAACCGGTGCACGCGGCAGTCATGCACGCCGACGCCCCGGAAGAGGCCGAAGACCTGAAGCAGAGGATCGCATCAGAATTCGAGTGCTCTGAGCTGTGGGTCAGCGAGTTCAGCCCTCTCATGGGATATGCCACCGGTCGCGGTCTGCTGGGTCTCGCCTTCTACGTCGAAGGATGACCTGTTGAACCGGCGAAATGCAGGTCAATCAGCCATAGTTGTATTGAAATGACGCTTTCCGAAGACGTCCAAACACTGAAGGAGAGCCTGGGTGAGCTGCCCGAACCCGCGGTGAAGCCACCGTTCGTGGTGGTCAGCGGCCTGCCGGGCAGCGGGAAGTCCTATTTCTGCCGCAAGCTCGCCGAGAGGCTTCCTTTCCCCATTCTTGAGAGCGACAACCTGCGCAAAGTCCTGTGTTCCACCCCAGACTACAGCCCTGAGGAAAGCAGTCGCCTCTTTCAAGCCTGCCATCGCCTTATTGAGGAGCTGCTGCGAAGGGGGATACCTCTCATCTTCGATGCCACCAATCTGGTGGAGCGACACCGCGAAGAGCTCTACCGCATTGCCGACGCAGTTGAGGCAAAGCTGATCCTGGTGCGGGTGGAGGCTCCGCCAGACGTCGTGCGCCAGCGACTCAACGACCGCCCGTCGACTGCCGCACGCGAGGACAGGTCGGACGCCGACTGGAAAGTGTACCAGAAGCTGAAGTCCTCGGCACAGAAGATCCGTCGCAACCACTTCGCCGTTGACACTTCCAGGGACATAACCCCGGTGGTTGACAAGGTCGCTCGAGAGGCCAGGCGCTAGTGTGTGGCCGGTGACGATTGTTGCATCCAGCCAGTCTTTCCGATATCATGAATGCCACCAAGGAGGCTCAAGGAGACACAATGGACGTCAAGGTTACATCAGGAGACATCGCCAAGCTGAAGATTGATGCCATAGTAGTGAACCTGTTCGAGGGAACGGCAATCCCGGCGGGCGCCACCGGAGCGGTGGACAAGGCCCTCGGAGGGCTCATCAGCCGTCTCATCGCCGATGGTGAGATTAAGGGAAAACTCGGCGAGACGACGCTGCTCCACAGCATGGACCGGCTCGCCGCGGCAAGAGTGCTCGTTGTTGGCTTGGGGAAGGAAAAGGAGCTGAACCTCGCCAGAATCCGCGGGGTTGCCGCCGAGGCGTCCCGCTATCTCCGCAAGGTAGGAGTCAAGCGCTTCGCCACCATCACCCACGGTGCGGGCATCGGTGGCATCAATGCCGAGAAGTCCGCGCAAGCAGTGACTGAGGGCGCCATCCTCGGCCTCTATACCTTTCGCAAGCACCAGACCAAGGAGCCGGAGCAGAAGGATATCCAGGAGATTCTCATCGTCGAGCGAGATCGGCAGAAGCTGTCTCAGTTGCGCCGGGGCTGCGCCACGGGGAGGATACTGGCCGAGGCGACCAACCTCGCCAGGGACATGGCCAATGAGCCGGGCAACCACATGACCCCTACCACCATGGCGGAAATGGCGAGCAAGGTGGCACAAGACCACGGGCTCGAGGTCAAGGTCCTGGAGAAAAATGATATCGAGAAATTGAGAATGGGGGCTCTGCTGGGTGTTGCCCAAGGCAGCAGGCAGCCACCGAAGTTCATCATCCTCAGCTACAAGGGGACCAGAGCATCGAAGACCGCCCTCGGTCTCATCGGCAAGGGGATAACCTTCGACTCAGGCGGCATATCGATCAAGCCATCGGAGAATATGGGCGATATGAAAGGAGATATGGCTGGTGGCGCCGCCGTCATTGCCGCCATGCGTGCCATTGCTGAGTTGAGGCCCAAGATCAATGTCACCGCACTGGTACCGGCAACGGAGAACCTGCCCGATGGTGCCGCGGTGAAGCCGGGGGATATCCTCAAGGCGATGAACGGCAAGACCATCGAAGTCGTGAACACCGACGCTGAGGGACGTCTTGTTCTCGCCGATGCCCTCAGCTACGCCGGGAAACTGAAACTATCTCCCCTGGTTGACGTGGCTACTCTGACTGGAGCCTGTCATGTCGCCCTGGGCGACGTATGCTCCGGCGCATTCACCAACAATCAGGAGTTGGTGGAGAAGGTCATCAAGGCCGGCGATGAGTCTGGAGAACGCATCTGGCAGATGCCAATGGATGACGACTACAAGGAGCAGAACAAGAGCGACGTCGCCGACATCAAGAATACCGGTGGCCGATGGGGAGGAGCCATCACCGCAGCCCAGTTCCTCGCCGAGTTCGTCGGGGAAACGCCGTGGGTCCATCTGGACATCGCCGGCACCGACCGCACCGACAAGGATAGGAGGTTTCTGGTGAAGGGGGCAACAGGTGTCACCGTGCGGACTCTGGTCAACCTGGTACTGTCCTTAGCCCAGGCATAGCACGAGTCTCTTCTACAAGAAAGGAGCATGAGAGAGGAAGGAATGAAGGTCAAGTGGCTTGGTCACGCATCTTTTCTGGTTACATCCGAAGACGGGACAAGAATCATTACAGACCCCTATGCTACAGGAATGGGGATCAGCTACGGGGACATAAAAGAGAATGCCGACATCGTCACGGTGAGCCACGAGCACGGAGACCACAATAACGTCGCTGCAGTGTCCGGAAACCCCGAGGTCGTGAGGGACGCCGGCGTTCACGAGGCCAAGGGGATACGGTTCAAGGGGATCGCCTCCTACCATGACGAGGCGGAAGGCAGCCAGAGAGGGCCGAACACCATCTTCTGCTTCACTGTGGACGAAGTGAAGCTGTGCCACCTGGGCGACCTGGGACATCAACTCAGCGAGGCGCAAGCTGCCGAGATCGGCGACGTCGATATCCTCATGACCCCGGTCGGCGGCTTCTTCACCATAGATGCAGCGGTGGCCACTGATATCGTTGAGAAGCTGCAGCCCCGAGTGGTCATACCCATGCACTACTGCACCGAGAAGTGCGCCTACCCCATAGCAGGAGTTGACGACTTTCTGAAGGGGAAGGCAGACGTGAAGAGGATAGACGCGGCGGAGGCCGAGTTCACCAAGAAGGACCTCCCCTCGTCCACAGAGATTGTGGTGCTGAAGCACGCCCTGTAGCGGGCCGCTCAATAGTGCTTTCCTGTGCGGCAAGCCTGCGACCGGCACAAGCGGCCGGGAATGCCGCCACGGCAGATTCAGCTTCATGCTGAAGGTGGTTGCGTATGCGATGCGCCCGACATAGCGGCGAACCGCGCTCTTATTGTAGCCAATCCTCTCTCGCCTGGGGCGGTGTGTTCTGCCAAAGCCGAAGGCAGCAAGCGAACAAGGAGGAACCGATAGTGACGGCTGATTTCGCCAGGGTCTTCGAACAGAAGACCAGAGAGATACTCACCTCCGAGGCAAATCGAGAGCGGGTGGCGGAGCTGGCATACCACAACTTCGTGAAATCCTTTGGCTGCTCTCAGTCGATACTACAGGCTTATCAAGAGGTCCTGGGATTCGAAGACAGCTTCTGGTTCAAGGCACTGGGCACTCTGCAGGGCGGAGGTTTCTCCGGACTGACCTGCGGCGCACTGACGACAGGCCTGATTCTCATTGGCGGCCGGATGGGGCGGAACAGACTTGAAGAGGGTATGGGGGCAATGCTGCCCGCCTTCGAGCCGTGTCAGGAGCTGGCCCAGTGGTTCAAACCTATGTACAAGAGCACCCTCTGCTCCGAGATCACCGGGGTCAACTGGTTCGACATACACGAGGTGGCAGCGCGTTTCCTAGGGCCTGATTCTGCGGAAGCGCACGAGAAATGCGCCCGCATAGCGGGGGGGGACAGCGCTCAAGGTAGCGGAGATACTGAGCCAGCTATAGTCGCCGCCCTTGCTGCCGAAACCTGAACCTCCTTAGCTCTTCTCGTCACCCTCCTCGGACAGCTTGACCAGGCTATCGTACGCCTTCTTGACCTCCTCGATCGACGCCTCATTCTCCAGGGTGCTGAGGTCACCGGGGCTTTGACCCAAAGCCACGGCCTTGATGATGCGGCGCATGATCTTGCCACTTCTCGTCTTGGGAAGTGATTTGGCGAAGTAGACCGCTTCCGGCTGAGCCACTGGTCCGATGACTTGGCGAAGATGCTCACCGATCTCCTTCCTCAGACTGGCGGACGGCGTGACCCCTTCCCTGAGGGTGACAAAGAGCACAATGACCTCCCCTTTTACCGGATCAGGCTTGCCGGCCACTGCCGCTTCAGCCACGGCAGGATGAGAGACAGCGGCATCCTCCAGCTCCGCCGTGCCAATCCGGTGACCCGCCACTTTGAGCACTTCGTCGGCCCGCCCGAGGAGCCAGAAATACCCCTCCTCGTCGCGCATGGCGAAATCCCCGGTGTAGTAGGCATCGGCGAACCGTGACCAGTAGGAATCCCGATACCGCTGCGGGTCGCCGTAAATATCGAGGAGGAGCCCGGGCCACGGCTTCCTGATTATGAGAAGGCCCGTCTGTCCTGAGGGGAGCTCCTTTCCATCGACGTCAACCACCGCGGCGTCAACTCCGGGAAGAGGGAAGGTCGCTGAGCCCGGTTTCAGCGGTATCGGCTCAATCCCCGGAGTGGGCGAGATCATGATGCCCCCCGTCTCCGTCTGCCACCAGGTATCAACGATGGGACATCTCTCCCCTCCCACGTACTTGTAATACCATAGCCACGCCTCAGGGTTTATCGCCTCACCTACGCTGCCCAGAAGCTCAAGGCTGGACAGATCGTGTTTCAGCGGCCATTCCTCACCATAGCGCATGAACATGCGTACCGCCGTCGGAGAGGTATAGAAGATGCTTACCCCGTACTTCTCCACTATGTCCCACCAGCGGTCCACCGTGGGATAGTCGGGCGCCCCCTCGTATATCACCATGGCCGCGCCGTGGGACAGCGGGGCATACACTATGGAGCTGTGACCGGTTACCCATCCCACGTCGGCGGTGCACCAGTAGACCGACCGCTCATTTATGTCAAACACCCACTCGTACGCCGAATGATTGAACACCAGGTATCCGCCTGTACCATGAACCACGCCTTTTGGCTTCCCCGTAGTCCCCGATGTGTACAGGATGTACAGCGGATGCGTCGATTCGACCGGCTCCGGGGTCACTGTCAACGCGGCTTCCTTCAGCAAATCAGATAGCCACTGGTCCCTTCCCCGGGTCATTGACACCGGCTCCCCCGTCCGTTTCACCACGATAACCGTCTCCACCGAGGGACAAAGGACAGCAGCTTCATCAGTTATCTCCTTCAGTGGCACGATCTTGCCACGGCGATAGCCACCGTCGGCGGTGACGATCACCTTGGCCTGGGTTTCATTGACCCTATCGGCGATGGCGCGGGCCGCGAAGCCGGAGAATATGACGGTGTGCACCGCCCCAATCCGAGCACAGGCCAGCATGAAGACGGGGAGTTCGGGAACCATGGGCAGATAGAGCGCAACCCTGTCGCCCTTGCCCACTCCCAGCCTCTGCAGCACCGAAGCGACGCGGTTGACCTCCCGGTAGAGGGTGGAGTAGCTCAATACCCGCGTCTCACCGGTCTCCGCTTCCCAGTAGATCGCCACCTTGCTCTTGCGCCATGTCGCTATGTGGCGGTCAACACACTGATAGCACGCATTGAGCAGTCCCCCGACAAACCACCGCGCATAAGGGGGATCCCAGTCGAGAACGCGGTCCCAGGTCTTGTACCAGTCGAGTTTCCGCGCTTGCTCAGCCCAAAACCTTTCCGGCTGCTCCAGTGAGCGGCTGTGCATCTCGGCGTATCGCTTCGAAGGCGTAACACGGAGACCCGTGGGCAGTGACCCGGCCCTGTCTCCTCCCTGGCTCATATCCATTCTTCACCTCCTCTATTTCCCAGGGCAGTCAAGCGCTTCCTGGGTGTTCCGCGCGGTGCCACCTTGGTTGCCCCCACTCCCCGGCCAGAATCGCGCGATGAATCGGCCGGCCACGTCAGTCAACAGTACACGTGCTCTTCCCCCGTGTGCTTCACGTCCCGGGCGCCAGCTTCGCCCAAGCCCGCTGGTAGCTGGCGTAGGTCCTGCCGTCGAAGAGAACGAAGTCGACCTCCTCGATGGACGTTGCGCCCTGAAGGAAGGCGACCACCGCCCCCAGAGCCACCTCCGCCGCTTCGTCAACCGGATATCCGTACACGCCGGTGCTTATCGAAGGGAACGAGACGCTCCGCAGACCGTGCTCGGCGGCAAGCTTCAGGCTCTCGCGGTAGGCGCTGGCCAGCAGTTCCGCCTCGCCGCTGGCGCCGCCGCGCCACACAGGCCCGACAGTGTGGATCACGTATTTCGCCTTGAGATTCCCCCCCGTGGTCATCACCGCCTTGCCGGTCGGCAGGCGCCCCTGCCTGGCGACAATCTGTTTGCACTCCTCCAGGATGGCCGCGCCTCCGGCACGATGGATAGCTCCGTCCACCCCACCACCACCCATAAGGCGGGAGTTGGCCGCATTGACAATGGCGTCCGTCGCCTGCCGCGTGATGTCGCCCTGTACCAGAGCCAGCTTCGTCCGGTGCACCATCACCTCTGTGCCCTGCTGCCCCATATCTTCACCTCAAAACGTAGGCTGCCGTGAATCCGCCTTCGCACGCGGGGGCACCACACCCCGGCGGTCCGCCCGCACGGGCAATCTAGCCATGACCCGTCACGAACTCCTTCAGCGCGCTGAGGTAGGCTTCCATGCCAATTAGGAATATGTCATTGTGCGTCGCCCCGGGGATGACCAGCAGGCGCTTGTACCGGGCGCCGGAACCCTGGTACAGGTCAATACCATGCTGGAGGGGAATCAGGCTATCATATTCTCCGTGGATTATCAAAGTGGGGATGGTGATTGCCGGCATCCGGTCAATGTTGAAAGACAGCTCTTCCCGCACGGAGCCAAGCCGCTCCGCGGGTACGCTCAGCAGGTCAAGGAGCCGGCCAACGCTGGCAAAGCCGCTCTCGATGATCAAACCACGAATCTGCTCCTGATAGCTGAAGGCAAGCTCAATAGCCGGCGCGCTCCCCAGGGAGCGCCCCATGACGAAGAGACGGCCCGAGTACTTGTTCTGCCGGAGGATGCTCTTGAAGCCGTCGAAAAGGGGATGAGGGTCCTTCATCATCGCGGCGAATGTCGGCGTCCCGCCGCTGGAGCCGTATCCCCGGTAGTCAGCCACGCAGAGGTTCACTCCAATCTGGGTGAAGGCGGGGGCGATGTGGTCATAGTCGCTGGCTATCTCCCCGTTGCCGTGGAAGTAGAGGATGTTGGACGCCTTCTTGTCGGCGAGATAGAAGCGGCAGGAAATTGAGACCCCTTCGTCCACCGGTATCATGTGTGGCGTCGCATTCTCCACCATCGGCCGCGCGAACATGTCCTTCCGGGGGTAGAAGACGAATCGCAGGACCTCGGGACGGTCGAGAAGGGCGAAGTCTTCTTCACTATGGGCAAGCTCTTCGTTCATTGCGCCCCCTGTGCCACAGGCTTCAGTCCATTATAGTACGTCACCGCCGCGTTGTGCACGCCCACACCCCGCGCGTGCGGTTTCCCCTCTCCCTCGACGGGAGCCCCTCCTCCCCCCTAATGCCGCGCCGTGTCTGACCGGGTAGGTGGGAGCATCCGCTCCCACCCCGCCTGGGGCGGATGCTCCAGGCTACCCAGGTCCGCCACGACTCCAGCACGTCCCCTCGCCCTTCGATGGCCGCAGCCCATCCCTGTAGGGGCGTTCAATTGAACGCCCCTACAACGCCCTGCGCTGCCGACCCCTTTGGTATGCGCCGTTCATGGTTCGACAGGCTCACCACGAACGGCTCTTGTAGCCCGACAGGTGGCCCGTGAAGCGCAACGCTAGCGCCCGCAGAACTCACCCACGATGGGGACCGTCTCCCCGCAGGTGGGGCACCTGTTGTCCGCCGTAATCCTGTACTGCATTATGTCAAATACGTTGCGCTCGACCAGCAGCTCGCCGCAGTGGGGGCAATAGGTATTCTCATAGCGATGTCCCGGCACATTGCCGGCGTAGACGTAGAGCAGGCCCTCGTCCCGGCCAATCTCACAGGCCCTTTCCAGCGCGCTCACCGGTGTGGCCGGCGCGGTGAACCTGAAAGCCGGGTAGTATCGCGTTACGTGCCACGGGGTGCCCTCCCCCAGCTCATCCCTGACCCTCCGGGCAATACCCCTGAGCAACTCAGCGTCGTCATTGACGCCTGGAATGACCAGAGTGGTCAGCTCAACCCAGACGCCGTCTTCCCTGGCCAGCCTGGCGTTCCTCCACACCTTCTCGACGTCAGCCCCGCAGTAGCGGCGCACCGTCTCCCCATCGCCCTTCACATCGATGTTCATCGCATCCAGGCCGTGCCCTATGAGAAGCTTCAAGGCATCTGCGCTCATGTAGCCGTTCGTAATGTAGGTGTTGTAGAAACCCCTCTCCTTCGCCAGGGCAAAGACATCCAACGAGTACTCCAGCAACAGGGTAGGCTCGTTGAACGAGATGGAGGTGCCCTGAAGGCCGTAGTGCTCCACCGCCCGGACGAAGTCCTCGGGGCTGACGTAGCGACCCTTGCCCACGTTCTCCGGGTGCTTGCTGATGTCCTCGTTCTGACACCACGGGCAATCTAGGTTGCACGACCACGTCCCCGCGGTCAATGCCCGGCTGCCCGGCCAGAAGTGGAAGAAAGGCTTCTTCTCAATGGGGTTGGCGCTGAGAGAGGTGAGGTCGCCGTGCATCAGGGTGAAAAGCCTGCCGCCGCTGTTCTTCCTCGTCCTGCAATATCCGACCCCGTCCCAGTCCACCTTGCAGTGCCGCTCACAGGTGTTGCACACGACCTGCCCGCCGGCAAGCCTGTCGTACAGCAACGCTTCTCTGACTCTGGGGTCTTCCAACGGTCTCACCCACCCGGCGGCGCGACAGCACCACGCGTCCCCGTCTGGCTGGAGAAACGAGTATACCACAACGACACACCCATGCCGGCGGTGACGGCGACGGGGTACGCCCAGAGTCTGAGCACAGATTGAGCTAGCTGCCGCCCATCCGCCATTGACGCAGGGAACGACGTCCCGCCCGGCGCAATCCTTGACGACAAGCAGGCAACGGTCGTACTATAGGCACCCCGGTCGAGGGGCAAGCACCGGCTGCGCCGAGGTCTGACCCTGCACTCAGGAGCATCGGCGCGCTGCCGCTCTCTCACCACTAAGCGGAGGTAGCGATGGACGAGGTCGACCCACAGCAACAGCTAGAGATGGCGGGACGGCTCTACGAGATGCTCGAGCCGGGACGGGAGCTGGGCCCGTGGGAGACGGTGTTCACCGAGGAAGACGTCCGGGCCTGGGCGGCCGCCGCCGGCCACGAGGACCCGTGGTACCTGCGACGGTCAGCCTCCGGCGGGGTGCAGTGTCACCCCGCCATGACCACCCCCATCAGCATCTGGCTCTTCCAGGAGGAACGGCACAGGATGCTCGGCGAGCCGGCCCAACCCCTAGTGGGGGTCCACGCCGCGGCCCGTCATCACTACCTGGCTCCGGTCCCCATCAACAAGCGCCTCAGCGCCAGGAGCAAGGTAATCGACAAGTACATCCGGCGACAGAGGTACTACGTGGTGGTGGAGACACGCACCACGGACGAGGAAGGGCAGGACATTGTCCACAGCCGCGATACCTTTCTGCTCACGCCGGTCCGCATACCGGACGGGGCAGGCTAGGCCCCGGGAGGTGAAGCTCATGGACGTGACCGCAAGAGAACCACTGGTGGGAGCCGAGCTGGAGCCGGTCACCAGGATAGCGAGGAATACGGCCCAGGGCAAGGGAATCCACGACGACACCAGAGCGAAGACGCTGGGTTTTAAGGGAGCGCCAGTCCCCGGCGTAGCTACCTTCGCCCACGTCATCGACATGCTCATCGGTTTCTTCGGCAGCGGGTGGACCGATGGCGGCGAGGTAGACATGGCGTTCACCAGCCCAATCTATGTGGGACAGAGCATAACCGCCAGGGCCATCGTCCGCGAGAAGAAGGCGGAGGACTCCGGCCTCCGGGTGTTCCTCGACGTGTGGGTCGAGAACGAGCAGAGCCAGAAGGTAGCGACCGGAACCGCCAGGGGCCTCTTGCCCGCCGCCGGGCGGCCGTGAGGCCATCAAGCGTGCAGACGTTCTCACCATCGCGGAAGGCAACCGCCATTCCCTCCCAGAACCTTGCGGCAAGGAGGGGGGCAATGAAGGTCATTGCTCCGGGCACGGCCGGCGAACACAGGCCGTTCGTCTTACAGGAAGGGGCGTTCAGTTGAACGCCCCTTGTGCGCGTAGCGGTGCGACAACACGTGCGTGGCAACGTGGTGCTATTCCGCATAGAAGCTGCCGGTCCATGAAGGTCTTTCCGGCGCATTGCCCTGCGCAAGCAGGGCTCTCCAGGCCTCGTCGGTGAGTCTATCGCTCATAGGCTGCTTGAACTCGTAGTAGCTGAGGACAGGGCCGGCGCCCAATGTGACTGTGCCATTGGGAAGCGCGTATGCCACCACTATCAAGTCAACGTAGCCCACACCCTCCTCCAGCACCTGCGCCGGCGGATTGGCATCGGTGTGGACATCGGCCACAAGGGTCGTCTCCTTTCCTTCGGCCTCCACCCCGATCACGATAGACTCGAGCGCCTCGCCGAAATCCATGATGAAGCTGTAGTCATCCCCATCGAGCGCCCTGTTCTCCAGCTCGTCTACGGAGATATCAAGCAGACGTTCCAGAACAGCCTCCAGCCTCTCCAGCCTTGAAATCTCGTCTTCGTTGAGGACCGCCAGACCGGCAAGCCCTTCCCTCGTCATCCCGGTCAGCGCCAGCATGCGCGCGTAGAACTCCGGAACCGGCTCCACATACCCCGGGACCACCTTCGGCTGCGCCGGGTAGCCGGAGAGCACCGGGGTATAGCTCTGCTTGGCGTAGAGGATGGTGTCATGCCGCAGCTCGGCCCACGACGCCAGAGCCGCCTGGAGCTCTCTGTCCCGCCACGCCTCGGTTTGCATGAAGCCGGGGTAGCCGTCGCCAAACTCCTTCAGCAGGGGTTGAAGAGCATAGAGCCACGCCCAGTAGAGGTTCCGATTCCAGTCCGCGGTGTCAAACTCAGCGAATTCATCCCTCAACTCTTCGAGCTGCTGGTCGTAGCTCGTGTCGATCCCCTGATATTCGGTGTCCCCCTCTTCCTCAAGGATGTCGTAGGCCCTCTCCGAGCCAAGGACCGCCATCACATCCAGCCCCCGGGGGAAGCACCGTGCCGGACCTCCGCCGGTCACCTTCATGGTGAAGGGCTCCCCATCGCCAACGTACATGCCCACTGCCGGCGAGACGAGGTTCTGGAACATGTATGAATCGGGCACGAACCTCTGCCCCATGAACCGCATCCCCTTGGTCTTCGCCAGGCATTCGTCGAGCTTCTCCTCAGTGAAGGGAGGGTCAATGACGCAGACCCCGGAGCCGCCATAGATCTCAGGGTTCCTCATCTGAGCAAGCTCCGCCTTGAGGCTGAGAAGCTTCCCGTCGTCAACCAGTTCTGTCGCCTCAAACTCCGTTCCGAATACCGTCTCGATGGCGTCGAGGTATTCATACGGCGTGAGGTCGTCGGCCGTGCCGACGAAGAAGGCCGTTACCAGGTAGATTCGGTCCCAGATTTCCCCGGCCGTCGCCTCGCCAACCTGTACGTCGTGGAGCTCGGCGGCGGTCAACGACGCCTGGACGGTGGCGATATCGGCGTCATACTCGCTCACCAGCGCTCCCTCGCCGCCCTTGAGCAGGAATGCCATCCTGCCGTACCACATCATTGCCTTGAAGTACCTCTTCAGCGTTTCGCTTCGGGTGTAATGCCCCCGCGGGACATACTGCGAGTAGTCCTCGCAATAGCAGCCATCCAGGACACAGCCGCACCCGTCATCCGAATTGAAGATGGTGCTCGGCGCGAAACCCTCATGGGCCTCGACTTTGCCTACCTCCGCTTCAACCTCAGCCTTGACCCAGCCTGGGACCTGGTAGTCCACGGTGGGCACGGGCACGAACTCCTTCGGGTCCCACGGGTTCTCCTCATTCCACTGCTCGACCTCCCACCTCTCCGCATCCTCGTCATAGCCCTCGGTGGGGGTCTGCAACAGCTCCAGGGCCACCGCGAAGTAGGCTGCGTTCCTCCTTGCCGCTTCCTTGAGATCGGAATCGGAGTAGCCCGCGTAGTCCTCAATAGCCTTCTCCAGCATCGCCGCGCTCATCAGAAGGACGCCATTGAAGAACTCTTCCTCTTCTATGCGCTTCAGAATCTCGCCGAACTGGATGTGATAGAGGTGGAGCAATGTGTCGGAGGTCACGAAGATGGGGGTCTCAAGGTCTTTGAGGGTCGAATAGGGCCCCACGATATCGTCCCCTCCCCACGGCACGACCGCAAAGCCGTTCGTCTGCAGAAGCCCCTTCTGGTCCGCGTTCAAGGAGAATAGAGATTCCATCTGGCCCAGGTTGCTCACCTTCGCCAAAGCCAACGGAAGGACATAGGAGGGCGCGCACATGTCGACGGTGAAGCCCTCCAGATGATAGCTCGACGCCAGAGCCAGTTTGGGATTGGAGATCTCACCCGCCATCACCGACGGCACGCTGAGAGTGCCAGAAGAGGCCCCTGGCTGCGCACCACCACGACAGCCGCTCAGTACCACCGCAATGGCCAGAACAGCAGCAGCAATCACCTTCACCTTCATTGGACAGTCCCCCTGCTCGTATCTTCAAGCGTTCATAACATACAGACGAAACAGGCCGGTAAAAAGTTCCCTGTCCGTAGGGGAGCAGGCCAGGCTCTTTCCGTGATACAATGTCCCGACAACGACCCGCTTTGCCCGATGGATAGAGTACGTGACTTGCTGCTGCGAGGGCGGTACATCTACCGTACCGACGGCGTCAGAATGCTCCTCAAAAGGGGGGTTGCATTTGTCGCTCACTGCCTGTTCGAACGCCGCACATGTTACCTGGTACTGCACAGGCTTGAGAACCTCATACAGGTGAACGAGAGCGACCTCATCCCCAGGGCGGACGACTTCTCGCTCGAGATAGTGGCGTCGAATGATGAGGCTGACAGACTGGAAGCCCGAGGGCTCGATTTCCGTTCCCAGGTCTGGGGTTCGCGCCGCAGGCTGGACAGAGGTGCGGTAGCGGTCTGTGTCTTCATTGGAGACGAGCTTGCCCATATCGGCTGGGTTGCCCTGAGCAAAGAGGCCTGTGACAGCCTGGGCGAGCCTCCAGTGGCAGTAGACTTCTCCGGCGGAGAGGGATGTCGAGGGGGTGTTTGGACCGATCCGAAGTTCCGCCGCCTCGGCCTTCACACCTACGGCAACTTCAAGAGGCTTGAGTTCATGCTGGACAAGGGACTGGTGGTGGCCCGTGGTGCCGTTGCCAAGGGCAATACGGTCGCGCTTAGGACAAACGAGAAGCTCGGTGCCGAGGTATGCGGCGAAGGCCGTTATCGCAGGATCCTGTGGTGGAGGTCGTGGAAGGAGAAGCCGCTGACCCCGGACAGCGACAGGGAACAGAGCAATGCAGGTGACTAGACTGAAATCGCTGTTCAGCCAGGGGAAGCACGTCTACCAGAACGAGGGATCGGTGTCCCTGCTCAAGCGAGGACTGGCGTTCGCGTCATCGCTCATATTCAAGTATCAAACCTATTATCTGTATATGGAACCACTGGAAGGCTTGCGACTTCCGAATGAAGTTGACATCCGGCCTAGAGTTGAGGGTCTTACTTTCAGGATAGTTACAACGAATCGGGAGGCCGACGAACTTGAGGCTGATGGCCTTGAGTTCCGCTCCCAGGTTGTCAATGCCAGGGAAAAGCTGGATAAAGGGGCGACGGCATTCTGCATTTTTGTGGGCAGGGACCTTGCCAACATTGGCTGGTTTGCCCTGACTCAGCAAGCTACGTATGGCCTCGATCATCTTCCTTTCAAAGTAGACTTCTCTAAGAACGAAGCGTACATGGCAGGCCTGTGGACCAACCCCAAGTACAGGCGAATGGGCATGCATATGTATGGCTATTTCAAGAGACTGGAGTTCCTTCAGGCGAACGGAATCCTTACAGAGCGGTACGTTATTGTAAAAGGTAACGTAGCCGCACAGAAAGTCGGCGCCCTGCGCGGTACCCTGCCTTTCCAAGGGCCATACGCAGAGGCACGATACATCAAAATACTGTGGTGGAAGTCGTGGCGAGAAAATCCGCTGCCCCCGGGCAGCGACAGCGAACAGTGCAATGCAGGTGCCTAGACTGAAATCGCTGTTCAGCCAGGGGAAGCACATCTACCAGAACGAGGGATCGGTATCCCTGCTCAAGCGAGGATTGGCGTTCGCGTCATCGCTCATATTCGAGTATCAAACCTATTATCTGTATATGGAACCACTGGAAGGCTTGCGACTTCCGAATGAAGTTGACGTCCGGCCTGAAGTTGAGGGTCTTACTTTCAGGATAGTCACAACGAATCGGGAGGCTGACGAACTTGAGGCTGACGGCTTTGAGTTCCGCTCCCAGGTTGTCAATGCCAGGGAAAAGCTGGATAAAGGGGCGACAGCATTCTGCATTTTTGTGGGACGGGAGCTTGCTCATATCGGGTGGGTTGCCCTCAGTCAGGAGGCCATGGACAGTCTGGGTGCCCCTCCCTACAAAGTCGATTTTTCAGACCACGAAGCATACGACGGCGGCATCTGGACAAAACCCAAGTACAGGAGAATGGGGATTCACGTGTACGAAACGCTCAAGAGACTGGAGTTCGCCCAGCATAAGGGAACCCGTACAAGGCGATATGTGATTGCCAGCGATAACGTAGCCATACAGAAAGGCCGCATTCTGCGCGGTACGCTGCCTCTTCCGGGACCACACGCCGAAGGCCGCCTCTTGAGAATCCTTTGGTGGAAGTCGTGGCGAGAAAAGCCGCTGCCCCCGGGCAGCGACAGGGAACAGTGCAATGCAGGTGCCTAGACTGAAATCGCTGTTCAGCCAGGGGAAGCACATCTACCAGAACGAGGGAGCAACATCCTTGCTAAGGCGGGGATTCGCCTTCCTGCTATGCTGCTTCTTCGAATACCGAACCTTCTACATCTACACGGACCACCTCGATAACCTCCCCGACTTGGATAGGGCTGACTTCATGCCCAGGATTAGCAATTTCACTCTGAAGCTGGTCTCCTCGAACGAAGAGGCTGACAGCCTGGAACTCGAGGGGCTCGAGTTTCGCTCCCAGGTTCACTATGCCAGAAAAGCGCTGGATCGCGGGGCAACCGCATCCTGCATCTTCGTTGGGCAGGAACTGGCCAACATAGGCTGGGTCGCCCTCACCCAGGAAGCCAAGGATTGCCTTCGCGACCTGCCATATAGAGTCGATTTCTCAAATGAAGAAGCGTGTACTGGAGGCGCGTGGACTAATCCGAAATACAGGGCAATGGGCATTCAGACGTATGGACATTTGAAGAGACTGGAGTTCCTGCAGGCTAAGGGAATCCAGACGAAGCGGTCGGTGATTGCTAAGAACAACCTGGCCTCACAGAGAAGCCGAGCTAAGCTCGCTCGTCCGGGGCCACACGCCGAAGGCCGCTACCTCAAAATACTGCGGTGGGAGTCGTGGAAGGAGAGACAGTTCAGCCAGGTTAGCGATGCATGAACTGAAATGGTTGGCAGGAAGAGTGTCAGGAGTCTACCGCGAGCGGGGGCTGCCGGGCCTGCTAAGGCGGGGATTCGCCTTCCTGCTATGCTGCTTCTTCGAATACCGAACCTTCTACCTCACCGGGTACAATCTGGAGAGCCTTCCCCAACTCGACGAAGCCGCTTTCGTGCCCAGGGTCGACGGCCTCAGCTTCAGAGTAGTATGCTCGAACAAAGACCCTGACGCCCTGGAAGCAGAGTGTCTCGAGTTTGCCTCGGCCTCGGGGGACTTCCGGTTCGATGCCAGGAGGGCTCTCGACGGCGGGGCAATCGCTTGCTGCATCTACGTTGGCAAGGAACTGGCCAGCATCGGGTGGATTGCCCTAACTCGGCACGCGATGGATAGCCTCAACGAGCGCCGCATGAGGATTGACTTCGCCAGGGGAGAGTCCTTCACGGGAAACATGTGGACTAATCCGAAGTACCGGGGGATGGGACTGCGTCTGTACCGCATGTACAAGAAGCGCCGCCTCCTGGCGGAAAAGGGAATCAAGGCGACCAGAGGCTATGCCGCCAAGAGAAACGTCGATGCTGTCAGGGGAATCGGCAGAATAGACAGCACCGTAGACGGCGAAGCGCGCTACCTCAGAATCCTGTGGTGGAAGTCATGGAGAGAAACACCGCTAACCCAAGGCTAGAGCTATGAACAGATTAATCAACCTTTCCACAAGGGCGAGGCAAATCTACCGGGACGAGGGATTCGTGTCCCTGGTGAGGAGAGGATTCGCGTTCGTATGCTCGTATTTCTTCTTCTACCGTGTCTACTATCTATTTGTATGTGACCTGCGAAATCTTCGCCAGTTGAACGAAGCGGACCTGCT